>Ga0222712_10000635_pt1 | contig 45201 bp, 17 predicted proteins | sample C33_657DmetaG_FD_165043 | JGI IMG/M metagenome (GOLD analysis project Ga0222712, IMG submission 165043) | Estuarine water microbial communities from San Francisco Bay, California, United States - C33_657D | ecosystem: Environmental > Aquatic > Marine > Unclassified | place: USA: California... | reverse complement strand
CCATCAGGTGTTCCAAAAATAGTTTCAAACTCTGATTGAGTTCTTACTACAGTTGGTACATATACAGGTCCTTGTTTGAAAGGTCCTATAAATGCGCCACCAATTTCACCTACTCCCTGTGCTAAGAAGGACAGGTCATTTTCTCTTGTGAATACACCAGGTGATACAATTCTTTCTGCCATTTTATTTCTCCGATTTGATTTTGATTGTTGGTATTATTTTTTTGTATAACAATACACATATAAATATAATGAAAATACCCAAAACACAATTTTATTAGTTAAAGTGTTTTGGGTATATACTATTTTTAAATTAATCTATTGAGCTGCTTGAGCTGCGTATAATGCTTGACCAGATAATGGGTCTGGAGTTACTGAACCAGACAATGAACCTGAATACCAAGGTAATTCAGTTTCATTAACGATTTGTACAACATTTCGTTGACCGTCTATATCTTTTTGGATTCTACCAATTATATGGTCCCAATAATTTGTTGTTGTATTTGAACCACTAACGTGATTTTTTATCCATCCTAATACTTGCTCTTCTGTCAATTCATTATATGCCGTAAAAGTACTTACATTAACGTCCGCTGCTTTAAATGGAGTTGCTCCAGTAAATTTTGCACTATATCCGTCATCATCGGTAACTACCACTTCCCAGTTAGTTCCAATGATAACTCCTTCAAGACCTTCGTGATTTTGTTTTCTTAGGCCTTTTAATGACCAACTTTGTGTATATCCCATAGCTTACTATTTTATCTATAAATATATGTGTTTTTAAAAAAAGTAACCAATTTAGTTTTTATTTAAAATTTTATAAACTATTGTTTTTAGTTCTTCAATTTGTTTATTTTGATTTTCTATAATTTCTTGTTGCTCTTTAACAGATTGTATCAATACAGGAACAATCTTTTCTAATTGAACTGTCTTATAGTGTTGTCCACTTATAGATTTACCCTCTCCTAACGCATCAAATGGTGCCGGTTTAATCGCTTGTGGTATCACCTTTTCTACTTCTTGTGCAATTACTCCAATATCATGTCTATCAATTGGATTAAACCCTAACGAATCAACCATTTCTTTCCAATCAAAATAAACACCTCTCAATTGTTTCAACATACCTAATGCATCACTAATTGTAGTAATATTTTCTTTTAATCTTTCGTCTGATGAATATGCAACAACGTTACCAGCTGCATACATATCACCACTAGCGTTTAACTGCCATCTGTTATTTGACATTGACCAACCACCAATACGAATCCAGTTATCACCATCCAGTCCCATATTAGTTGCAAATACACCGGTCTTATGCCAAGATAAGAATGCAGAGTTATTACCTTCCGAATATGCCTGTAAGTTGGCAGTATCGTTCATATAATAACCTCTGTTTACATTGAATTGGAATTGGTTATTTGATTGAGAGAATCCACCATTGGTATTTGTATATCTAAATCTACCATCACCAGAACTAGAACCAAAATAGTATCCAGTATCATCTAAATCATAGTAAATTCTTGCCTGTATATCAGAGTTTACTAAAACAGTATTACCGGTATGCCAGTTAAGATACATTGGATATCCTGGTCTAGCATCAATGTGTAAGTTACCGTTTGATGTGAACATTTGTGCCCAATCACCTATATGGTTGTTAGCACCAACTCTTAAATAAGCTCCCCACCACCAGTTAGGTCCGTGAAGTGTACCACCTCTAATTCTTAAACCTTGGTTATCGGTATTGTGTGGGTCTAAATAGTATCCAGTATCTTGGTTATCATAAAATATAGGTGCTCTCAATGAACCACCTGCTTCTAGGTATTGGTCTACATATACACCCCATCCGGTTGTTACCATTCTTCTTGAACCGGCATAGTACATATTCAATTCAGCACCACTCATATACCAAATCCAACCTCTAGCCGAATCATGTAGACCGATATTATCACCCAGCGTACTCATTAGAGTATATCTACTACCTACACCATATCCATACCATCCGTTTCTACCACCACCATAAGTTGCAATATGCCCATAAGGATTACCCTCACACTCTGGTGACCAGATACCTCTACCATATGATTCCCAATATACACCAGTACAACCTTGTGGTCTAAACCAGTTGTTTGCCAATACATAGTGAAGTTGCGTTGTGCCATTCGGGTCTACTCTATATGAAGAATCGTTTCTATCATAAAAAATGTTAGAATAAATTTCACCAACACCATAAATACCGTTTCCATAATACTCCGATGGTCCGAAATATCTCATCCATTGTCCGGTATAATAGTTCATATAGATTGAATATCCACAATATGAATCTATGTGTAAATTTCCAGGTAAGTAAATTCTACCACAACCACTTCTAGCGATGATTTCATCATTTACGGTAACTCTACTAAATTGAGATGTGTTATTAGGGTCTGAATAAAATCCTGTATTATTACTATCATATACAATTGTAGCGTAGAAATCATCAGAATATTCATTCAATCCATACATTGCTATTTTTCTCCAACCAGAAGGTGAAGACCAAACATTTCTAAACCATAATCCACTAATAGGTCCACCAACCATTTGCCAACCGTATCCACAACCATATCCACAAGTGTAGTGAGCCGTTTGAATACCAGTCCAGTGAGATGTACCCGCTGGTTGGTTGCCAGGGTTACCCCAGCTATCAAAGAATCCACTACCCCAGTTCCAAACGGAGTTAAGGTCAGTTGTACCCCAACCCATAGAACCAACCCAATAGTTACTATCACCAGTAAAATCCCAACGAGGTGAATTATATTTTGCGGTATTACCCATAGAAGCTTTTGTTCTATCGGTAAATCTATTCATATTGGATGTACCATTACCATCAAAATAATATCCGGTGTCGTGGTCATAGTAAATACTAGCTCTAACATCAGCATGTGCATAAACACCATGAGACCTCATTGACATCCTATCATTACCTGCCCAATATAAGTTTAATTCGCCACCACTCATATACCAAACCCAACCTCTAGCGGAATCATGCATACCAACATTATCACCACCGGTACTCATTAAGGTATAACGGCTAAATATACCATATCCACCCCATCCGTTTCTACCGCCACCGTTTGTTGCTACGTGTCCATAAGGATTACCTTCACACTCTGGTGACCATAATCCACGTGAGTATGATTGGAAATAGAATCCAGCACATCCTTGTGCTCTAAACCAGTTATCCGCATAAACCGCACTCATTTGTGAAGAACCATTCGGGTCTATATAATATCCAGTGTTGTTTCCATCATACCAATAACCGGCATAAAGGTCACCACCACCAACGTTTCTACCATATAATACAATTTCATACCAAGGATATGTTGAACCACCCCACTTACCTCTTAACCACCAACGGCTTCCAGCGTCAGCAGCTCCTACCATCATCCAACCGTATGCAGTTCCACCTCCCGATGTTGCATAGTGTTGTCCGGATACGATACCTTGAGCATGAACATATCCACCACCTTGCGGGTGGTCAGTACCACCACCCCAAATATCCCAACCACTAAATCCACCTTCCCAAGCACTTGCCCAAGTTCCATAAGATGTACCCCAACCATTAGTACCAGTCCAGTGATTTGTATCAGATGTAATATCTCTACGATTTCCTCTTTCTCTACCTAAATTAAACGCACCTCTACGAGTATAATCAGTAACTGCGTATAGGTTAGATGTACCATCCATATTAAGATAGTACCCAGCATTATTATAATCATAAACAACTTGCGGTCTAATACCACCACTACCTGGTACCTGAATTGTATTACTACCCTCACCCATATACATCGTCATAGATGAGTTGTTACCGTACCAGTGTTGTGCTTCGACTACATATGCTGAAAAGTCCCAACGAGGGTCATTATTTACGTTGTTTACTAATTTAATTCTATTACCAACAATATAGTTTGTACGAGATGTCGATGCAAAGTCACCATAATATCCCCCGTCATTTGAATCATAATAAATAGGTGCATACATTGCTCCACCAACGGATACAGTACCACCTATAAATGCACCACCGGCAAATCCGAAACGAGAATAAGTTGAACCATTGTTTCTCAATGCCAAGTGATGGTCATATCCACTTCCATACTCATACGCCAAACCATACATATTACCCAACGGCCAGCTTTCACCAATAGTCCAAATTACTTTAGATGATGTACCATTCACATTGTAATCACCCATCATACCACCACTATTACGGCTTACCAAATAGTTGCTATACCACATTCTACCGGCAAAGTTACCTTCGTTCATGTTAGAATACGAAGCTGGGTCCGTGTAGTATCCAGTGTTGTTATTATCATAAAATATAGGTGAACGCATTGACCCATATGCCCATAAATTACCAGAGGTATCACCTTCTACCACATTACTACCACCAGAATTTCTAAAAATAAAATAGCTAGCATATTGGAAATACCAGTTACTACTATGATATTGAATTTTTCCAGCATATTCACCATCCCATCCAGAAGAGTCTGCTCTCCAACTACCATGAGTTCTTATTGCAGTTGTACTATCACCATTAAAATAATAAGTTGAATTTGTATCATAGAATATTGGAGCTTGAACGTAATCAACACCATAAATGTATCTACTTCTTAATACTTGTAAATCACCTGAAATCCAAGAATAAGAATCCGATTCAATTGCCACCGAATATCCTTCGGCAACATCCATAACACCATCATAATATGTACCATTTTGTATTTTACGAAGTACAACTTGTCCATAAGACCAAGAAGAACCACCAGTACCAATTACGATACAATATCTGCCATCTTTAACCCCAACTCTAACTTGCTTATCGGTATAACCAACTACGTTTGCATTATAGTTATACCATGCACCATTCCAGTTGTGTCCACCAACGATTACAGTTGCTGCCGCATTTCCATTATATTCATAAATGTCAATTACGGCGTGAATCATACCATAGTTACCAATTCCTCCAGGGAATTTAATAACTACTGCTCCAGTTGTTCCGGTAGAACCCCATACTGCATATGGTCTACCAACAATATTTCTTTGCTTAATACCACCTTGAATTCTTAAAGATGTTGCAGTTGAAGCTGGATTTAAGAAATATCCAGTATCATCATAATCATAAAATATACTAGCTCTTACATCACTAAAGTTTGTAGCAGAATTACCACCACCATTTATACCACCATACAACCAGTTATACCCAGCTGAATAGATACCATTTGGATGCCAAGATGCATTACCCGTTCCGCCAACGTTACCATTACCTCTATAAGAATAAGCGTAAACTTCATTCAGGTTGGATGTGGATGCTGGGTCTAAATAGTAGGATGTCGAAGTATAATCATAATAAATTGGAGAACGAACTGAACCAAAGGAGTATAGGTTAGATGAACTATCCATATATCCTTTTTGTGAGTTTCCAATTCTGAACTCAACATAACTTTCAGCACCCAACATTAAGTATGTAGATGAATAAACACCAGGTGCTCCCCAAGCAGCTCCTAATCTCACATCACTAACACCATTACCTTCTGCATTTTGAACTCTAAATCCACTATCATTTGTATAAAACTTAACTCTATTAGATGAACCCCCTTGTAGTACAAAACCACCATTTGCAGGATTCATATAATATGTTGAATCATCTAAATCATAATAAATTGGTGCATACATTGAGTTATACGAAATAGTTGCATCTGGTTGTAATCTAAAATCTTCACTGTTATTATATGCAAATCTTAAATAATCACTTGCACCATTATCAACTAATAAGTTCCATCTATTACTCTCATCGGAAGAATATAAATTCAATCCATCATCCCAACTCGTACCACTTGCTACTAAATTAGTTCTTCTAATTCTTGATGTACTATTTGGGTCAATATAATAGTTTCTATCATCATAATCATACATAATACTATGCATCGCATATGTAGATGTAGTTTGATTATAAGTTGTATTGTTACCAATTACACCAGAACCTAATGGAACTCTTGGAACTCCACCCGGATCAGCTACACTATATTCAATTGAACCAATATTATCATTGTTAAAGTTCATGTCCGCAGATACAGACATTCTATATCGTACACCGTCTAATAATAACATATAGAACCAATAACCACCACCTGCTAAGTCTCTTGGACCAGCTTGATAGATATAGTATCCATAAGGATTTTGGTTAGCGTTATAAGAACCATGTTCAGTATAGAAATACCACATATTCTCTTGTCCACTATGCCATTCTCTTGAATTGATTACGAATTCGGCAGTACAACCACCATACGGGTTTGAACCATTATCAGAAATTGCACGAGATATAGAAAGTCTAACAGGAGAACCACCACTATTAAATCTACTAATACTAAATCTTACCCATCTTCTATTACCATTAAATGTACCAGGTACATCAATATATTGTTCGTTTTGGTAAGTTTTATTTACTTGTAATATGTTATATCTTGATGTTGATAATTGATTGGTATAATATGATGTATTATCTGAATCATAAAATATTGGTGCTCTAAAATCAGAAGATGCATATGCAATACCACTTTCGTTTACAGAGAATAATTCATTTGTTGATTTAATTGCGTTATTACCAACTATAAATCTTACACCGGTATCATTATTATTAGAGTCAATACTTACACGAACATCACCGGCACTAGCTAAGTTTAATATATTACCAGATGAATTATTTTGTATAACGGTTACATCATAGGTGTTATCTCTATAAATACCAGCTGCAGTATCCGATAAATAAAATGCCCCACCATTACCAGCTGCATTTGAATATACCGAACTCTTTGCCCAAACAATACCATCGTTTCTAACTTCTAATGCGGCTCCACCTGTACCAACTCCACTTACGGCAAATCCTTCATTAGTGCCGCCACCTGTCCAAATAATATTTTTAAGCTGTGCTCCTAAATTTGTAGTAGAAGTAGTTGTTCTAAATCTTGCTCCCCAAGTATTTGGTTCATTATTTACAGATAATAATCCGTCACTTGGTATATTAATTGAACCACCAACGTTTAATCTATATGAGTTATTTGGTGCAGTACCTATACCAGTGTTACCTGCTATGTAAGCCTGTTTTGTACCTAAGCTTTGGTCAGTTCCAGAGAATAGATAAAAATCAACTATATTATTTTCATCTTCAATATAAACTGGATAAACACTATCACCGGCATCATTTGAATATCCTTCAATATACAACATTACGGAATTACCACTATTCCATGCACTATTATAAGCCCCACCACCTAATGAAAAGTTTTTAATATGACTAGCTACAGTACTACCCGCAGTACCACCCGTTATACTTCTATGAGTTAAAAGGCCTGTATTTGATATTGTAAATCTATTTGCATTATTTGTTACATCATAAAGAACAAACGAACCATCTGCATTTATAATAGAATAATCAGAATCATTATTAGTATCCGTTAAATTAATTCGTGGATATGTGTAAGATAAAGTTAAATCACCATTAAGCGTAAGTCCAGCAAAAGTTGGAGAATCAGTTGTTCTTATATTCTGATTCATTAAGTAAACTTCGGTTGCACCTTGTCCGGTATCTATTGTACCAGTAAGAACTACATTTCCACTTACTGATAAAGTGTTATCCGCTGTCCATCTATCAGTACTTTCATCCCAATAGAATGATACAGTTGATGATGAACCTCTTCTAACTTCAATACCCGCATTTTCAGTTGGTGTACCCGTTGTGAAGTTTGAATTAAGAGTTATAATATTATCCGCTAATAGGATTGTTTCAGTATTAATTGTAGTTGTTGTACCACTAACTGTCAAATCACCAGTAATAATTGCATTACCAGTAACGGTTAATAAAGTTCCATTAAAAGTTAAATTACTTTCAACAGTTCCATTTGGTGCAGTTCCATTTAATGTAATTACACCATTATCAGTTGTACCAGTTAATGCTAATAAACCAGAAGAACCCGAAGTACCTTGTGTACCAGAGCTTCCAGATGTTCCAGATGAACCACTACTTCCAGATGAACCACTACTTCCGCTACTTCCAGATGTACCACTGCTTCCACTACTTCCAGATGTGCCACTGCTTCCACTACTTCCAGATACGCCAGATGAACCAGAACTTCCAGATGTTCCACTACTTCCTGATGAACCACCACTACCTCTTGTTCCAGATGAACCAGAGGTACCAGAACTTCCACTTGTACCGGATACTCCAGATGAACCACTACTTCCAGAACTACCGGATGAACCCGATGCTCCAGATGAACCAGAAGAGCCTGATGTGCCAGATGAACCTGAAGAACCAGATGTTCCAACTGCACCATCTTTACCACTACTTCCTGAACTTCCACTTGAACCACTTTGTCCAGAACTACCTGAACTTCCAGATGTTCCACTACTTCCTGATGTACCAGCAGTTCCACCACTTGAACTTGTTCCAGATGAACCAGAAGTTCCCGATGAACCAGATGAACCAGATGTACCACTGCTTCCAGATGAACCACTACTTCCACTAGCTCCACCCAATCCACTAGAACCAGAACTTCCAGATGTTCCACTACTTCCTGATGAACCAGAAGAACCAGATGAACCACTACTTCCTGATGAACCAGATGAACCACTTCCACCACCGGCTCCAGTTAAACCAGATGAACCCCCACTTCCCGATGTTCCAGATGAACCCGATGAACCAGATGTACCATCTTTACCAGATGTACCAGATGAGCCAGAAGAACCTGATGTACCAGGTGTTCCCGTTCCTCCAGATATACCAGAACTTCCCGATGAACCGGCTGAACCTCCACTTCCCGAAGTTCCGGATGTACCTGAACTACCTGAACTTCCAGATGAGCCACTTATACCAGATGTACCATCTTTACCAGATGTACCAGAAGAACCATCTTTACCGGATACTCCACTACTTCCAGATGAACCGGATGTACCAGAAGAACCAGATGTGCCACTGCTTCCCGATGAACCAGAACTTCCCGATGAGCCTCCACTACCAGATGTACCAGAAGAACCAGAAGAACCACCACTTCCCGATGTTCCAGAAGAACCCGATGTGCCGCTACTTCCACTACTTCCACTACTTCCAGATGAACCAGATGAGCCAGATGTGCCACTACTACCCGAAGTTCCAGAAGAACCAGATGTGCCACTGCTTCCAGATGAACCACTGCTTCCAGATGAACCTGAAGTTCCCGATGAACCTGCTGAACCAGTTGAACCAGAGCTACCACTTGTGCCAGAAGTACCTGAAGTACCTGATGTTGCTGCTGCAAATCTTCTACTAATTCTACCAGTAGTTGTGTTTAATACCAACACCTCATTTGTTGTGTTATCGGTTGGTATTGTATCAGGAGTTCCAACAAATATAGAACCACTAATTGCTACACTTCCAGTAAATTCATGCTTATCAGAAGTTGCATCACCAAATTTATTTGAACCAGATGAATATATTACAGATGATGAAATTAATGTTGTACTTATTTCGGTTGATGTAATTTTACCACTAACATTAATATTACCGATTATATTAGCATTTCCGGTTACATTTGCATTTCCAGTTAAAGTTAATCCACCACTTATATTTGTTGGCACATTTACTACCAATCCGTTATTAGGTGAAATTTGTGCAATTGCAGAACCTGATTTTATTCTATTAATATCGCCAATTGAATCGGCTTGTATATTAAATAACCCACTACCATCACCTCTAAATATTGATGCTGATATTGAGCCTGTTATTAATGTATTTGCATTAATTGTAAGTGATTCCGAAGATGGAGTATCAATTATTAATGTTTCAATTTTAGAAGCAGAAAAAGGTATCCCATTTATGATACTAATTGAATTTGGAGAAGCATTTATAACAGGGCTTCCACTAACATAAAGTGATATTACGCTAGAACTTACTTGATTTAATCCATTTGGGTCAATACCTATAAAACTACTCATCTACCTAATTTACTTTTTTATGATAACTCTAACGCCGAAATAATTACATCCGCAGATGACGCTGCCGATGATACTACTGCTAAAGTATCTGTTGATTCCATAACTATTTTTTGTTCGCCACCTACAAGAACTACCGATGAACCTTGTGTAATTAGTGCATCTTTTACTAAATATACAGTTTTGGTTGCAGAAGTATCTGTCAATCTTACACTTACTGATATATTTTGTGCTGCCACATTTGCAACATTTACTCCGATAATAGTAGTAGTGGTTGCAGCTGGAACTGAATACACAATTGTATTTGTTGTTCCAATTGAACCTGTGATACTATTTTTAAATACGTTTGCCATCTATATTTTATTTTATCCTAAAGCAATAGCATATGCCAAAGATGTATCTAGTACATCTACTCCATCTACTAAATACCCCCCTGCAGTTAGGTTCATAGAACCCGTCATAATTACCGAGCCACTTATAGATAGTTGGTTGTTTACAATTAGGTTATCAAATGATGCCTGTTGTACATCAATAGTTCCTTTAAATGAACCCGTTAATGAACCTGTAAACGAACCGCTTAAATCCGCAAAAGCGAAATTTCTATCCTGTGAAATTGAACCCGAAAATATGGGATTGTGTATTACCATTTTACCTGCTTACTTTTGTTATAGGTATAAATATAAACGAATCCTTCTTTTAAGGTTTTATTGGCCATTCAATATTAAACGGGTCTATTTGGTTTGATATATCTCTTAAATTTTGTCTGTATTCTGTCCAAACTGATTTAATTTCAGTTGGTATGTCCGATAATTGAGTCCAATCACACTCTAATAATAGTTGATTTCTAATATCTCTAATTTCAGCCCATTTTTCTTCTACTCTCGTATTGATTAATTCCTGGCTTGCATCGGTTGTTACCCAATTTTGATAATAAACTCCTTCAATTAATATAGGAGTTTCTTCGGACACTATTTTTGTGTAGTTATTTGGTTTAGGAGTCTGTCTTACTTCGTACATATCCCATGATAATAAATCATTTTCAGTAAGTTCCAATGGAAACGTTACATTTTTATTATCCGTTTTCAAATTTTCAATAGAATACGGATATTGAATTTCGCTATTTATAATTCTTAAATACATATTATTTCCAAATTGTAGGTATTGAAGCGTAATTTGATAAGTTTATACAATTTCTAAAAGCATCAGTTCCAAATGGAGTAGGGACTCTATTCCACAATTCCGGTGCCGTTCCTGTCATTGCATTAGCAGTTGTTGCCATATTATATACGTTTACAAAAGTACTAACCGAAGTATTATAAGTAAATTGCAAAGGTTGAGTTATGGCATAGCAGTTTCTAAAAGTTGAAGCAAAACTAATTGCATTTACATTCAAATCAAAAAGTGTTGATGGTACCGTGCTCAATGAAGTACATGTACTAAAACATGCTGCAAAGTTTGTAGCTGATATATTTTCATCAAATAATCCCGTAGGTATTGATGTAATTGGTGTATTTGTAAAAGTATCGGTAAAAGTAGTTGCATTTGGAGAATACGCAAATAAATCGGAAGGTATTGATGTTATTCCGGTATTTCTCATAAAACTGGCAAATGTAATAACCTCTGCCAATCCCGTATAACCACCTACTCCACTTAATGAAGCACTACCGGGTATTGTAGTTAAATTAGAACAACCATAAAAATCTATCGCTCTCAATCCAACAGTACCCCATTGAATCAATGCAACAATAAGAGGACGAATTGAAGTATTATTATTAACTTTAAAAGATGGCATAAAACCACTTATACTAATATCATATGTACCAGCACTAACGTATGTATGTGTTTTATCCAAATCCGTAGAAGATGTTATGGTACCAGATACACCATCTCCCCAATTTACATTAAAAGTAGGAGTGAATCCAGCATAATCGGCAATAGGTAAAGTAAAAACGGTATTAGCAGATGTTGTAGTAATTCTGATAATAAATGGGAACTCTTGTCCCCCTTCCGCTGATGTTATTAATCTTCTAAAAATTCCCATAACTATTAACTAAAATTTTTACCACTCACAAATCCATAATATGTAGTACCACCATCATAAGTATAGAATACTAAAATATCAGTTCCAACAGAAGTTAGTGTTGGTGCACTTCCACCGGCCCAATCAACATTTACTGGCCAAGTTATTGTGTATGCTCCCGCATTTACAGTAACTAACGTAAATCCAAATGCGTTTGAAGTGGGTGCGTTACTAAATGCAACACTCGCATTACCATTAAATTGTCTTCTGAAGTTGTTACCAGTTGAAAGGTCTAATGTTACACTTCCACCGGTTCCTTGGTCAGAATATGTTTCTCTAAATGTATTTGCCGCAATAGATGTTGTTGATATTACATTACCGGTTACAGTTAATGTACTACCATTAAATGTTAAATTTGATTCAACATTTGCTCCAAATGCAACAGCATTGTAAGTTAATATACCATCTTCGGTATTACCAGATAATGGGAAACCAGATGTACCAGATGTACCAGATGTAAATCCAGGTGCAGATGTACCAGATGTACCACTTTGTCCGGATGTACCAGATGTAAATCCTGGAGGTGTTGTACCAGATGTACCAGCGGTGCCACTTATTCCAGAAGTTCCTGATGTTCCAGATGTGAAACCCGGAGGAGTTGTACCCGATGTACCAGCAGTACCACTTTCTCCAGAACTACCCGATGTACCGGATGTGAAGCCCGGAGGCGTTGTACCCGATGTACCGGATGTACCGGTTTCACCAGATGTTCCCGATGTAAAGCCCGGAGGTGTTGTACCCGATGTACCAGATGTTCCTGCTTCACCGGTTGCGTTTGTACCATCTTTACCAGATGTACCACTACTACCAAAATATGTTCCATCAAATCCAGAAGTTCCAGATGTACCATTAGTACCTAATCCAGAAGTTCCAGATGAACCGCTCACACCAGATGTACCAGAAGTTCCCGATACACCACTACTTCCAAATAACGTACCATCTTTACCAGATGAACCAGATGTACCCGTAGTTCCACTCACACCAGATGTGCCGCTTTCTCCAGATGTACCAGAAGTACCACTTATACCCGATGTTCCAGAAGAACCGAAATAAGTTCCATCAAATCCGGAAGAACCAGATGTACCAGATGACCCGGATGTACCCGATGTGCCACTTTGTCCAGATGTACCTGCAGTTCCACTTTCTCCAGAAGTTCCTGATGAACCAAAGAATGTTCCATCTTTACCAGAAGTTCCAGATGAACCAGAAGAACCCGCGCTACCGTCAGTTCCACTTATTCCAGAACTACCCGATGTGCCGCTTTCTCCAGATGAACCAGAAGTTCCAGATGAACCAAAGTATGTTCCATCTTTACCAGAACTACCCGATGTACCACTTACACCAGAAGTACCACCCGTTCCTGCACTTCCCGATGAGCCAGTTGAACCAGATGAACCCGATGTGCCACTACTACCCGATGTTCCAGAAGAACCAAAGAAAGTTCCATCTTTACCAGATGTACCACTTTCTCCAGATGTACCAGAAGAACCAGATGTGCCATCGGAACCCGATGTACCCGATGTGCCACTTTCTCCAGATGTTCCAGAAGAACCCGATGAACCTTCTGCCGAAGTACCAGATGAACCGGATGAACCTCCGGTGCCACTAGTGCCACTTTCACCAGAAGTACCACTACTTCCAGAACTTCCCGCCGAACCACTTTCACCAGATGTACCAGATGTACCATGAGAACCAAAGAATGTTCCGTCTAAACCAGATGTACCCGAAGTACCATCTTGTCCAGATGAACCAGATGAACCACTACTTCCTGATGTACCCGAAGTACCATCTTGTCCAGATGTACCAGAAGAACCAAAGAATGTTCCATCTTTTCCACTTGTTCCAGAAGTGCCATCGGTACCCGATATACCAGATGAACCAGATGAACCGCTACTTCCTGATGTACCCGTTGTACCAGAACTTCCAAAGAATGTTCCATCCAATCCGCTTGTGCCTGATGTGCCACTTTCACCAGATGTTCCAGATGTTCCTGTTTCACCGGATGTACCATCGGTACCAGATGTACCAGTTGAACCCGAACTACCACTACTTCCAAAGAATGTTCCATCTAAACCACTTGTACCAGAAGTTCCTGATGTGCCAGAAGTTGCTGATGTTCCAGAACTACCAGATGACCCGGATGTTCCCGAACTTCCAAAATATGTTCCATCTAAACCAGAACTTCCTGATGTACCAGATGAGCCACTACTTCCAGAACTACCAGATGAACCACTACTTCCACTGCTTCCAGAAGTTGCAGATGTACCGGATGAACCAGAACTTCCAGATGTACCAAATGAACCATCGGTACCAGAACTACCCGATGAACCTGCAGTACCAGTTGAACCAGATGTACCTGAAGTGCCATCTACTCCCGAACTTCCACTGCTTCCACTGCTTCCAGATGAACCAGATGAACCAGTTGTACCAGATGAACCACTACTTCCAGATGAACCACTACTTCCAGATGTACCATCAGTACCAGATGTACCAGATGAGCCACTGCTTCCAGATGTTCCATCAGAACCAGTTGTACCAGATGAGCCACTACTTCCAGATGAACCAGATGAACCAGCACTACCACTACTTCCTGAACTTCCGCTTGAACCAGAGCTACCAGATGTACCTGCAGAACCGTTAGTACCAGAAGTTCCTGCCGAACCAGATGAACCACTACTTCCAGAAGTTCCTGATGAACCATCTTCTCCGGATGTACCAGAGCTTCCTGATGTACCAGATGAACCTGCTGAACCAGTTGTACCAGAACTACCAGAAGTACCAGTTGTACCAGATGAACCACCACTACCATCGGAACCAGATGACCCGGATGTTCCAGAGCTTCCCGATGTTCCCGCTGAACCAGCACTACCAGATGAGCCAGATGTTCCTGATGTACCAGATGAGCCGGCAGTACCACCAGTACCAGAAGATGCTGATGTACCACTACTTCCCGATGTGCCTCCACTACCAGATGAACCAGAAGTTCCGGATGTGCCACTTGTGCCAGATGTTCCAGAACTTCCTGATGTGCCGGCAGTACCTCCACTACCAGATGATGCAGATGTACCACTACTACCTGATGTACCAGAGGTTCCAGAGCTACCTGATGTTCCGGATGACCCGGATGTTCCGGATGAACCACTACTTCCAGATGAACCAGAGGTACCAGATGTACCAGAAGTTCCTGCTGAACCAGTTGAACCAGAACTACCCGATGTACCACCACTTCCAGATGAACCGGATGTGCCACTACTACCAGATGTTCCCGAACTACCTGATGAACCAGATGTACCAGATGTGCCACTGCTTCCCGAAGTTCCCGATGAACCAGATGACCCGGATGTTCCAGATGAACCAGAACTACCATCTGAACCGGAAGTACCAGATGTGCCGCTCGTGCCACTACTACCCGATGTTCCAGAAGAACCAGAAGAACCAGATGTTCCGCTACTTCCAGAACTACCAGATGAGCCTGAACTTCCAGATGAACCAGATGAACCAGATGTTCCTGTTGTTCCAGAACTTCCACTGCTTCCCGATGAACCAGATGAACCAGATGAACCATCTATACCAGAACTTCCACTGCTTCCCGAACTACCAGATGAACCGGAACTACCAGATGTACCAGATGTTCCTGTTAATCCAGATGAACCCGAAGAACCGGAAGAACCTCCGGTTCCAGATGAACCTACTGCTGCTGCTACGTTTCTATATCCTAATTTTTTAGTTATTGGGTCCCACGTTACAACCTCATCATATGATGCCGATACGATTCCACCAAGCATTATACTACCACTAACACCCAAACTTCCACTAATTGTAAGTGATGCGTTTATTGTTTGGTTTGTATTAATGTTTAAGAATGAAGATGTATCGGTATTTGCAGAATTAAGTGCAAATGAGGCAGTTAATGCATTTACAGAATAAGAAATACTATCCATTCCCAACGGCCCATCTACACCGGTTGATAATATATAAGATGCCGTAAGTGAAGTTTGAGCCGCTCCACCATTTATTGTTACCAATACACCATCAGAACCTGATGAAATCACATCTACACCAGAACCACTAAAGTTTATTTTTGCAGTTTGAGATTTTACTAATGAACCTGTGTGATAAATAAACAATTCAGTTCCGCCGCCACCACCATTTAATGCGTAAGATGCGGTTAATGCGTAAGATGAACTTACAGCACTAAACACACTCATTGATGCGGTTTGATTATTTCTTACATATTGCGATGCATCTCCTAATGATGCAGATAATGATGCTAAAGATGCAGAATCAAATCCTTGAACAGATACTGCAAACTCTGCTCTACGTGCATATGATGCAGAAAGAACTTCACCAAATACTCTATCACCAGTTATTGTACCATTAATCAATGAGCCACCACTACCAATTACAACATGTCCAGATGTTAATCCAGCAAATTTAATTTGAACAGTATCTTCATCAATTGATTTAATAGTTCCAGGTATAATTTGGTCTTCCGAACCAGTTGCGTATACTTGAACCACAGGATAACGAATTCCTAAATTGTGTACAATCGTTAAATCACTTATATTATTAAATGATACGGTTTCAGTTAATGATGTTTCGGGTTGAGGTACAAAGTATCCTCTATTCTCATCAAATCTTAAAATATCGTATTCCGCACTTGCAGTAGGTCCTACTCCTTGGAAATTATATGTGCCCAAGAATGAACCACTAATAGTTGGTGCAAATATTGTACCACTTGCAGATATATTATGTGCAGTTATATCATATACAACATTTAAATCACCATCTATCGATGCTGATGTACTTACTCTAAATCCTAAGTCAGGAGATATTTCAGCAAATTGAGAACCCGATTTTAATATTGATGTTTCAAATGCTAAATTAGCAATATTAATGTTTCTTAAACCACTACCATCACCAACATATCTACTACCAGATTGAAGTACAACATCGGAACCAGTTACAAATATAGCACCACTTACTGCTAATGAGCCAGAGAATATTCTAACCGATGTGTTTATTTCTAAACCTTTGTTTGGAGAAATTACCGCTTCAACAGATCCAGATATAATTCTATCTAATTGTAAATCTTCTAATGCTTCCGCAGGGATGTTAAATAATCCACTACCATCTCCATCATATCTTGCAGCGGTAATTGGTACGTTTACATCTAATTTAGTTGGGTCAATAATTGCAATACCAGAACCTGAATTGATTTTATCTAATTCTAAATTTTCAATCGCTTCAGGTGGGATATTAAATAATCCACCACCATCACCAATGAACAAAGATGCGGTTAATGACCCAGTAATTGAAACTGAACCGGTGAATTGAGAACCAATTTGAGAACCAGTTTTTGAAGTTACAACTATAAACATATCACCACTTTGTACCGATGCAGTTGCACTTCCACTTGCTATTAATGGTGCTGCGGCCGCTTGTACATTCGTTAAGAATCTACCATCACCATAAAGAAAATTGGATACGAATATCGAACCACTAATTGAAACAGAACCAGTAAATTCAGAACCTATTTCAGAACCGGTTGCTGCAGTTATTACTTTAAATCTATCGCCACTTGCTACCGATGCAGTTGCACTACCACTAGCAATCAATGGAGCAGCTGCCGCTTGTACATTTGTTATAAATCTACCGTCACCATACAGGAATTCAGTTGCTCTAATACTTCCACTTACCTCTATTGAACCTGTAAATTCTGAACCTATTTGAGAACCAGTCTTTGATGTTACAACTATAAAAGATTCTCCGCTTGCTACCGAAGCAGTTGCACTTCCACTTGCTATCAATGGTGCCGCTGCCGCCTGTACGTTTGTTATATATCTACCATCACCATATAAGAATTCAGTTGCTCTTATACTTCCACTAACTTCAATTGAACCAGTGAATTGAGAGCCAACTAAACCACCGGTAAATGGCGTAATTACTTTGAATCCAAAATCAGGACTTACGGATGCCGTTACTGAACCCGATTTAATTTCAGTACTAATAAGTGCATCTTCCGTTAATGCTGATTTAGGAATATTTCTTAAAAATGTACCTTCCGCGTAAATGAATGAAGAAGAATCTATAAATAAACCACCACTTGGGTCATTAACATAGATACTTCCACTTACTGAAATCGAACCTGTAAATTGTGATGCTATTTGTGTACTAAATGAGCCAGATTCATCAATAGATGAAGTAAATGGTGTTAAAACTCTAAACCCATCAACTGGACTTACGGATGCCGTTACTGATCCAGATTTAATTTCAAATGATACCAACGCATCTTCGGTTAATGCCGAACGAGGAATATCAAAAAATAATCTACCAGATGAACTAATGAATGAACCACTAGCCATTGTAATACTTCCACTAAATGTAGAACCACTTTCCAATGATTCAACCAAAAATCCTCTTTCTGGAGTTACCGATGCGGTAATACTGCCTGTTGCAATTCTGAATACTTCTTCTGATAATGCCGAACGAGGAATATCAAATAATCCTCTACCACTACCACTAAACATAGAAGCCGAAATTGGACCAGATATATTTAAACTGCCCGTAATTTGCGTATCACCTATTAATGTTATTTCTGATGGTATTTCTAAAAAATCAACAATATTCAATTGTCCCGCCATTGATGAATGCAATTGGCAGTTATAATATAATGTGTTGGGTGAACCAGAATACGGAGTGAATACAATATTTCCACTATCATCTCCGTTATTTGTAATACTTTGACTAACATTATTAGAAGTACCGATTGAATTAACAAATTTAATCCATAATGGATGTCCCACTGCATCTACATTGAAAGTGTATTGAACACCTCTTACCAATGTTAATGTTGCATTTGAACCAGATACATTTCCGTTACTCACTACATATGCACTACTTCCATTGTTTGTTACATATATTGTTGTATCTATTAATTCAGTAGGTAATGGTCTTGCCGAAGATGATACTACAAAACTACCATCAATTCTAGAATGAACATTTACTTCAAACCCGTTATTAGGTGAAATAGATGCAGTTGCACTTCCACTAAATATTTTTGTTGAATCAATCGCCAAATTAGCTAAAGTAATATTAGTTAATTGCGAACCATCTCCAATAAAGAATGAACCACTCTTTACAATTACACTACCACTAACATTTATAGAGCCTGTAAACTGTGAACCACTATCAGCCGATTGTACTTTAAATCCGAATACCGGTGAAACCGATGCAGTTACACTACCACTTGCAATTTTATTTGGTGCAAATGATAAAGCAGATTCAGGTATATCAAATAAGTTTCTACCAGAACCACTAAAAGATGAACCACTTTGTAATTCTATATTACCATATGCAAATATACTTCCACTAACATCAATTGAGCCAGAAAATTCAGAACCTAATAAATTAGATTGAACAATGAATCCTCTATCAGGTAATGCAGATGCTGTTACCGAACCGGAAGCAATTCTAAATATTTCTTGAGATAATGCCGAAAAGGGTATATCGGTTAAGCCAGCACCACTACCACTAAATACCGATGCCGAAACGCCCGATTTAAATAATGATGATTGGTTTATTTTTAAAGAACCCGTTACAACTAAATTAGATTTTATATCAGTTGAACCGGTTACAATTAAATAGTCTCTAATAGTTACACCGGTATTTACCAAAAATCCTTTATCAGGAGAAATAGATGCGGTTGCTGAACCACTAAATATTTTTGATGTATCTAAATCAGATATTGCCGCTACCGGTATATCAAATAATTTTTTACCACTACCACTAAAAGATGAACCAGTTATTACTCTTACCTCTCCATAAAATGTAGAACCACTTTCTATTGAAGTTACTACGAATCCTTGATTTGGGGCCACCGAAGCAGTTACACTACCACTAACAATTTTTTCACTAAATAACGCATCAGGAGCAAGTGCTGTTCTTGGGATATTAAATAATCTTTCACCACTACCACTAAATGATGAGCCAGATGATATTTCTACACTCCCACTTACAAATATTGATGATGAAAATTCTGCCCTATTAGCTCCTTCCAATCTAAATCCATATACAGGAGAAACAGATGCGGTTACAGATCCAGATACAATTCTTGTCCCTTCTATTGATGGTACATTTCTTAATCTACTACCATCTCCTTCAAAAGAACCACTAAATTCAGGTGAAAATATTCTTTCCGCAGTAAGTGAACCAGATACTCTAACACTACCCGTTATATCACTACCTCTTTGTAAAGATTCAACTCTAAATCCATAATCAGGAGAAACTGATGCGGTTACACTACCACTTGCAATTCTATATGCATCACCGGTAAATGCCGATTGCGGTATATCAAATAATCCTCTACCACTACCAGAGAAGAATGAACCACTTCCTAAAAATACACTTCCACTTACCCCTAAACTTCCTGTTATATTAGTTTTACCTATAAATGTGATTTCAGCAGGTATTTCAATTGCATTAACAACATTGATAGCACCTTGCATTGAACTATGATTCTGACAAACATAGTATAAATTACTAGGTGTTAATTCGTCTAAACTAAATATAATAGTTCCGCTATCTGTTCCATTATTTGTAACACCAGTATTGTATGCACCGCCTGTTCCGGTTTGAACACTTCCCGATTTTATCCAAAAAGGATGTCCACTTGCATTTATATTAAAAGTATAAGTAACACCTCTTACTAAAGTTAATGTTGGATTTGATGCACTTATTGCATTACTAAACACATACGCACTAAATCCATTATTTGTTACATCGAATACAGTATTTAATGATTGACTTGGGATTGCATAGTTTGAAGATGAAACAATCATACTTCCACTAAACTTACTATAAACGTTTACATTAAATCCTTTTACCGGGTCAATAGATGCAGTTGCAGAACCAGAGAAAATTAAATTAACATCTAAATTAGAAATTGCTGAACGAGGAATATTAAATAACTTCTCACCACTACCACTAAAGAATGAACCAGATGATAAGAAAACACTGCCACTAAAAGTAGAACCACTTGCAACCGATTTTACAACAAATCCGTCCACATCAGTTACAGATGCAGTTACACTACCACTTGCAATTAAATTTGAAATTAATGCATCTGGAGCTAACGCTGTTCTAGGAATGTTAAATAATCTTTCACCACTACCACTAAACGATGAACCAGAAGTTAGTGATATATTACCACTTACAATTAAAGAGCCGGTAAATTGAGAACCACTATCCGGTGATATTACTCTAAACCCTTCATCAGGACTAACAGATGCGGTTACACTACCACTTGCTATACGGAATACTTCTTCTGATAATGCCGAACGAGGAATATCAAATAATCCTCTACCGCTACCACTAAATTGAGATGCGGAAACAGAACCAGTTACTACTAAATAACCTGCTATTGTAGCAGATGTATTGACTTCTAATCCCTTATCAGGTGAAATAGATGCAGTTGCAGAACCACTTGCGATTCTAGGTGCAACAAGAGATGGTACGTTTGTTAATTTACTACCATCGCCCACAAAAAAAGATGCGGTTACGGCACCATTAACGTTTACCGAACCACTTATATCAACACTTCCGGTAAATTCAGAACCATTCTCCGCCGATTCAACTCTAAATCCATAAACAGGTGAAACTGATGCTGTTACACTACCACTTGCAATTCTAAAAGGTGCAAAAGAAAGTGCGGATTCTGGAATATCAAATAAGAATCTACCAGAACCACTAAAAAACGAACCAGATGATAATTTAATACTTCCTGTAAATTCAGAACCACTATCAGGTGATTCAACTCTAAAACCATAAACAGGAGAAACAGACGCAGTTACCGAACCACTTGCAATTCTAAAAGGTGCAAATGATAAAGCAGATTCAGGTATATCAAATAGAAATCTACCAGAACCACTAAAGAATGAACCAGATGATAATTTTACACTACCACTAAATATAGAACCACTTTCTATTGAAGTTACTACAAATCCATTTTCAGGACTAACTGATGCCGTTACACTACCACTTGCTAATTTTGTAGCTTGTGGTAAATTAAATAAACCAGCACCATCACCAAAATAAGAACCTGTAAATGATGCCGATATAGAAGAACCAGTTGCCTCACCAAATATAATTTGATTTTCTACAGCTAAAGAACCTGTAATTGTTACGCTACCAGTAAATTCTTGCTTATCACTTAACTCATCACCAAATTTATTTGAACCAGATGAATATATTACAGATGATGAAATTATACTAACAACTAATTGTTCAGCATATATTGATTTTGATACATATAAATTTTCCGCAATTGTTGTATCAACATTTATTTGTAATCCAAAATTAGGAGAAATTGATGCAGTTGCAGAACCACTAGCTAAACGTATTGTGTCAGGTAAATTAAATAAACCAGCACCATCACCAAAATAAGAACCAGAGAATGAACCAGTATAAGAACCCGTAAAACTACCACTTAATGATTCAGCACTACCAGTAAAAGAACCTGTAAATTGTCCCGTTACTCTATCTAAATCTAAACTTCTTACAAATCCTCTATTACCTTGGTCATCTGAAACTACAATAGCTGGTGAACCAGAAAGTGAAGCACTAAAATTTGGAACACCCAAATTTGGTTCAACTTGAGATAAATCAATAAATTGATACCTGTCTTGTGTTACGTTTTTTGGGGATACTACCCTTACCCTACCTGATAATAGATTACTAATTGCCATTCGTACTTTCCAGCTTTATTATAAATATCAAAAAAATCACCTATAAATATTAATAGATAATATTATCGTTATTCATTAGCAGATTCAAGTAGAGATAGAACTACTGATAGCTTAGTTGAGCCGGAAACTATAAATCCATAACCTTCTTCTAATACTAATTTACCAGAAACTACCGGTGAAAGTGAATCTGCTACTGGTATTGTCACATTTGTTACCAATTCAACAGGTGGTTGTTCGGTAAATACTGGATTTTCAATGGTTGCTTTAATAACGTCCACTAAACTATTAACCAAATATATAGATGCCGAAATTCCCGCTTCAGTTCCATTTGTAAATCCACTTAATATAGATTGAGTAACCGCATTTTGAAATAATAATGGAGAATCAGCCGAGCCGGTTGTTGATTGGTTTTTTATAATTTGATTAGATAGTACTTTTAAATAATCCAAAGCAAATATAGATGCAGAATATTCAGTTGTTGCAATCGCAGATACTCCATTTTTATCAAAATATGCTTTTGCTGCTTTATTTGTTCTGATTGTTGTGTTATTAATTATATCATATTTTATCGCATCGACATCATCTAAAGTATTTTGTTCAAAGTATGATGATATAAAAGTAAATGGTGTTTCTGATAAACTATTTTGATTAGAAGTATATGCTGCTATTTCTTTTCTTAAGAATTGTCTATTTGCATTTAATAACAAAGATGCACTGGCAAAACTACCACTATATTCTGATAATGAAACAGAAGCACTAATAAACGCACTACCACTATATATGTCAACAAATTGTGGAACAGGCAATTCTCTATTAGATGTTACTAATATAGTAACGGGTTGTGTTACTAAACTATTGTTTGTAATTTGACAAGATAGTACAATAGATGATACCCCAATCGGAGTTGCATATATTTCATCTTGTTCACCAGTCAATCCTGTTACTACTGACTGAAACCGATTTAAGGGTACAAAAACTTCTGCCATTTCTTTTTATTTTATTTCTTTTCTTTTTTATATTTGTAGTGCCAATGAAAACGGAGTTACCAATGAGAATAGAGATTTACTAAATGTTCTACCCACAAGAGTACCGGTTGCCTGATTAATACTTAAACCAGTACCGATTCTAAAGTCACCATCTTGGTTACCAGAGGTAAAGAATATTCTACCACCACCCAATTCGGTAATTTCAAATGCCGGATTCGCAACACCACTACCACCCTGATTCGGTGGAAGTGCTTTAAATGTCACACCACTACCATTATAAGAGTAGTCAATACCAGTTGCCACAATTAGAGAACCAAATGATTCCAATGGTGCACCCGCTGCTATAAACTCTGCTCTTGTTCTTAAATATCTATTAGTTTCAAGAGTTTCTAATAACTGGTCTCTAGTCACTGCAATTGCACTTCCATATTGACCATCGTAGTATGAAGATGCTGCTCTAATTCCTCTCTCATTTCCACCATATAATAAGTCAGTAACACACGCATCCACAATAAATCCAGTATCACGTGAACAACTCGCCTCATTATATACTAAATATGGAAATGCTCCATTTGTATATCCAATTGCTCTTTGTTTTAATTCTTCCTTACCAAGTTTTAATCTTTCTGCCGCCTGTCTTCTTTTAGTTGATGGTGCTAAATAAGTTAATAAAGTATTTGCTACTATTTTTTCAGAAAGTCCTCTTGCAAAGTTAATACCATCTACTGTTTGTTTTTTCTGTCCATTATTATCACTATAACTATCTACAATTGCTACTGATGGGAATTTGTAGTAGTAAGAACCTGCTGTAATACTTCTCTCATTACCACCATACACTAAATCGGTTCTAATTGCATCTATAATAAATCCTAAGTCACGAGAACAACTTACTTCATTGTATTTTAATCCACTCCAAGATGAAGATAAGAATGTTATAGTTTCTTTTTGTATTAATTCTTTATTATCTGTCAATAATTTTGCTGTTGTCAATAAAGATGCGGATGGAACTAAATAGGTTGGATTGGTTATTACCTTTTTAGATAATTTTCCAGCGTATTTGATACCAGTAAGTGTTGGGTCTAATTGGTTTTGAGTTGATGGAACACCTGATTTAATAGCGTTAGAAGGATATAAATAATAATACTGCCCTGCTATCAAACTTCTCTCTTGTCCACCATATAATACATCGGTTGCCGCTGCATCTATTAGATACCCAACATCTCGTTTACAAGTTGTTTCGTTATAATAAACACTACTCCAAGAAGAAGATACATACGCGATAGTTTCAGCTGCCACAAATGCCTTATTTTTTCTTAATAAATCAAATGATGCAGATGCTTCCAATGATGCTGTTACAAATGTAGTACCACCAACAATCTTTTGTGCCACTCTACTTGCGTATGTAATACCATCAACTGTTTGTCCTAATTGCCCTACACCATCACCATCTCCCAATAAGGTTGCTTTTGATGGATATTTGTAATAAAAATCACCAGCTATTACACTTCTTTCATTTCCTCCGTATAATAAATCAGTAGTTGCTGCATCTATTATATATCCTAAATCTCTAGCACATTTTACTTTATCATATTCAAAGGTACTCCAACTTGCAGTTAAGTAAGCCATACTTTCACTTACAATAAATGTTCTATTGTTTCTCAATAATGCTACGGATGATGAAACAGCAAATGAAGCGGTATTAAATGAACTATTCTGAACTAATTTAGTTGCTAAACTTTTTGCGTAATCAATTGCGGTTATAGTTGGGTCTAATTGTGAACCAGTAACTTTTGATGGAATGTTCCAATAAAAAATTCCAGCTAAAGAACTACTATGATTTCCACCATAAAGTATATCACCTGCCACAGCCTCAACGATATATCTAATATCTCTAGAACATACTGAACTATCATATTCAAATCCACTCCAAGAAGATGATAAGAATGCTATACTTTCACTTTGGATAAATCCTATGTTTTGAGTTAATAAATCATATGCTGCAATCTTTGATAAATCGTTTGATGGAGTTAGACCAGTAGATTGAGATACAGGTGTAGGTATCAACCAATTGTTTATAGAAGCAGATACTAATCTAGCTGCATATTTAATTCCATCTATTGTTTCGGTCAATTGAGTATCAGTAGCCTCTGATGGATATAAGTAATAGAACTCACCCGCTTTAGAACTTCTCTCATTCCCACCATATAATAAATCAGTTGCTACTGCATCAATTATGTATCCAACATCTCTCTTACATTTTTCTTCGTTATAGTAGAAATCAGGGTATTTGGCGTTTATATACGCAACACTTTCACTTTGAATAAACTTCTTATTATTTCTAATTGAATTATAAGAATTTATAGTAGAAGATGAAGTTACATAGAATTGTGCATTTTTAATTACATTCAATGCCAATCCTTTTGCGTATCTAATACCAGTTAAAGTTGGTTCTAATTGAGAATCAGTAGCTTGGGATGGGAAATCATAATAATATTTACCAGCCACTACACTTCTTTCATTTCCACCATATAATAAATCGGTTCTTACAGCATCTACAATATATCCAATATCTCTAGCACACTTAATTTCATCATACCCAAACTCGCTCCAAGAAGAACTTACATACGCAATACTTTCACTTTGAATAAATGCCTTATTTTTAGTAAGTGCTTCAAAAGATGCTGATATAGTAGCCGATGCTGATATATGAGTTAATAAAATGTTTTGTACAACTTTTTCAGCCACACCACTTGCGTATTTTAATGCAGTTATGGTTTGGTCTAATTGTGAACCAGTAGCTTGAGATGGATAATCAAAATAGAATTTACCATTAAATAAAGATGCCGAATTACCACCATATAAAAGGTCAAATGCCGAACCACTAATGATTCCTGCTAAATCTCTCTCACATTTACTTTGAGTATATTCGAATGCACTCCAAGACGAACTCATATATGCAATAGTTTCATCAACTATAAATTTAGAGTTACTTACTAATAAGTTATATGCTGAATTTATTTTTGTATTTGAATTTGCTATCGGATATGTCGATGGTCTAAATCCAATAGAAGATGTTCCATTGTTTAATAACACATCAATTACAGTTGCAAAAGATGCTGATACTAACTTACCTTGCAATCTTGCCCCACCACTTCCACTTATAAGTTGTGGTGTTTCAGTTATTTTTATAGATGATGATGCGTTTGGTGTAATTGTAGAAATTACATCAACACCATTTTCTACGATATCCAAAATAACCCCAAATCCAGATGATACTTTATTTATTTCAAATTGTCCAGCAGTTTGTGTATTTGCAATTGGTAGTAATCCCGTTTTTGTAATTGAACCACTGGCATTTGTTACCAATGTAGGAATTGAACCAGTACCATTTGCAATTATATTAATTACATTTCCAAATGAAGAACTTACAGCATTTGTTTCGGTTGGGAATGTACCACTACCAGTAATTTGAATATCTGAACTAATATTCCATAAGTTTGGAGTATTTAGATTGAATCCATATAAAGATGGGAAATTAGAAACTAATGAATCTGCCAAAGATGCAGAACCATTTTCAATAATATCGGTAATCAAATTAAATGAAGCAGTAATTAAACCAATTTCAGTTGTGCTTGCCGCACTTGCCGATGTGATTGGAGAAATGTTATTTATTTTTATTCCACTTTCAACATTTGATATAATCGTTGGTTTTACTTCAACACCACCTTCAATAATTTTAGTTACAATACTAAACGATGAAGAAACATTTGTTACTTCGGTAGAACTTCCACTATTAGCAGATGTAAATTGAGTTACGTTAGATACCTTTATGTTACCATCAGTATTTGATGTTAGTGTTGGTGAATTTAATTTGATATTTTGTGCTATTGCTTTAGCTAATGCTTTAGCGTATTCAACACCTTCCACAGTTTCTCTAACTTGCGTACTCTTTGTTGCCAAAGATGGATATAAATAATAATATTGTCCAGCTATAACACTTCTCTGATTTCCACCATAGAAAGTATCAGTTATAATTGCATCTAAAATGTACCCAACATCACGTCTACATTTTTCTCTTAAATAAACTAAATTAGGGAAGAATGCATCTATGTATTGTACAGTTTCGTTTTGTATAAATCGTTTGTTCTGTCTTAATAAATTAACAGATGATGTTACAAATCCGGTTGGTGATACTAATACTTTATTTGATACTATATTTTGTGCAGTACCAGCTACATATTGTATTCCATCAAGTGTAGGTCCTTTTTGAGTTGCAGTGGTTGGTGAAATAGAACCAGTTAGAATTGCTGCAGATGGATATAAGTAATAATATTCTCCAGCTTTAGAACTTCTTTCGTTTCCACCATATAATAAGTCAGTTCTTACTGCATCTATAATATATCCAATATCTCTCTTACAAGTAGTTTCATTATAAGAGAATCCATCATCACCACTCCAAGAAGAAGATAAGTAAGCAATTGATTCACTTTGTATAAACTTCTTATTATCAGTTAATAAATTAAATCCAGCTAATTCAGATGCTGTTGGAGATTGTAATAATATATTTGCTACAATCTTTTCAGTAATTCCTTTAGCGTATTTTATACCATCTAAAGTTTGGTTTAATTGTCCACCAGTATCACCATCGTTACCTACGGTTGCCAATGAAGGATATAAGTAATAGTACTCACCCGCTTCAGATACTCTTTCGTTTCCACCATATAATACATCAGTTGCTACCGCATCTAAAATATATCCTACATCTCTCCTACAAGTTGCCTCATTATAATTAAATGAACTCCAAGAAGAAGATAGATATGCAATAGTTTCATCTTGTATAAATGATTTATTATTGAATATCAATTCGTATGCTGAAAGATTTGAATTAGATGCGGATGCAAATGTTGAATTCTTTAATACTTTATCAGTTAAACCTTTCGCATGTTTGATTCCACTTAATGTTGCTCCTAATTGAGATGTTGTTGCTTGTGATGGATATTCATAATAAAATACACCGGCATTTATACTTCTCTGATTACCGCCATAAACTATATCAGTTGTTACCGCATCTAAAATATGCCCCACATCTCTCTTACAAGTTAATTCATTGTAAGATGTTGTACTCCAACTAGCAGATACATAACTTATAACTTCGTTTTGTATGAATTCTCTATTGTTATAAATTAATTCTTTTGCTTGTAATTTGTTTTGAGATACTTTATTAAATGTATTTCCTTTTAAAATTTTGAATGCAACATCTCTAGCATATTCAATACCAGTAACAGTCTCCTGTATTTGTGAACCAGTTGCTTCAGATGGATATTTATAATAGAATACTCCAGCATTTATTGTTCTTTCATTTCCACCATATAATAAATCAGTAGAAACTGCATCTATAATATGTACTATATCTCTCTTACAAGTTGATTCAACGTATTGATGCGTACTCCAAGATGAACTTATATAAGGTATTACTTCATTCTTAATAAGTTCTTTATTATTAATTAATAAACTATACGCATCTTTAATTTGCGCCGATTGAGTTACAAATAAAGTATTTAATACTATTTTTTGTGCCAAACGGCTAGCGTAGTTTATTCCATCAATTGTTTGGTTTAATTGTGCACCCTGCGCTTGAGATGGGAATTGATAATAATAAACACCATTGAACACCGATGCTGAATTTGCGTTCCATAATAAATCTTCAGCTGAACCACTCAATATAAATCCTAAATCGCGTTTACACTTACTTTCATCGTAAGATGCAGTTGACCAAGAAGAACTTAAATATGCAATACTTTCCGATACTATGAAATCTAAATTATTTTTTAGAATAGTATAAGCCGCTATTACATTTGAAGATGATATCGATGATGTATATAAAGTTACAATTGGTAATGAACCCGTTCCATTTGCTATTATATTTGTTACAATAGAAATTGATGCAGATATTGCATTAGCTTCCGTTTGTGTTGCCGGTGTTCCTCCTAAATATTGAGTAGCATCGGTTGCTTTAATATTATTTACATTTGAAGTAATAGTAGGTAATGAACCAGTACCATTTTCTAATATGTTTATAATTGTATCAAAACTTGCAGATATATTTCTTGCCAACGAAGATGATATAATTACCGAAGATGTATATTGATTTGTATCTGTTATTTTTACTAACCCGTCAACATTTTTTATCAACGTAGGTAAAGAACCAGTTCCATTTTCAACAATATCTAAAACAATATCAAAATTATTATTTGAAGATGTAATATATGTGGATGATATTGATGCGGTTGTTATGTAACTATTTGTAGTAGTTCGTTTGATTAAAGAATTTACATTTGTTACAATAGTTGGAATTGAACCTGTGCCATTTTCTACAATATCAAGTACGATATCAAATCCAGTAGTTACTTTTGCCTTTTCAGAATTAGACGGAGTTATTGATGATGTTATCTGTGTACCACCAATAAAGTTTATACCTCTATTTGTATTTCTAACAATAGTTGTTGGTATTGAACCAGTTCCGTTTGATACGATATTAAGTATATTACCAAATGAAGCTGATACAATAGATTTATCGTTTGTTACTACTGATATAGATGATGTAATTTGTTGAGCGTTAGTTGCTTTAATTCCAGCAATAGTATTCAACACCACATTAGGTGCTGTATTACTTCCACTTTCAATTACTTTGGATACAATATCAAAACCATCTTCTATTTCTTTTCCACCAATCGCTACTAATTTTGCTAAATCTTTTGTGAAATTTAGTGAATCAATTGTTTCTTCGGATTGAACTCCGGTAGCTTGAGATGGATATAAATAATAGAATCGTCCAGCAGTTATACTTCTTTCATTACCACCATAAACTAAATCAGTAATTACAGCATCTACAATAAATCCAGCATCTCTATAACATTTACTTTCAATATAATTTAAATTAGGATACGTTTCATTTGCATAATCAACGGTATTTTGTTGTAAAAATGCTCTATTAGTTTTTAATAAATTTGCCGCATTTAATACTGATGTAGATGGTGCCGATAAAACAACATTTGTAATTATATTTTGTACTAATTGATTTGCGTAATTTACTCCAGTTATAGTTGGGTCTAATTGTTGTGTTGCCGAAGGTACTCCACCTACAATTGCTGCTGATGGGTATCTATAATAGTATTCTCCTGCAAATCTAGTTCTTTCGTTACCACCATATACCAAGTCAGTTCTTACAGCATCTAATATATATTTTGTATCTCTTAAACATTTAGCCTGATTGTATTCTGCATCACTCCAAGATGAAGATACATACGCTACAACTTCGTTTGCAATTAAGTTTTTATTTCTTAATATTAAATTACTTGCATTTACTTTATTTCCATCTGCTGAAACAAATACCGAACCAGTAACAATCTTTTGTATCATTCTACCTGCATAGTTGATACCATCTAACGTTGGAAGTAATTGAGAACCCGTTGCCTCTGATGGATATAGATAATAGAATATACCAGCATTTCTACTTCTTTCGTTACCACCATAAACCAAGTCAGTTCTGATTGCGTCTATTATGTATCCAACATCTCTTTTACAAGTTAATTCATTATACGGATGTTCACTCCAAGATGAACTCAAATACGCAATTGTTTCATCTTGTATGAATGATTTATTGTTTACTAACAACGATGCTGCATTTAAAGCATTGGTATTTACCGCAGTGAATTCTATATTTTGAATTACTTTTTGTGCTAAACGGCTTGCGTAGTTGATACCATCCAATGTTTGTTGTAGTTGAGCTCCTTGTGCCTGCGATGGATATTCCCAATAAAATAATCCATTAAATATAGATGCTGAATTTGCGTTCCATATTAAATCTTCCGCAGAACCACTCAATATAAATCCTAAATCACGTTTACATTTAGTTTCATCATATTCAAACCCAGCCCAAGAAGAACTTAAATACGCAATAGTTTCATTTTGAATAAATGGAATATTGTTTTTAAGTATCTCATATACAGCTACACTATTAGATGATGTTATTCTATTTGTATATGGTTGGAATGTAGGTGCTGAAAACTCTCCACCTTCAATTATCTTTGTTACTATTGATATTGATGATGATATAAAGTTTACATCGTTTACACTTGCCGAATAAGATGCTGAAATGTATTGTGGTGTATTTGTTACTCTAATACTTGCACTTACATTTGATATAAGAGTAGGTACAAAAGATAACCCACCTTCTAATATATCGGTGATTACTTTTATTGAAGAACTTAATTGTGTACTTTCAGTAAATGTTCCATAATAACCAGAACCAGTTATGTATTGTGGTGTATTGGTTACTTTTACATTTGAGTTTAGATTTGAAACTAATGTACCCAATGAACCGGTGCCATTTGTTATTATAGTTGCTACATATGCAATTGATTCGGATATTGAATTTCCAACAGAACCACTAACTGCAAATGAAGATGTTATTTGTGGTGTGCCAGTTACAGCAATTGCATTTGCTTGAGACGATGTGAATAAAGGCTCTGCTGCTAATCCGCCACCAATAATCGTATTTACAATATCAAAACTCTTACCAATTTTATCCACTTCATCTGGTGTTGTATAAGATGAAGTTATTTGAGAACCGGTAGTTACATTTATTGGATTGTATTTATTCCAATTTAATCCAGTATTCTGTGCCAATAATGATTTAATTGAACCCAATCCTCTTTCCACAATCCCTTCTATAATTGAAAATGAATTACCAACCGAAGTTTGTTCAATAGTACCACCACCAAAAGATGATGTTATATTTGTTAGTCCGGATAATCTAAAGTTTCTCTCATCATTATAAACAATACGAGGTGTATCTAATATTTGATTTTGAACAATAGTATCTCCAATAATTTTTGCATAACGAATACCCGCAATAGTTGATGATTTTTGTGTTTTTGTAGCCTGTGATGGAAAATCATAATAATATCTACCCGCAATCACACCTCTTTCAAGACCACCATAAAGTAAATCAGTTGCCACATTATCAACAATATAACCAACATCTCTCCTACAAGTTGCTTGATTATATTTTAAGTTTGGAAATGCAACATTGATAAATTGAATTGTTTCGTTTTGAATTAATTCTTTATTATTTATCAAATTATTATATGCAGATAAAGTTGATGCATTAGGCGATGTAAATGTTTTTCCTTTTAATAGATTATCAACTAATCCACTAGCATATCTTATACCATCAACCGTTTGTCCTAATTGTCCAGTACCATCACCATCTCCTTGTACAATTGCCAATGAAGGATATAAATAATAGTATTCACCGGCAGTTATACCTCTTTCATTACCACCGTATTTTACATCAGTTGCTACCGCATCTAATATATAACCAGTGTCACGTCTACACTTTACTTCGTTATAATAAAAATTAGACCAAGATGATGATAGATAAGTTATAACTTCATTTTGTATAAATGTTCTATTATCTCTAATTGTATCCCAAACATCAATCACTTCATTTGTTGGTTCTACATATACTCTACCTCTAATCAAATTTAATGCAACACCAGCTGCATGTTTAACCGCTGTTAATGTTGGTCCTAATTGTGTTGTAGTTGCTTCGGATGGATATTGATAATAAAATAAACCATTTCTAATACTTTCTTCATTTCCACCGTATAAAAGGTCTTTTGCTACACCATCTACAATATACCCAACGTCTCTTTTACAAGTTTCTTCTGGATAGTAAAATCCACTCCAAGAAGAAGATACAAATTGAATAACTTCATCTTTAATAAATTCTTTGTTGTTTATTAATATTTCGTATGCAGTTATAATATCAATATCAGTTTTCGCCACCGAACCACTTTGTATTGTAGCCGGATATGTTAATGTATTTTTAATTAAGTCAAATGGAGTTGCAGATGAATTTACTATATTAATCTCACCGCCCATAGAACTTCTATTCTGTGATACATAATATAATTTATTTGGTGCATTGTATGGTACAGTAAAGGTTATTGTTCCTCTACTATCACCATTATTAACCATACCAATATTATAATCAAATTTCTCACTAATACCTTCTACTTGCTGTGTTCTTATCCAAAAAGGATATTCAATTCCACCAAACGTTTCTATTGTATCTACATTAAATTTGTAGGTTTCTCCTCTAAATAAAGTTAATGTAGGATTACTACCAATTCCGTCAAAATCAAATGAAGAACTATTTGTGTTTGTTATTATAAATGATTTTTGATGATTTACAGGTATTGGTAAAATATTACTACCAGTACCATTTGCCAAAATATTATAAACAATACTGAAACTTGCACTTACCGAATTTATGGTTGCCAATGATGATGTTACACCAAGCATTACCTGTTCGGTATTTCCAGCTTTAATACTAGCACTTGTGTTTGAAACATACGTTGGTTTAACAGAAAGGCCTGATTTAATAATATTAATTATATTGTTAAACGATGCACTTACCGATGAAGTATAGTTTGTTGCTACACTCCCTATTGGTTGTATTACATCGTTGCCTATTTGTCTACTTGCACTTGTGTTTGGTCTAAAATTAAACGAACCTGTACCATTTGCTAATATACTCAAGATAGCTGCATAAGATGCACTTATTTGAGTTAAATCTGCAGTTGCTGCTGATATAGATGATGTTATTTGCTCTGCTCCTAATATATTGTAAGGGGAATCAAATCCATATCCTTTTATAGAGCTTTTTGCCAATAAAGTTGGAAAATTTGATACACCACTATCAACAATTGCACTTATTAATTTATAATCGGCAGATATTTCTTCAGCTGCAGCAGTTGATAATGCAGTTCCAGCCGATACTCTACTTTGTGTATATAATGCTGGAGAAGTTAAACGAATACCTTCATCTGTATTTAATTTTGTTATTGTAGGTAATCCGTTTTCCAATCCTTTGTTAAGTACATCAACAACACAACTCCAAGTTCCTCTCACAGAATCTCTTGCAGCAATATTACCACCACTACCAGAAATAAAACGAGAACCAGATGCATACATACCATATAAACCAAACGAAATGTTTGAGTTGTTTAGGGTAGCATGTCCACCATTATTTACTCTAATTGAATAATATGAGAAGTTATTAAAGAAAGATACCAACTGAATGAAACCTCTACCATTTACCAAACATCCCACACCATTTGGAGAAATCTGCGTATAAGCATCCAATACCATTGAAGCTAGTGGAGAATCTGGATCTATCACATCACCATTAACATAAAGACCTCCGCCGCCTGGTGGAATATCTTCATAAAGTTCTGTGAATGAATTCTCTTGATTTGAAATTTGAGAACAGTTCTGAACGTAGGGTGAAGTTGTAATAAATGCACCAGGTTGGAAAGCAACTGCAAATCCTTTTTCAGGATTTATTTGGTCTGGATATAATCTCAAACCACCCATTGTTACTTCCGCAATATAACATCCAGAGTTTACATAGAAAAGGTCTTCTGTGGGGTTTTTCGCGTTAATCTTGGTGATACGCAAACCGGCACCCCAAATGGTTGTGTTTTTAGGAAGAATCACAGGATTATCCTCTAAATACGTTCCAGCCTGTACTTTGATTACATATCCATTGAATATTGAACCAGTATCAAATCCATATCTACCGTCATATCCCGGAGATGCCAATGAAGCCGCTCTCTTAATTGTACGAAGTGGATATTGAATACTTCTACCATCGTTTGTATCATCTCCATCGGTTGAAGATACATACAAAGTTGGAACGTTAGCACCAAAATCTTTTGCAAGAATACCAGCATATCGTTGAGTATCAACCGCTAATAAAGCGTTTGATGCGGTTACCGCAAGAACGGTTTCAGGTGCTGCAACTTTTAATTGTCCATCAATTGTTAATGAGCCAGTTAAAAAAACCGAACCAGTTATTTCACTTTTAGAACCCGTTTCTGTTCCTAAAAAGAAACTTTTAGATACGAATAATGAGCCAGATATAATAGCATCATTTCCAACATTAACGTTTTGTCTAATGTTAAGTGAACTACTTATATCCTGTTGTTCTTCAATTTGTTTACGTGGTATCAGTCTTGCCATTATAGTATATCAGATATTTTACCTTTTATTTCAAAATCAGTTGCCACAACGGAAGCAGGAGCTAATGTTATAGGAACAAGAAATGTAACCTCTATATTATTTTCATTCACACCAACATCATATCTATCTTGAGGTTGCTTTACTCCAAATAAATATACATCAATATAATCTTTCACACTATCTATTTCCAAAATATCTATATTAAACTTTTTGTTCAAAAGATACAGTGTAAATAATTGTCCACTTTCATCTAAATTTATATAATCTGGACTAAACGAATATATGAATGTATCAATATTAACATCTAAAACAAATTGTTTAAATGCCAATCTATCTCTCTTTTGAAGAATATTTGATTTATTTATATTTGGTACTTTTCTCGCCATTATTTAATAATTTCTACGTCACCGGTTATTTTTATTTCATCCGAATCAGTTAAAGCGTATGGGTTTCCAAAACGGTCAAATTCTGGAAACTGACTTCTGATAAATTTTAGAAGTAATCCATTTCCCTCGGATTCTAAAATATAATCTGCTTCTCTAATAAATAAACCATTTATAAAAATATCATACCTTGCAGTTGTTTTTCTAAACTTAGTAAGAGGTTCATATAAAGTTTTAATTCTAACATTATCAAGTTTATAAATCCAATAATAAGGATGTGACAAATCATATGAAAAAAATTCATATTCATTTGGCTCATTCACTTCTTTCATTATATTTTTTAATAATTTTATGTTCATAGCTCTTGGAATTTACCAGTTATTAAAATTTCATCGGCAACTTCTATTGGATATGCTAACGTAAATGTAAATGTAATTTCTTTAGTATTACCATCATAAGAATATGTATAATATGTTGGAGATATAAAATCACCATTTAAATAAACTCTAAACCAATTGACAACATCAAATACACCAATCAACTCATTTGGTAAAACTGGTTGCTTTACGTTTATCAATTTAGCAGTTGTAGAATTAACAAACACCGCTTGTTGATGTCCTCTTATTGCAATAAAATTTACAACATCCGCATATTCTTGATACACATTCAATCCTGCAAATTTTCCTCCAGAAAGGTCCGTTTCAACTCCCCAAACAACTCTTTTTGGACTGAATGATTTATTCATAGTTGGTTTGTTATTAACGATTTCAGGTAAAAGGTATGCGTTTACCGTTGTAGTAAATGAAGTTCTAATAACTCTTTCTGCTCCTTGTGCAACTTCTTGCGAAGTTTCGAAAGAACTAATTGAACTTTTAAATTTAAAACCATCTTCCATTCCCCAATATCTTTCACTTTGATTTTGAAATGCTTCAACTAATACGTTCATGTGTTCGGTAAAGGATGTCCAAATTACCATTTCATATTGTATAGTTACATATGATGGAATTGATACACTATAAATTTCATAAACAGGCTGAGCACCGGTCATTATCGAAAATCTATCATATCTATTTTTTGCAGAATATTTTTTAGCATATTGTATTGTTCCCGCCTCTTTGAAAACTGGCATAGATTCATTTTTTTGAATACTACTTCTTCTGAACATTACCATTGGTATTTGAACTCTACCTCTCTCATCTCTTAAATATCCTTGCTTTCTTGCTCCTTCCCATCTTTCCGCATTACCATAAATCAAAGGAACTTTTAATAAATTTCCATTTTCTTCTAAATTTGGAATAATAACTTTAGACATATAATCAGCTATCGCAGAATCTACATCTATAATCTTAACTCCTTTTTGGAATTGTTTATCTATTGATAATTGTTTGGCTCTATTTGTTTCTCTTTTTTCCATTATACAGTTCTCATTTCAGTTTGGATATTACTTCTTCTGCTCATAAACGTAGAACAAATAATTGAAAATTTATTATCAACTTGCCCACCAATCAATTGGTCCTCTCTAACATTATCAATTTCAAAATATGCATTATTATGAAAAATAATATCACCAACTTCAGGATAAAATCCTTTATCTTCTAAAGTAAATCTATTAAAACGAAATTCTACTAATTGATTTTTATCTGGTCCGAATCCTTCGTAATCGGTAGTTGAACTTTCTCTTTCAATCATAGCAGTACATTCTAATCCTTGATAGTATGTTTTATTTAACGATTCTCCGTATAAATTAGTTTTACTATCTTCTATGATTAGTTTGTATAACACTACACTAGTTTCAACAACAACATCAACCAATTCTCTGGCTATGCTCTCAAAGAACCTTATATCTCTTGATAATGCAAATCTCGCCATAATATTAACCTATATAAATTGCTAAAGGTACTTTTCGTAACATTTCTTGATGTGCAGTAGCTTCTGTGTTTCTATTTTCAAACTGCTTTGTTCTACTTAATTCTTCCAAAGTTTCTCTTAATTGTGTCATAAGAGATTCTTTTTCCGTTTGGGCTTCACTTCTTAATGCAGCTCCATCTAATTGAATTTCTGCTCCAGGTATTGGAATTTGTGAATATTTTTCTCTCACAGCACCTAACATTTCTTTTACCAATGCAAGTGTATATTTTCTAATCCATTGTTTACCCACATCATTAATACCACCGTATTCCATAAAATCATAAGGAATATCAGAATAATCAGAAATCACATCCGGTGTTACGTTTGTAGAGTTGGTCACAAATTCATCTCTTACAAAATAATCAAAATGTAATTTTCCATAAAGATTGATATGCTGCGTAGTTGGTCTTGGGAATACTCTAATTTTACCATTTACAATATTAAAAGTAAATGCCGATTTTCTGAATTGGTCATTGAACTCAATTGCTTGAATTCTTAACATATCTTCAAATATTGGCATTAATATAAATTGTGCCGCTGGAGAGTAAGAACCAAACCCAAATTCATCAATAAGGTTTAACGTACCTTGTCCACTTACCGAATAAGGGTCAAAAAATCTATTAATCGCAGGTACTGGATCATGGAATACTTTAACAATTTCAATACGCTTTCCACTTTCAGAAACCGCGCTCCAAAGAGTATCTAAATCATATTCTTGTTGTCCGGCCTGTAATTCTATATACCCTTTCTTAATATCGGTATTTCCACCAACTCCGGCTAAAGTTCCATACGCATCAGAAATACCAATTAAAGTTGGTAGATTTGAACCCTGAACTAATTTACTTGAAAGGTTGGTGCTTTTAGATTTTCCTCTTAAAGTATCTAAATTATTACGAATATTGAATTGGTTTACCTGTGCACCATATTCCGATACGGCTTCTTCTAAACAAGCGTAAAAATTTTCATCTAAAAGTTCTATATTTTGAATAGGATACCCCAATCTCCTTGCACACCAAAGTGCCACTTTAGGAGCTTCTTCTTGGAACTCATAATCATTATCATATATTCCAAAAGGGGTTTGCCCTGGAAAAAACGAAGATGAACCAGGATATATCAATGTTTCTAATGCCATTATAAGTAGTTATTTTAACGTTACCTATAAATATTAGAAACAAAAAGAATAGTGTTTGAAACGAAATTAGTTATCTAATTGTTTCCACTGTCCACCATTCCACCCATAAAAATGAAAATCAGTAGTATTAAAATAAAGTGCTCCAGATGCAGGTGATGCGGGTGCAGATGTATGATTTGGTAATATTATTGTTGAATTACTACCACTTACATTTAATGAACCTGTTATTGTTTGATTACCATTAAATTGGTTTGAACCAGTTGTTGCAAACTTACCTCTTTCAAATCCAAAATCATTCTTTATCCAAACATTATCAAATAATCCATTTGCAGTTAATGTTATAGTAGTAGGTGCGGATATACTAGAGTTACCACCATTTGTATAAACTAACCAATAATCATTATATTCTACTACATCAGTTACCGTTGCTGTCACAAACCCACCAGCTGCACTTAAAGTCCAACCAATTTTAGGTTTCGGATAATTTCCTTTTGTGATTGGGAAGTTTGGAGAACTTTCCACATCCGAATATAAAGAAGTTGTAAAAGGTCCTACACCATAATATGAATCATTTGCAAAATAAATTGCCCCACTATCAAACGCAATCATACCACTCTTATCACCAACCGAACCAGTTAATGATGTTGGTATTGATACTCTTTTTACAATTGAAGATGTTAATGCGTTTTCAACAAATTTATTTTTTTCAAATCCAAAATCAATCTTTCCCCAAATTTCATTTACTTCATATCCAACATTAATTAATGTCATTAATTGAGTACCGGTATAGATTGTTGTGTTTAGATTATCATATTCCAAATACCAAAAATCATTACCACCATTAGGAGGATATGCGCCTGTAATTGAATAATCATCACCATTAATACTAATAGTCCAACCATTACTTTGTATAGCAGGAATGCCAGCCGCATTTGGTACTATAACATGTGTACCATCGGCATATCCATTCACATAAAAAGTGGTTTCAACATAACTTTGTGTTGCAAAATAAATTGAATCAGCATTAAATGCTAACATCCCAGCTTCATTACTAGCCGAACCAAAGTTATCAGCCGGTACATCAACAATTCTTGCAAAATCCGATGCTACAATAGATAATCCAGAAGTACCAGAACTACCATTAATACCGGAAGTTCCATCTACTCCAGATGTACCACTTTCACCCGATGTACCATCAATTCCAGAAGTTCCGTTTGTTCCTGTTGCACCACTACTTCCGTTTACACCCGATGTTCCAGAAGTTCCAGCTACACCAACCACATCAGGTAAGTGAGATAAAGATACTTTACCATCACCATCTAACGGAGCGTATCCATTTGCTTTGCCTCTATTTATTTTACTTTCAAACATTCTTTTTTTATTAATCTATTGCTTGTGCGATATATTGAGTTATGAAAGGATAATATCCTTCGCCAGGTAAAATTGCAGTTAATACAGCATTTCCATCAGCGGCTCTTTGGATAGTTTTATTATAGTTTCTATAAACCTCTGGTGTTAAACTTAATCCATCTTCAGTTAAAACTAAATCAGCAGTTCCGCCAAATGAACCAGATGGTATCGTTATAGTATCATCGATTTGGTATAATTTTCCACCATTTGTAACATTAACAGTACTTACCAAATTACTTGTTACAATAATCTCAAATTCAGCATTAAATCCAATACCAGTTGTAGAACCAGTTACCGCAGTATAAGTTCCATCAGTTCCAGATACATCATTTGGAAATGAAACGCCTGTAAGAATTCCATAATATTCGGTAAAATCGGTATAACCAATAGCTGCCTCTACTCTATTAAATTGGAAGTAATTACCTACTGAATTATACTCAAAATTATCTCCGATATTATTATCATAGAAATATTCACCAATAGTATTGTGGTTAAAATTATTCCCAATCACATTACCTCTATGGTTTCCACCACCAAATCCAAAATCATCTGCAACAGTATTGTTATTAAAATCATTTCTAATTTGGTTATAGGCGAAGTTAGGTCCAATTTCATTGTTAGTAAAATTGTTTTGTATAGAATTGTTATTGAAAGAATAGTTAATATTATTTGCAGTATATCTAGAATTCCATACCGTTCCTATTGGAGAAACCCCATTCTCATAATCTTCTTCTTCTGCTATATTGTAAATACCATTTTGATTACCTCTGGTTATTTCCAATGAACCTGAAATAATAATATCAACTGATGATGTGTAATCATTTTTTACAAAAGTTACAGTCTCACCGATAGTCGTTCCACTTGCATCTATTTCGGTTCTTTCATAAGCAAAACCACCGCCTTCTGCATTTTGTGTCCATGAATTGAATTTAATCTTAAAATATTGGTTTGTTGAAGATGACATAATCAGTTCAGTACCGATTATATTATTTCCTACATTACCATCAAGTGCATCTCTCCAATCATCATAAGTTCTTTCTTCTATGTTTGTTAAATCATCCCACCCAAATAAATCTTCACCAATATTATTATCTTCAAAATCATTACCAATTGAGTTATCATAAAACGGCATATTGATATTATTATTCTCAAAATTTACACCTATTTTATTATCACGAAAATCATAATTAATATCATTTCCGTTAAAATATTCACCAATTTGATTGTTGTGAAATTGGTCTAAAATTTCATTTTCGTTATATCCATTTCCGATTAAGTTTCCATAAAATTCGTCACGAATGATGTTCTCATTAAATCCGTTTCCAACATCATTTTTATAGAAATCAGCGGTGATTTCATTACTGTTGAATTGATTACCTACTTCATTGTTTTGAAACTCACCAGTAATAACATTATTATTAAATTCATTACCTACATTATTTCTATAATACTCATCATCTATAATATTATCACGAAACCCATTACCTATTCTATTATCATCAAAATCATCCTCGATTGTAATGAAGTTTCTATAAAAATTATTTCCAATTATATTATTTTCAAAATCATCTCCATCCTCATCGCCTATTGTATTTTGAGAAAAATATGTTCCGATAGTGTTATCTCTAAAATCACAATGGATTATGTTTCTTTGAAAATCACTTCCAATTATATTGTTATCAAAATCATTTTTTATGATATTATATTTGAAATTTGCACCACATTGGTTACTATCCATATCATCATCAAATGTGTTACCAACTACATTTCCTGCAAAATAATTATCTACATAATCACCACCAAAAAACACATTATTTGATAAAATAAAGGTATCATATTCGGAATTATTACCTAAGTATGTGTTATAACAACTTATTTCTTCACCATCATCAAATGTATAATATTCAGCCGAACCACTATATGATGGAGCGTTACATTGCAATGGTGACATATACCCATCAAATCCAATACCTTTAGAGTATTTAGCTTCATAGTGGGAATTCATATAACTACCAGTAATATTCATAAGGGTATTACTTGTAATATTTGTAATTTCATAAAAATCAAATGCTCCAATCTTAGAATTATTTTCAGAGAATACAGCCAAAACATCACCTACTGAAAAATCGGAAGTGAATGTTGTAGAACTACCCGTTACACTTCCAAATTCATTTACCGATAATCTTCCATTAAAATAATCTTCACAATAAAAACCTTGATATCTCTTAAATTTAACTCCTCTGAAATCATAATCTGCTCTATTATTTTTTTCATCAATTCTTTCAAATATTCTACCTTTAGCCGGTTGTGAGGTTACTTCGGTTTGTGTAAAAGATGCATCATATTTGATTACATCGGTTGGATATATCGTTGAATATGCAAATGGAGATAAACTTTCAGTTGATACTGCTAATACAACCAATGGTTCTAAACTCCCAGACTTATAATTTCCAGTAGTAATAGCTGAAGCATCCGCACCAAAATCAGGTTGGTCATAGTAAGTTCTAAAATCGGTTATCTTATAGTAAGTTCCCGGAGTTAATGAACCGCTATTTATTGAGGATGTTAATTCGTTATAAGTGGTATCTACTAATCCACCACCTGCACTTGTTAGATTACCTTCACTATCTTTTGCTTTGATAGAGCCATCCGTTGTATCTATAAACAAATTAAACCCGCCTTCTAATGGGGTATCTAATGTTTCGGCTACTTGCCCTTGTAATTGAATGTATTGCATATTTTTATATTATTATTCCTGTTCCTACTATTTGAGAATTACCTATTAGTATAACTTCACCACCTACACTTACCTTACCATCATTATATATGGTACTATCTTTAAGTAATAGGTTTCCACCTATAAATATTGTTCCTTCCCTTTTGAATGATTTGTTTGCGGAGTATTCTACTTCCTCATCACTACCTTCGATTAGTAAGGCAGCATTTTCTAAAATATAATCACCTGAAAAAGTTAATTGTTCGGTATTTCTTAGGATGTATTCTTTATCTTTATTCCAATTTGTATTTGATGGTAAGTTGTATAATCCACCACCATCTCCAAAATATTTAGATGCCGTTATTGCTGCGGAATATTGTACAGTATTTTCTTCTCCCGCAATATCGGTTGTTATTGAGAATGATGAAGTAGCTTGTGTTACCGCATCTACGAATATAATTGAACCTTGTGATATGTAAAGGTCTTTCCAAGCATTTGTTGGTGAACCCAAACTGAATGATGATGTGAAACTACCACTTGGTGTAGTTGGTATAAACGAACCACTAATTAGAATTGAACCACTTATAACTTGTTGACCTCTGAAAGTATTTGAGCCAGTGATTGCAAATGAACTACTATCGATATTTCCACCAATTGCATTTATATTATCAATTCTACTTACTATTGATGCGGAAAATGCGTTAAAATTGATTACATTTTTGATTTTCCAATAGGTCCCCGTCCACTCGTAAGTGTTGGAACTACCACTTTGGTAAGTCTGTCCTATTGATGCCGATATTGGAAAAGTTAATGCCATTTGTTTGTTTCTTTTAATAAATATTAAAAAACCTTTATTTAATTTTTTTATTTTATGCTATTTCGTAACTTCCGTTCCAAATAAATCTGTCCGTACTTGCCCAAGTAAATGGTCCAGTTGCATTTACATCACTTGCAGTTCCACCTGCACTTTGGTATTGTATTGGTGCTTTGTGATTAAATCCTGCTCTTGCTCCCGCCATCGTAGCATTATACCAAGCAGTACCATTATCCAATAAAGTAACTGTCATTAAGATAGCATCTGCATGTGATGCCGTAAATGGCATCGATACATACCACTCACCACTACCAAATGTTGTTGTACTTCCCATTGCAATATTACCTCTTACAAAACAAGTCTTACCAATTACTTTGTAGTATCCTTCTATTGTTCCGTTGTTAATTGCCGGATTTGAAGATGCTGCTGTCCATTGTGGAGTATATGCAGTCCATCCGTTATCAATTCTACTTCCATTTATAGTTACCGAACCAGTTAAGTTTGTTGAACCACTTACATTAAATGAACCACTTATAGTTTGATTACCATAGAATGTATTTGCTGATGATGTTACTGCAAATGAAGATGTTGGGATTGCAGTTGCTACTGAGTCCACATTACCTACCCAAATGTATCCTTCTGCTATATTAGGAACATCATTACTTCTACCAGCCCCTAATACAACACCACCACCATTATTACCAACTTTCGTTACAATACCTAAGTTTTGTATAAGATTAGAACCCGTTGGTTTTGTTTGTGTCCAACCACCATTTGCCCCAACCCATACAGGTTGTCCAGCAGTTAATCCAGTTGTATTCACACCTTGAATTGCTCCTATTGCTATACCCAATCCCTCTGCTTCATCGGCGAGGTCTTGTGCTAATATGAAAGTTGCGGGCATTGTTGCCGCATTTGATGCGGATGCTGCGATTACTA
>Ga0222712_10000634_pt1 | contig 45234 bp, 49 predicted proteins | sample C33_657DmetaG_FD_165043 | JGI IMG/M metagenome (GOLD analysis project Ga0222712, IMG submission 165043) | Estuarine water microbial communities from San Francisco Bay, California, United States - C33_657D | ecosystem: Environmental > Aquatic > Marine > Unclassified | place: USA: California... | reverse complement strand
GTTCCTCTTGCGTGTTAGCACTATTGAACATTCTAGCAGTTGGTTGGAGTAACCTATCTAAGGTTTCTTTGTTTGAATTTTTATGTTTATTAAAGATATGATTTTTATACTGTTCAATAATTTCTGGCATCCAAACTTGACCTTGTTTACCAACCGAAAGAGTTTGATCTTGTACAGTTATCCCTCTGTCTATTTGACGAGAACCTTGTGAGTAATAGCCTACATAAGCATATCTGCTTCCGTGAAAACACTGTTTTACTTCGTGGGTTGCTAAATAGTTTGATGGGAAAATCAATAGGTCTCCAGCTTTTGGAGAATACTTTACTCCTAGATAAGGAAATTCTATTTCTCCACCAACATATTCATTTTGCTTGATATCATAAGCAGATTCAACAGAGCTATTAAAATACATTATTGAACTAACTACACTTCTTGTTGCAATCTGTAAATCAGGCTCAAAACCCGGTTGATAGTTAACATCATTGTCGTTATGTAAACCCATTCCGCTTGATGGACCATAAGCCAAGATATGACCCTGTATTCTCCACCACAGGTTTGGTAGCACCATTGGATATTTTTCTATATATTCAAGTAGGCACTTTCTAAATGCTAGTTCGCAGTTTGTAAAAAAACTTTCAATTTTAGGATCTGTGTTATTATCCAAAAAGTTCATTATATGACTTGAACTTTTTTCTATGTCCTCTACCGCGTACCTGTGACCGCTTCTATTAATTGCATATAACTGATTTCCATCTGAATCTCTAATTATAGTGTAATCTTCTTGTACGGCTTTTTGTTTCAATGATTCAATGAATGGAATGACATACTGATGCTCTTCCATTGAAATAACATTTTCAAATAATAAAATGCCATTCGTTAATTTCTTTGGATTTATTTCATTTAACATAAATTAAATTACATGTGGTTCTGTTCCACATGGTCCTTCTGGCAAAGATTCATCTGTTATTTTTTTATCTAAATTATTTTCAATCTCAATTGAATCATGAGACGTGTTGTATTGAGCAACTTCTCTACCTTGATATATTGGATTCCAGCCAATCTCAACATTGTTTTGTTCCGGATTAGAATAGATTGAATATTCTGATTTACAATACTTTTCATAATCGTCATAGATATTATTTAACCAAACTGGAGGACACCATTGGTTGCTATCCTCTGGTTCAACAATAATAATATTTGCACTCTTATCATTTGCTCCTTGACCAAAAAATGTTAGATAACTATACCTAACTCCTTTGCCCATTTTCTCAACATCATGAGATGCAACATAGTTTGTTGGGAAAAATATTATGTCACCTTTTCTAGGCTTATATGAAATACCTAAGTGAACAAAACGTAGGTTTCCTTTTGTAAAATTTTTACCATTTAATTCTTCTTCAGAATCAACATTGTCATTAAAATAAATTAATGCTCCACATGTTTGTCTTGATGCAACCATTCCTTTTGGCATGTAGCGAACACCATTGGTGACTTTATAATTTGTATCATTGTCAGCGTGACAACCTAATCTTCCGCCATCTCCATATCTAAGAACATGACCTCTAGTTTTCCACCATATGCTACCTAGCATTAGGGGATAGTGATCAATGTATTTAAGTAGACATTTGTAGATTTGTTCTTCGATGTGATAAAAGAAATTAACAACTTCTTCTGGGGTGTCTGAAGTAACTGGGTCTAATAATCTCACCGGTGCCGAAGGTACGTCTTCCATTCTATATCTAAATCCATCTTCATTTACTCCCATTTTTACGCCATCTACTTCGATGTATGTCCACCTAGTTTGATGCGCTTCTTCTGCTTTACTGTCTATGTGGGAAAGAATAACATCTTGATTTATATTAAAAGCGTTTCTAAAAACCACTACTCCAGGACCAAGAACTTCACATTCTATATTGCCAATTTCTTCTATTGTTTTATCTGTAACTTTTGGGGTATCTGGAAAAGGTTCTTTTTCTTTTTCCCAAAGAAATTCTGTCTTCATCATATTTATAGCCCCATCACTTCTTCGATAGCTTCCATAATTGTCCAGCCCGCACCCATTACTCTAGGCTCTTCATCTAGTGGTCCATCTTGCCAGTTAAATCTAGTAATAAATAACCCTTCAGGACTTAGTAAAAATTTTTCATAACTATGCGGTATTCGAGCTATAGCTTGGCCAACTAAGTTTTGACCTTCGCGTGCTGCATCACTTCCGTCAGCTGTAGTATCAGAATACCCTCTTCTTTCTGGTCCTTTTAGGAAGGTATAAAGTGGGTGTTCATTTTTGCCATTAACTTCTATTTTTTGAGAAATAGGAAAAGTCACAAAAGAATAAGCGTCTTTGATGAATTGTTCTATCTCATTATTTTCTCTAGGCTCTTGTTTGCCGAACTGATTGCATGGTACTCCGACAACACTGAAACCATGTTCTTGATATTTTTGATGAATATATTCAAGCTCATACAAATATTTACAAGTCCTTGCATAAGAAAATGTAACACTGCACTTGGGTTCGTAACCAAGCTTTGATGCTATATTTGTTACTAGAGTAAACTTACCCTTCATTGATTTCATAATGTCATAGGATCCGTCGATTGACAATAATTCGATGTCGTAAGCTGAATTATTCATATCTAACTAAATCCACTTTCATAATAGCAAAATCACCTATTTTTAGAATGCCATAAAGATTACCCAATCCAAGAGGATCATAAGACTCTATATCTAATTGTATTCTAGTTTTCATTGGAGTTTCTATGTCTGCAACATAGATAGGCTTATATGGTGGAATATTTAAATCTTTTAATACTACTGTTCCCTTTTCGTTAGAAACCGTAGCGGTTAAAATTTCATCAATTTTCTCAATTACCATATCATAGGTTTCTTGACCAAGAGGATTTAAAACTGTAGCTTTCCACTTTGTTTTCATAATATAATTATATCACATCATTCAAAATAAAACTTACCCATTGAAAGAGCGTGTGGTGGGTTGTCTTTATGCCAAACATTTATACCCAAAATTGTCTTAGAACCGCTAATGATTGGAGTTGTATTGTGTACTGTGTGCCCTCCGTCAAAAATAACCAATCTATTTGGCTTACAGGCTATTCTTTCTCTTTCTTCAATTGGGGCAACAAGTGCGTTAATGTTATCGTTTTCTAGTGCATCTGGCGTTTCATCTTTTATTACTGAAGGATGTATCTCCAGGAATCCTCCAACAACGTTTATATTAGTGTGGGGATAATAAACACAGCCAATTGTTGTGCCTTTAAAAATTTTTTTATCTCTATACAAAAATCCATCCTCATCAAAATGAATCCCTATATACTCGCCTATATTGTAGGTTCTAGTCCAGTATTCAAAACCACATATATCTTCATGGTTTAGTGGTAAATTATTTTCCCATATTTTTTGAACAATTTTTTTTCTGGTTGTATTTGCTGGGCTTTTCCACCAACCATCCCAGAACATAAATTTTCCAGTATAACCACCTGCACCTATTGATTCTGGGAAAAAGTTTTGATCTGATTCTATCTCTAGTAATAAATTACTATCTTTAATAAAATTATCTATTACAATCATAAAAGATATTATACTACAATTTTATTGCAAATGTTGTTCCCATTACAGTGTAGTCATGATATACTCTAGCGTTTTCTAACGCTTTTAGATTTTGGTTTACTTCAAAATAAGGTGAATATTCTGCTCCGGCTTCATATAAAGAAGCCCCATCATTTGCGTGACCGATTATTAATACGCCTTTTGTATTTAACATGTTAAAGTAAGAAACGACTAAACTTGGATCATGAATAATGTCATATGTATTTATTGCTATATAATCAAATGTTCCAGCGGTTCCAGCTTCTACTGACTGTCTTGAGACAACATCATATTCCCATGTTTCTGATTCTTTTTTACAAAAGTTTTCAAACAAGTCTAATTGATAACCATTAACTAAAGTTAAAGAAGATTCATCATTTAATAGTTTAGCTAAACCGGTATTCCATGCTGGAAATGTCATCAAACTTGCAGTTGGATTTTTCGCCAAAAACATTTGCTCGTATGGAGCTCCACCGTATGTTGAAGAAAAATTCTTATTCCATTTAGTGGTTTCTGAACTAAACATATCAAAATACCACATAACAATATCGAAACCAACAGCTATTTTTCTTCTGTCAATATTTAATCCATCTAAATATTGTTTAATGCTTGCAGTTCTATCTATCATGTCCTGCGCATTTTCTACTTGATGGTACTTAACCAATTTCTCTATATTTGAAAAATATGCTTGAGAATTATCCACGATTAATCGCTCCTAATGCCAATTGTCTTAAATACCAAAATCTTCTAATATTTGCTATTAAAGATATTCTTTGTGATCTTAGGTATGATAAAGATGGTTCATCTCTATATACTTTTAAGCTTTCGGCGCTGAGGCCAGTACCAGTAGTTCTAACTGAAGAAACTCTTGCAAGATCTCTTGCGGAGTTAACTAATTCATCTATAGTTGTAGTTCCCATATTATCTGGATTTAACCCGACAATATACATTAACAATGCTATATTTTCTTCAATATATTTAAGATCTTGTTCTGCGTTATAGCTCATAGAATATCCTCTTCATCAAATTCTTTGTAAGTTACAATACTATTTTTAATAGAATCAGTGTTCCATAACACATAACAGTCGACAAGCTTCCCATCAGCGTATTGATAAACTCCTTGCTGAGGAAGATACACTGGTGCCTGATCTTGTGCCGACTGGGACTCTGAGTCGAATGGAACAACTTCGGGCATATTAGTTGATCGAATTCAATGCTTGGATTTGAGTAAGTAGAGACTCAAAGCTTTTTTGGGCCTCTTCTGAGAGATCTGAGAATTCAGCCGTAAGGTCATTAACCGATGTTGCGTCCATAATTAGTTCTGGATTAAGGCCTAAAAGTAAAGATAATGTATATATAGACTTCTCTAGATATGCAACTGCTTTTGCTTTAATTGCATTTTTTTCAGTGTTAGTGAGGGTCATTTTTTTTCCTTATTATGATAATTCTGATATTTTAGAGTTTACGGTTTCAAGCTTATCTAAAGTATTTTGGATATCTTGCTTAGCTCTAAATTCTCCATCTTCTTCCTCTGAGGAAGTAGGGTCAAATGAAAAGTCATTAAGATTATAGGTTTCAGGATCATGGCCTAATAGGGTCAATCTTTTATATAGATGAATCAAAAGATCCTTCTTCGCTGCGTTGAGCGCTACTAACTTTTCTTCTTTTGATACAGACAAAAACGGCATTTTTCCTCACTTAATATAAAGAATGTATAAATATATAGTAACTATTCTAATGGGCTATTTAACTTTAAAAGCCCTGAATTTGCTGGACCTATTCTTTCCCCTTTTTCATTAAGGCCAGTTTTTATTCCCTTCATCCACGTCCATGGTTCTTCTTTATTTCTCTTCATCTTTGCGTCACCGTATGCTTGACGCGCAACCATCAAAGAAGGTTTATCCCAAAGGTTGTCTACTTTAAATTCAACAGATTCGAGTAAATCACTTTTAAATATATTAAAAAACATGAATGGCATTCCAGCTGGAAAAGTAATTGGTTCGCCTACTTTTTGTATTATCCAATTCATTTGAAATTCATCTGGCCACCAACTTGAAGGTATGACAGCAGATAATGGAGAAGCTCCTTCAATAAAATAATTAGGTGAACCACTTATCCATGTCTCGTAACCATCTTCGGTTCCAAAAGCCCATCCTACTGAAAACGAAACCATTCCAACTATTCCACCATAAGCCAACTGTCTGCCCTTATACTCTCCACCACTTATTATAATTGGCACTGAATTCCCACCATCCCACTGAACCACTACATCTTGTGGCAAGATCAGTTCCCAGCCATGGACATTAGCTGTAGTTACAGGTAGGCATTGGTACGCATGCTTTTTATATGTATTGTCCATCCAATCTCTTTTGACTCTGGACTGAACAATTTGAGGTGGATTTTGATGGGTTTTAGTTAAAGTTACTTTTGTCATAAATTAGATTTGCTCATCCAATAATATTTCAATTGCTTTTTTAATATTTGCTAAAGCTTGTTCTGAACTTGTTTTTCTTTCTCCGGCATTGAAAGCTAGATCTAGTAGGTCAGAATTACAGAAACGAATCATTTTTGTTCCGTCTCTACTTATTATTATTTTTTCAAAATTACCTTGAATTGGATCTTGGTTATGTTGAATCATTTTGTAAAACTCATGTTGCTCTATGCCAGCTTTTGGTTCTGGAGCAATTCCTGTTAGTTCGCTGAATGGCAAATCTGTTTTATATAATTTCTTCATATGCTCATACATATGTTCTGGACTTGCATTTGAATCTTTAAAGTCTCCATATGCGTCATCACAAAAGTCTGTGCTTGGTACAGCTATAACTTCAAAGCCAAGATCCTTATATTCATCGTGCAATTTTTGAATAGGTATATATTGTGCAGAGTTGGCACATTCTCCAGTAACATTGACAATCATTGTTACTTTACCTTTATTCTTAGCCATAATGTCTTCACTGCCATCCAAAGACTTTAGCGAGATGTCATATGCTGACTTTTCAAGTAATTGAAAAAATGGTGTTTCATTTTTATCGGACATATTTTTTCCTATTTATGATTTTTATCATTATAGTCAAACATAGTAACTGCTGAATATTTTGTTCCATTGGTAACAGGAAGTGCTGCGTGAGAATAAATATACGTTGACGGGAACAATACTATGTCTCCAGCTTTAGGTTTCAAATTTATTCCTAAAAATGGGAAATATAATTCTCCACCATCATAGTCATCATTTAGATACATAACGGAAGATACCGTACAGGTGTATGAAAAACCGTGGTCGCTGTGCACATCAAAATGCTGGCCTTCTCCATATCTAACAAAATTGATTGCTTCCATGTATTCCATTTTCATATTATACATAGATTCATAATGCTCTATACAGATTCTTAAATTTGATTCAACGTCTTCATAGCAATTCTTAATATCCTCAACTTCTGGAGTTAAATATTGCCAGTGGTTTGGATGCATTTTTAGGTCTACACAATCTCTATACTCTGGCATCTTTTCATTATAGCCAACAAGTGCTTCTGACCATTTGAATAGATTATTAGTACTTTTTGCTAAAGCTGCTTCTAATCTTTCTGGAATATTTAATTTTCTTGGTATTGCATCTCTGTATAAGTAGATGCCAAATTTAGCATTGTCTTCCGGATTGGTGCATGAACCTACATGAAAAAATTCCATTTTTTTCTCCAGTTAAAATTGTTTAATGATATACTATATCATACCCGGTGTTGCAAAGCAAGGATGTGCAAGATGGAAAGATCTTTAATCAAACCAGGACATTTTGGTAATTCAAAAGAAAATATTATTATTAAAGATAATTTTATTGAAATAGAAGATTTAAAGATCATACAAAAATTTCTTCCTACAATAAATGAATGGATGGACGCCGGAGAAAATACATATGCTGAAGATGGAACGTGCACTTATGATGCATCTTACTGGCAGAATAGACAATGTAGTTTCGATATCCTATCTAGGATTAATTTAGATGTTTATAACTTGATAGATAAATATATTTTAAAAATGAAATATCTTTTAGAAGATACTTTTAAAGTTAAAGTATCTGTTAGACCTCCAGTTATTATTAGATGGTTTCCTGGACTAGAGCAGCAACCTCATGCTGACAAGCAGTTAAATGACGGTTCTCCAAATCCATTTCCAACTTATGATTTAAATTCATTAATATATTATAATGATGATTTTGAGGGTGGAGAATTATACTATCCACAACATGACATACAGGTAAAGCCAAAGCCTGGCTTAGCTGTAGCACACCCTGGCGATATAAATTACCTTCATGGAGTTAAAAAGGTAACAAGCGGAGAAAGATTTACTACTCCATCTTTTTATACTATTACAGATTTATTATAGTAAATTTTTTCCAGGTTTTTCTTGGAACAGATGTCTAAGTTGTTTTGCATCAGCTACAAATAATGGTGTTGTTGCCAATAGATAAAGTATTCCCCAAATACTATATTGCCAATTAAATACTAAATATATCAAATAGCCAACCATTGTAAATAGGTAATCGTATTTAGCTATTCCAAGAAGCCAGTCAACATTATAATATGGCTTGAGTGCAAAATATAGGTTAACTGGGAAAGTAGCAGTAACTATAAATAAAAAGAATAGTGCTAATTGACCTATATTGCTTTTATTAAAATCTACACACATTGCAACAAGTACTAAAAATATTATTGAATAGTGATGCTGTATAACTGACTTAGTTAAGTACTTTTTGACTTTTATAAGACAAAGCAAATCGACTGCCATATAGGCCATAGCTATTGACCTTATTGCAATATTAGGATAATGGCCATCTAATATATCGGTTAAATAATAATAAGCTAACGTAATAAATGTTACAAAGCAGCTTAGTGATTTAATTAAGTTAGAACAGCTAAATGGTTCTTTTGGATGGATTTCTCCATTAGTTCTAAATATAGATAGAACTTTTTGATTTGAATATATTGAGTTAACTAATATACAAGTAAGAAAAAAATAAATTACTGGGATAATATTAGATGCTATAAATGGATTTATAAACATTTAAAGACTCTATTTATTTTGATTCTTTTTTAATTCCTTGACTTCAGATGATAGCTCTTGAATAGCTTTAACCATTACTGGAATTAATCTGTGATAGGCGGCATATATTGTTTCTTCGTCTCTGCGATCAGTCAAACCAAATACTTCATGTGCATTAAACATGTCTTCTACTTTGGCCAACTCTTGAGCTATGAAACCAATATCTTTTTTACCTTGGTTATCTCCGTCTCTTTCGTTCCATTCAAATGCAACAGGGCGTAGTTCTTCAACTACATTGAGACCAAACTCAAGATCTTCAATTTCAACTTTGTCTCTTACGTCAGACTTAAAAGCTGGTGGGAAGAATGGTGGGAAGAACGGAGGAAAGAAAGGTGGGAAAAACGGTGGGAAATATGGTGGGAAATATGGTGGGAAGTAAGGTGGGAAATATGGTGGGAAGAATGGACTATTGATAGTATAGTTAATAGCAGTTCCTAATGGCTGAACTGATGTATCAGTTACTGCTATAGCTACTTTGTTTAAATCAGCGGCTACTGCTGTGTTTTGAGTCGAAACAGTTCCAACGACAAAGCCAGCACTTGTTATAGTGGTATTTGCGGTAGCTTGAGCTGTACCAGCTGCAATAGAGGGTTTTGCTGCTTTTCTTTTAGAACTTGTTCCTCCGTCTGGAACCTGATTATTTCCAACCATATTATGCGCTCAAGTCTCCTAGTGCAACCCATGTGTTTGCAGCTCGTTTAATAAGTGTAGCAGAAGACCATTGTGCACGCAACTTGAGACCAGGAGTAGAGTTTACGGTAACTCCCGAGTTGCCAGCAATTGTTACTTGACCAGTTCCTGTTTGAAGGATAGTGATTTGTGCTCCAGTAGGATAAGCTACGGTGTTATCTGCTGGCACTGTTAAAGTAATTGCTGAAGCATTAGCCATTTCAACTAACTTATCTTTGTCTGCTAATACTAAAGTATAAGCCGTACCTGTCTGAGCGTTAGTGACAACGTTGGTTACAATTCTTTGATATGTTGTTCCGTCATTAGTAAATTCCCACCAACCATTGGTTTCATTCCAACGCAGAGCGACTGTTGCAGAAGAACCTCTTAACACTTCAATTCCAGCGTTTTCTGTTGGAGATCCTGTTGTTACGTCGCTATTTAATGTAATAACATTATCCGCAACGCTTAGTGTTGTGCTGTTTACGGTAGTTGTTGTACCGCTAACTGTTAAGTTTCCTGTTACGGTTAAGTTACCAGCTACTGTTGGATTAGATGTATTTACCCAAGCTGAACCATTATATGAAAGAACTTGGTTTGTTGAAGCTGAAGTAATTGTAACATCCGACAGATCTGTTAAACCATTTATTTCTGCAACTGAGGCATTAACCCAAGCTGATCCATTATATTTTAAGAATTGATTATTAGAAGCTGAGGTTATTGTAACATCTGATAAATCAGTAATGCCTAAGCTTTCAGCTAATGTAAACCATTCAAGTCCAGTTGTTGCAGCAGAGTTTGCTCTCAATGCTTGACCATTAGTCCCAACCGGCAAACGAGCAAAGGTATCTGCAGCACTTGCTGCAATTAGGTCACCTTTGGCATCGGCTAAAGATTGCAATACTGTGCTTGAAAAAGAAACACTTGAAGTTTCCTTACCAGTGATTCTTCCGTAAGAATCAACTGTTAAATTACTAACAAAAGTTGTAGTATCAGAACCAGAACTATTAGATTGAGCAACTGTTGCAAGATCGATATTATCTGCATTTACGACTATTCTTGATGAAGAAGCTGTCCCAACGTCTAATTGATTGCCAGTCTTTGATATGCCCGCACCAGCTGTAACCGTTGCTGTTCCAGTAAATTGAGTATAATCTAAATTGTCTGTACCAAATACTATTGCACCAGCTGTTCCAGTACCAACAGTTGTGAGGATAAATCCTTGATTAGCGTTATCGGTTCCAGCTAATACGAATACTGCGTCACCTGCTTTTACCTGACCAGCAATACTATTATTTGCATCTGAACGACGAGTTAATACGAATACAGATACTCCATCTTCACCTTGTGCAGTGATATCATAAATTCCGTTTTGCTTAGCGTCTGCTTGATTTTTAACTAAGATACTTTTGCCAGTAGTTTGAGCGGTACTGTCTACTGTTAATCTACCATTAGAGTTCCCAGTTAAAGTAGCTCCAACACCCAAAGTTCCGTTTGCATAAGTGCAAGCTGGAAGAGCAGCAGTTGTTGCAAAGTTAACTGCAGCATGCCAGTTAATGCCAGAAGCTATGCTATCAACATAGCCCCTTGTGGCAAGAGCAGTTGAACCGGTCCCAGCATTTGATGCGACAACAGAAACAACGTTTAGTACGCCGTTTGAAGCAATATTGGCTACAACAGTTCCGCTAGAATCTTTAAATTCAACTAAAGGAGCAGTTGCTCCAGTTGCAGCCTTGAATACAGCTGACTCGTCATAAACTGTAATTTCTGGCGCAGTCTCAGTCCTTAAACGGGCCATGGTACTCCTATCATAAACTATGGTGAAATTTCATCTTCCACTATAGTAATATGTTTTAATTAAAACTATTGTGTTATTCTTGTCAAGAATTGCATCATCTTGCCAGTATATTTAATTCTTCCAAAGTGGGTAAGATTGATGGTTGGATCAACCCAAATTTTTCCACCCATTTTCTGCCAATATCTACAGAACCCATAATCTTCTGATAGAAATCTTCCGTCATCATCTATGTAAGAATTAAACAATGCGTATGAGTTTTCTTTTTCTTCTCCTGCTAAAGCTCCTGTATCATCTATATACTTTAGCTTTTTATATTTCTTAAACATTTTTTCAAAGACTTGACGCTTAATCAACATAAATCCTGTACCAGCTTCATAGCACTCGATTGCGCCATTATCAATATTTAATTGATTCTCTCCAGGCTTTGTCATATGTACAACATATCTAGTTGAGTATTCCATGAGTTCTTGAGCCTCAATTCCTGCCTCTGCGCCTTCTTTTACTTTAGACCAATCTATTTCTTTGATTGGATATGAGGCTGTCATTACATCTTTTTCATGCCAAAGAAGTTTTAATATAGATTCTTTATCAAATTGAAGATCGCAATCTATAAAAACCATGTGAGTGAATTGTGGGTTACCCATGAACTTTGCAACGAGATTGTTTCTTGCGCGATTAATTAAAGAATCAGATATTGTACAAATAGTAAAATTTAAACCAATTTCTTTATAATACAAAAGAGCCTGCAAAAAGCTCATCATAAAAGGTTCTGTTACATGAGAATCATAACAAGGGATAGCAAAGAAAATGTTCCAAGATTGGATTTTTTCTTTTGGTATTGTAATTTCTAGTTGCTGTTGATCTATTGGCATAGTAAAATATTAGCTTGTTTATTGGCAATTGTCAATTTATTAATTATAAAAATTACTACGCTGCTTCGTAGCTTCCTGTAATCGTGATGTTGTCACCAGTTCCCCAAATGAATGGACCACCATTACCAACAGATGCCCATGTTGTTACTGATGCACTGGTGCCAGGAATGATTACTGCAAAACTTGATGTTGAGCCAGTGTAATTACCGTTACCAATTCCTCCGTACCAAGCGACAGAGTCATCAAGTATTGCTGCTGAAAATGTAAAATTAGAGTCATATGCCGTTACTGGAAGACTGAAGTTCCAGTGACCAGTACCTGCAGCTGTTGTTGAACCAAAAACAAACTTCAAGCTAAAGAAAACTGTTTTACCTATTTGCTTATAGCGACCAGTGAGCGTTCCGTTATTTAATGCAAAGCCTCCACCATCAGCCGTAATGGTTGGAGTATACGATGTCCATGCAGTTGACTCAATTGAAATAGTAGCGGTAGAACCCTCTCCTGGAGTGTGCGAAACAGCGATGCCTGTTCCAGCAGACACATTAGACATGTAGTTACCAACAGTGTCTGTACCAAGGTTAATTGGATCATTAACCCAAAGTGTTCCGTTATACTTAAGGAAATCGCCTGATGCCTTATCAACAATAGATACGTCATGCAATTCGTCTAGTTCATAGCCGTTTTGGGTGGCTACATAGATAAGACCATTATTGGTTGCGCGGACAACAACACCAACAAATACCAAATGGTCTGGGGCAGAAGGCTTTGTTTTAGTAAACGCCCCGTTTTCCCCAAGCCACAAAACATCACCAACGGAGTACCCCGTTGACAAGTTAATTCCGTCAACATAGCCACGGGTAATAATTGGACCATTTTGAGATGACGCAATGTTTGCTCCAACGACACCAATGGTTTTAGAAGATGTGGTATCAGACCCATTATCCGCACGTTTTACTGATGCGTGGTCACCTGTGCCACCATACAAATAAACACACGTCCCTGTTGTAAGCGTGGTTGCTTCTGCGTTTTGTACATAGGAAACAACTGACGCATAGTTATTTACCCAGTTTGTGCCATTATACGTAAGGCTTTGAAATTCTTCAGGGCTGGTGATTACAACGTCAGATAAATTATCTAATGAAGCATTGAGTGAAACTGTAGGCGTTGCACCTTCTCCAGAATTATTGCTTAATTCAATTCCAGTACCAGCGACTAGTGACGCAACATAACTACCTGTCGTATCAGTAGATAAATTAATTGGATCATTAACCCACGCAGAACCATTATATTTTAAGAAGTCTCCAGAAGTTGCAGAGGATATTGTTACACCTGGAACATCATCAAGTGAAGATATTCCTGCGCCACCTGGAGCACTGGAGTTTACCCAATTTGTTCCATTCCAACTTAAAAATTGACCATTTGAAGCTGAAGTAATTGTAACATCATCTAACATGTCTAGGGTTACTTCATTGTTGTAATATCTTGCACCACCAAAAGAATTAAAAATAGTTATTTTTCTAGAGTTAGTTGATGGAGCTACAGTAAAAATTATTTTTGCGGTATTTACTGTTGTAGCTTCCCATTTAACTACAGTAAAATCATATGGTGATGATGTATTTCTGCATATTACTCCAATATCTCTAGTGTTCAAATCATGGGTGATTGTAAATTCAGTTGTTGAACCATCGCCTATTACAGATTCATGTGAGTAATCTATAGATGGAGCATACACTGATGCCACTAGAGAATTGGCTGTTGGTGCGGCACTGAAGTCTAAAGTTACTCTATCTAAAGATGGTGCATAAGCTTCAACTTCTACAACTTCATATGGAGCGGCAGCGTTTCTTACAACTGTAACTACACTTCTTGTTCCTAAGTTATGATCTAAGTTTATTGTAGAATCTGTACCATTGCCAATGGTTGCAGAATAATAATCTTGAGTGCCTGGACCTTTTATTTCAACTCTTCTAGAATTATTTGGAGGAGCTGCAGAGAAATCTAATGTAATTGTGTCATTGGTTGTAGCTTCCCATCTAACCTCAACCACTTCATAAGGGCTTACGTTGTCTCTAACGATTACATCTATATTTTTAGTATTAAGACTGTGCGTAATTGTAAAAGTTGTATCAGTATTATTGCCTATTGTTTCTTCATATGAGACTCCACCACCAGCTCCACTTACGTCTGCAGCGGGGACAAATTTAGTTCCATTAAATTTTAATACTTGATCACTTACTGCACCACTGGGATCTATTTCAATTCCATTAACTCTTAATGTTGTGGATTGAACATTGGCAACGTTTACAGTACTTGGTAAAGAAAGAGTATATGCTCCTGTTGAAGCATTACTGGTTACGGTTATTTGATTAGCTGTTCCATTAATTGAAGAAATTAAAGCTGCACCGGATTATTGATGCAGATGAATTTTTGTAGAAAAGTTTTCCGTCGGCATAGTTTATGGCAATTTCTCCGTCAGCCAAAGATGACGGAACTTGAGATGGTGTTGAAGATTTTTTAAGGGTAATTACATTTGCCATACTTATCCTTTAAACTATAGAACTATAGTAATACTAATTATAGTTTAACTATCTTAAATTTACCATTTGCCAATTGGACAAGTAGCATTTTTAATTTTTGTTTTCAAAGGCATGACACACCCACACTCTTTGCATTGTTTGGTTATATTTAAGAACCTATCACAATCCAGACATGTTTTATATCTAGCGATGGCCTCTTCTTCTGCAGCCTTTTCTATGTTTGGATTGACAACATCCCAAGGACGTGTTGTTCCTAATTTCTTTTTATACTCCTGCCAGGGATTGGTCATTTTGATTATGCTGGTGGATTAAAATTAGACCCATCATATGTCCAACCATAATTAACATCGTATTTTAATTCATCTGGAATTTGTACAACTGTTGGATTAGAAGACAATAATGCTACTAAAAATTCGATGCTATTATCTACGTGTGAAATAAATCCTACTTCACCATCAACCACGTAAGCAAAAGTTTTTCTGTTTTCTGATGGTCCATTTTGATCTGTCATTAAATTTCTCCGTTTATTAATTTACGTTTATTATTATATCACAAAACTTATATATTTATGTTCTTGGACAAGTAGAAGTTGGTGCTGGAGGTGCTGGGCAGCTGCATGGATCACATCCGCTACAACTGTAATAATATGTAGTAACTAACTCAACTGCACCACCAGGACATACGGGCGCACCAGGCCCAGTAGTTGACTGCAGCGTACATGTAGGAGTGCAGAATACTGGTGGGAAAGGTGGTGGAAAAAACGGTGGAAAAAAAGGTGGGAAGTAAGGCGGAAAGAACGGACTATTTATTTCATAATTAATAGCTGTTCCCAATACTTCTAAACTAGTATCTGTTAATGCTGTTCTTACTTTATCTACGTCTGCAGAGACATCAGTATTTTGAGTCGAAACAGTTCCAACAATAAAACCAGCACTAGTTATGGCTGTGTTAGCATCAGCTTTAGCTGTTCCGTGCAGATATTGCTGGTTTATTATTCTTTCTTGATCCGCCGGAACTACCTGCTGGAATTGTCATAATACTAAGCCTTTAAGTCGCCTATAACTACCCATTGATTTGTAGCTAATTTAACTAGTGTAGCAGAAGACCATTGGGTACGCAAGTTTGCTGTATTTGCAGTTCCTTGTGGAGTGCAGTTAACTGTAACTCCTGAGGCACCAAGTATTTGCAGCGATCCAGAACCCTTTTGTAGAACATCTATTCTATCTCCAACATTAAAAGCTACCGAAGCATTTGCTGGTATTGTTATACTGCTGGTTGATGAATTGGTCATTGTGACTAGTTTTGCTAGGTCAGTTAATACTAGGGCATAGTTTGCTAAAACTTCGTTTAGTGTTGAGGTAAAGCCAGCTCTTGCTGCCCCAGCTGCTAAGTCAGAAGTGGAAATAGTATTACTTAAACTTAATTTAGAATAATCTATTGCTGCTGCGGAATTGATATCAGCGTTAACTATTGTATTTGCTGATATTTGAACATTTCCATTACTTGCAATTGTTATATCGCCAGTAACATCTACTGCCTCTGCCAAGCTACTTGCATTACCAACTAATATCTTTCCTGTAGAAAGAGTTGTGCTAACTGCATCGGTTATTCCATAGCCAGACAAGGTTGTTGGATTTGTCCCTGCAGTAACTCTACCATAGGTATCTACTGTTACAGACTTGTAGGTACCAGTAGATACTACTCCAGAAGCGAGGTCAATACTGTCAGCATTTACAACAATTCTTCCTGAATCGGCTGTTACTACATCTAATGTATTTGTAGTGATAGTTAAACCATTTCCAGCTGTAATTGCTGCGGTTCCAGTAAATTGGCTATATGTTATATCATCTGTGCCAATAACTATTGCACTATCGGTTCCAATTCCATATGTAGTCTGTATGAATCCTTGATTGGCATTTGTTGAACCACCGGTTACAAACACTGCATCGCCTGGAACTATTGTTGAGGGAATACTCGAGTTATCTGCGTCTTCTGCTCTCATTATTTGCCATGGAGTAGTAGAGTTACCAGTCGTAACTATTGTATAGATTCCATTTTCTTTAGCGTCAGTTTGTGCCTTAAGTAATATTCTTTTTCCAGCAGTCACTGATTGTGAATCTATTGTTCCTATGGAGCCATTTGTTGCTTTAGTTAAAGTTGCTCCATCTCCATTGGTTCCATTATCATAGGTTCCAGCAAGGTTGCCAGTTGTAGCGGCAACTACTGCAGGGTGCCAGTTAATTCCAGAAGAAAGACTTTCAACATAAGACTTAGTTGCTAAATATGAAGTATTAGCACTTATTGTAGCTGTTGATCCTTCTGCCTGAGTGTGAGAAATTGTAATGCCTGTTCCAGCAGAAACGTCCAACATATAATTTCCTACAGTATCTGTGCCCAAATTAATTGGATCATTAACCCACGCAGAACCATTATATTTTAAGAAGTCTCCAGAATTTGGTGTGGCAACATTGACATCTAGAATATCATCAATGCTTGTTAACGAAGATGGAGGAGTATATCCCGTTCCAGAGACTGCAGCAAAGATCATTACCTTGATTGAATCTACTCCAATCGGTCCTGAAAAATCTATGGTAGTAGTATTAACTGTTGTAGCTTCCCAACGAACTTCTATTACTTCATATGGAGAATTAACATTTCTGCAAACTACTACAGTATCTCTTGTATTTAAATTGTGAGTAATTGTATAAGTTGTACTGCTTCCATCTCCTATAGTTTGAGTGAAAGAAATACCTGCTGCTTCTGCGTCTGGTTGATTAACCCAGGCTGATCCATTATATTTAAGAACCTGGCCAGAAGTTGCTGAAGATATTGTTACATCAGTTAAATCATCCAGCGCTGCAACGGTACTTGCTACCCCAGGAACAAAAACATTATTAGCCAAATCATATTTTAATACTTGAGTATTTAAAGCTCCTGTTGGATCTATCTCAACACCATTTATATGAAGAGTTGCTATATTTGCAGTATTTGCTGTTATATTTGCATTGACGGTATTAAAAGTAACATTTGCACTTGTTGCAACATCTTGACCAATAGAAATAGTTGGTGTAGCAGCTTCTGATTCTCCAACATTAACAGTCACACCAGTGCCTGCTGCTATTGATTGAACATAGCTACCAACAGTATCTGAACTTAGATTTACGGCATCGTTAATCCATTCTGTTCCTGTCCAACGCAAAAAATCTCCATTTGCCGCTGAACCTATGGTTACGTCATTTAAATCATTAATCGATGCATTCAGTGCTATGGTTGGATTAGCTGCCTCGCCAGTTGATCCAGTTCTAGACAATCCTGTTCCAACGCTAATAGTTTCCACATAACTACCAGTTGTATCTGTACCAAGAGTAACTGCATTGGCAATAACGTTTGCTGTTAAGGTTACGTTAGATGTTCCATCAATTGAAACACTACCATCTAAATCTCCAGCTAATGTTATAGTTCTAGCTGTTGTCCAACCAGCAGATGTTCCTGTTGTATTTGCATTAGCTGCACCAATTGGATTAAATGTTGTTCCATCGTTTGTAAATTCCCATCTATCACTAGATTCATTCCAACGAATTTGAACGTTAGTTAAAGATCCACGTTCTACTTCAATGCCTGCATTTAAAGTATTGGCGACGTTGCTAGCAATGCCTGTATTAAGAATAATAATATTATCTTCAACAGTTATTGTTTCTGTATTGACTACAACGGTATTACCATTTACGGTTAAGTTTCCACTAATAGTTAGATCATTAGAAAGCAATACGTCTTCGCTCGTAGTTATTTGAGCAGTTTCTTTTATCCAATCTAAAGATGTTTCTACTATATTACTATTTTCATCTACGTAATATAAAGAACCAGTAGCAGGGTTTATCGCTATTTGATTAGCATTAATATTTGGTGTAGTCACAAAAAACCTTTCTTAAATTAATTAGAAAGTTCCACCATCAATTGTAACATTCTGAAGATTTGTATTAGACAAAACAGTTGTACCATTAATGATTAAGGTTTTACCTGCAGCGAGTTCTAAATGCTCTGACGAAGTCCAAGCTGTTGTAGCATTAACCCAATTAAATGTTTTATCTGTTGCACCAAGAATTGTTATGCCAGCACCATCTGCTGTTGTATTAGTTGGTGTTGCAACGTTTGCAAGAACAACATTTTTATCTTCAACAACCATTGTTGATGTATTAAGAGTTGTTGTATTGCCATTAACTGTTAAGTCTCCAGTAACAATAAGATTATTTCCAATTGTAACGTTTGAAGGAAGACCAATTGTAATAGCTCCAGTGTATGGACCTGAGCCTGTACCTGCTGTAATAGCAATTTCATTTGTTGTTCCAGCTATTGAAGTGACCAATGTTGTTGACTTATCGCTTATTTGCGATGATGCAACTGATATTGCGCTGTTTCCAGCTGCAGTTAAACGACCTTGGGCATCTACAGTAAATGTTCCAACAGTGCTTGCGTTTCCATAAGATCCAGCTGTAACTGCTGTTGCATCAAGGTTTAAAGTTACTGTGTCTGTTGCACTTGCAACTGATGTAAGTCCAGTACCACCAGCAACTGTAAATGTATCTCCAGCTGTAATTGTTAAGCTAGAACCACTGTCTGCTGCTGCAGTAAATGATTGAGCTATAACTGTAAAATCTACTTTTGCATTAGTGTCATCATAGGTAACTGTAATGCCAGATTGAGCACCTGCTGAAACTAACGAGCCAAAAGCGTCTTGTGATGTTTCTGTGAAGTCAGATACTTGAGTTGCAATAATTGATACTGCTGTATTTCCAGCAGCAGTTAAGCGACCTTGTGCATCTACAGTAAATGTACCAATTGTATTTGCATTACCATATGAACCAGCTGTAACGGCTGTGCTATCAAGATTTAAAGTAATTGTATCTGTTGTTGCAGCGGATGTTAAACCAGTTCCACCTGAAATTGTAAATGTATCACCAGCTGTAATTGTTTGACTGCTGCCTCCATCGGCTGCGGCTGTAAATGATTGTGCTGCGACTGTAAAGTTAACTTTTGCGTTAGTATCGTCATAAGTTACTGTAATACCAGACTTATCACCATTAGTGATCATTGTCCCTACAGCATCTTGTGCCTCTTCGGTAAATGATTGAACTTGAGCAGCGTTGATTGATATTGCACTATTGCCTGCTGCAGTGAGACGACCCTGAGCGTCTACAGTAAATGTAGCTACTGTATTTGCGTTTCCGTAAGATCCAGCTGTTACAGCTGTTGCATCAAGATTAATTGTTATTGTATCTGTTGCACTAGCTACCGATGAAAGACCTGTTCCACCAGAAATAGTAAGTGTATCACTCAAGCTAACTGTCTGGCTTGTACCACTATCGCCAGCAACTGTAATTGAACCACTTACTCCAGATATTGCTTGATCAACATAAAGTTTTGTAGCTGCATGAGCATTTGCTGATGGAGTAGGAACAATTGTTACGCCAGAAAATGTTTTATTTCCAGTAATTGTCTGCTCAGTAGATTTTGTTACGTACGCGCCTGAACCTGCGATTGCTTCAATGCTTGTTGCGCTTCCGCCAACTCCACCAGTACCTTTACCGTAGTAGAGAGTATTATCGGCTTCGTTAAAAGCTAATTCTGCGTTTTCAAGCGTACTTGGTGCACCTGCTGCGCCTGCAGAAGACCTTCTTTTAATTCTTAAGGTATTTGCCATTTTAGAAATTTCCTCCGTCTACTAAACTTTGCTCATTATAATTTACCCATTGTGTGCCGTTGTAGCGAAGTACTTGGCCTGTGGTTACAGAACTAATAGTAACATCTGTTAGTCCATTTAATACCGATTGAGTAGAAACATTTGATTCTACCGCAGCAATTCTATCTTTAACTGTTAAATGCGATCCAGCTGGATTTAGTCCAATTACTGTTTGTATTGCTTCAACTGCATCATTTAAATCAGTGTGCTGCTGATGGTGTGGAACTGATACAGAATTTAAAAGATCAGTTGCCGTTGGATTTTGAAAAGTATCTAAAGATGCTGGATAATTTATCGCCATATTTTTACCTATAATGAAAGAATTTTTGTACTTAAGTCACTCCAGACTATAGTAACTGGAATTAAAGAATTAGTGCCATTAAATGGTAATCCGTCTGAAGTATCTATGTAAGATATCAATCTTGAATTTGAATCACTAGTCCCAACTTGATACATGACTATAGCTTGAAAAGATGCCCCACTATAATCTTGCAATAATACGTTATCTGCGTCCACGGTTCCAAGCGTATTGGTTACAGAGGATAGATTTGCACTTCTTGCCTTTATTGCTGAATTAGATATGTTTGAAACAAATTCATCAGAATTTTGATTTACAGTATAAACACTTGTATCTACAAATAGAAGTTTAAAATTATTACTACTAAAATTTACATTTCCATTTAGTATTGCCTGTTTTGCTTTTCCGTAAACAAAATTTGCCATAATTAAATTCCTATATCTTTAGAAATTTTAATTCTATACTTATATCCTTGTTCAAAATAATCTTTATTAGAAGTGAAGTAAGAAGGCGTTGCATCAAGCGACGGAAAGTCAACGTAGACTTCTGGACGCCATGAGTGGCTACTCACGTTTGTAGTTATATTTTCCCATCTTGATGGAGCTTTTTGTATTAGTTTTCTTTGACATAAGAAATATCTATTGTTTAAAAAGTTTGAAGCTGGAACTTCATTAAAAGATATTGTTACTCTTCCGTAATTATAATCATTAGAAAGATAAAAATCTCCATCAACAGGATCAACATTATCTACATAAAATAATGGATTCTTTGCAATGATATTGTAACTAATATCAGCTTCTGTCTTAATTGATTTGTCTTCAATTAATACGGGAACAATACCCGGATCTACATATTCTACTTCAGATGGAGTGGCTGCAGATACGTATGTAAAAGTTATTTTTTCTGTTGGTATTATTGATCCAGCTGAATCAACTATGTTTTCAACAAGAATATAATAATTTGCGCCATCAACTAGAGTAGCCTTCCAATAAAGGCTCATAACTCTAGAAATCTGATTATAATCTTTGATTGTATTTATTATTTCAAAAGGTGCTGTTACTTGCGTTGGCGTAGCAGCATCTCTATATACTTTAAAATTTTCATTCTTTAAAGAAGATATCTTTATGGTTCTACCAAACTTTATAGAAACACTATAAAGACCCACTTTTGCTTGATCAACGAGAAATAAAGCCACTAATAATCTCCGACACTAACAGTTAATGATAATAGTAATAAACAAAACGTAAATATGAAAATAGGGGGTGGAGATTTCTCTCACACCCCCCACTCTCTAGGGATTCGTAACTATAGCTTCCCTAAGGCTTATTAGATTGTTGCCTCGTTGGTAACTTGAACTTCGTAGTTACGAGCAAGGTTAACGTTCTTAGCAACTGTGATTCCTTCACCGTCACCGAGCATTACGATGTCATAACGTTCCTTCATCTTCATCTGACGGATGTCACGAGTTGGATCATCAAACTGATCTGTGCTCATTTCATCCTTGACGAGAAGGGTTCCAACTTCATTGCGGTCAATCAAGAACACATCTGACTTAGCAGGTGTTGCTCCCGATTTTGCGGTGAAGCTTACGAATGGTGTAACAATTACGTTCAGACCCATTGGTGCTGTTGAATTGAGCGCACCACTTGGCGAGTCTGGACGGTAGCCCCAGCTTGTATTAACAGCTGCAGCCGAACCACCAGTGTGGAAAATTGCATCCTTCAAGAATACCGACCACATCAATGGGTGGAGGATAAAGTCTGTTGGAATATGATTTTCTGCCATAAGGACTGCTGCCATATCAATAACATCATCCCAGTGGAGTGTGTCATTGAATGCGCCATCAATTCCGCGGCCTGTTGTATCATCATACGAACCACTGTCGTTGTCAAATACAATTGTAGCTGCGTCCTTGAAACGTGACAGAGCAATCTGCTCTTTCAAGCGTGCCATAGCACGACCCGCTGCACGAACATGAAGTCCGACAATGTCCCAGAGTGAGTCAGCAATGACTTCCTCTGTGAAAGAGAGCTTAACGCCCTTCTTCGAAACTTTGCCTTCGATCTGCTTTGCAAATGCGAGTGCCTGCTCTGGGTATTCCTGACCTTCAGGAATTTCAGCTGCTTGAATTGCGTTTACGGCTGGGAACTCCAAGGAGCGTCCCTTTCCTAGGCGCACTGTCGAGAGCAATGGAGTCACGAGTAACTGTGGCTCTGCTGCTTCTCTAAGTGTACGAGAGATGACCTTCGGAAAAAGTGCTGCTGCATCTGGTGATGCAAAAGCCTCTTTGATGGTCACTCTATTGTTTTCATCGATGTGCCCATCCTCGGTTAAAACAGTCTCCCATGCTGGGAGACCCGAGAGGAGCTCTTGGATTGTCTTACTCATCTTAGGATCTTTCCTCCTGCTATTATTTTCTTAAAGTGTGAGATTGACGCGGAATGCACCAATCACATTTGTAACGTCCAAGTTGGAACGTATACCCAATTTGCCCGAGAATGCGCCCGAGCGTGTAAGCTCGTATACAGTCTTCAAAGCACCTGGGTCTGACGGCAATTGCATGTAGGAAAGCAGACCATCATCAAAGTTGGTTGCAAACTTTTCTACTTCCACTACCTTACCAACCTGGAGGTAAGAATAGACTGCTGACGAGTTATAGAAATCGCTAGCAGCTGCCAGTACGGGACGGCCCATATTGTCTGATCTTACGACCGAACCAATTGTGACGTCTGCGTTTATACCAGTAACCATTGGATACTCAACATATCCATGGGTAATGAAACCTGCACCCTGTGATGTGCCCTTATCGAATGGACGATAGAGGTCATACTGTGCAACACCAACAGGAATCGAGCGAGCTGCTACAGTTACTGTGTCAGTTGCACCCGATGAATAAGCTGGAGTTGCACCAGCCAATGGATCCCAGCTTGTAGGCATGTTGTCGCCCCAAGACTGGCTGCTCGATGTTCCGTTTGCAGGAACTACACGTGCATCTCCATTGCTATCAGCAACTACCGAAAGGATTGTTCCCTTAGGAATTACTACTTCGAAACGGTCATCTTCCGAATCGCTGTACCATGTTGGAAGACCTGGGTGTGTCAGCAAGTAGGCTGCTGGGGCAATGCCCTGCGAAACTACGAAACGACCTGCACCTGTTTTGGTTCCAACTTTACGAAATTTTGCTAAACTCATTTTTAGTTATCTCCTTAAAGTATTTTGATTAAAGTTTACGACGGCCCATAAGAGCATCTACAAAGATGTCCTCAATTGGTGCTGTCTCCATTGTTTCTTTTTCTTCATCTTTTCTATCAAGAGTTATGACGCCTGTCTCATTCTCGCTAGCTTCGATTTCAGAATTAATTTCTGGCAAGATTGCCTTTGCTTTTTTAGCTGCTGGCATGCTTGCAAGATCTCTTAAAGAATCGGCCAAAGAAGAAGCTGTACGCTTAACGTGATCAGCTATTAGTTCTTCTCTAGTTTCGTAGGATTCAATACCAATTGCAATCTTTGAATCTACAACTCTTTCAGCAAGAGTTCTATGTAATGCACTTCTAAGCTTCTGGTTTTCTTCTTCAAGAGCCTGAAGTTTATTGACTGAATCTTCGGCATTTTGCTCAGGAGCAACTTCTTCGCTAGTGAGCTCTGCTTCTGTTCCTTCAGTCTCTTTATTTTCTTCAGAAATTTCAGCCTTAACAGAATCAACAATTGCTTCTTCACTCTGTTCTTCTGTTGCCTCTGGAACTTCTGTAGACTTTTCTTCTGCGTTTGGAACTGCAGAAGCGATTTGCGCTTCAAGTTCGGCTATGCGAGCTTTAGCTTTTGCTAATTCGTCATCCGACTCAACTGCGACTAATTCTTTTTGTTCTTCAACAGATTTTACTTCTTCTGCGTCTGATTCAACGTTTGTTGTCTCAGCTGTTTCATCAGCTGATTTTTCTGTTGGTTCTTCTGCTACTGGAGCTGCTTCTTCTACAGGGGTTACTTCTTCTGTAGAGGCTGCTGCTTCTTCTGCTGGCTCTTCTTTTGATCCACCTGCAGTAATAATTGAAAGGTCTTCGCTAAGCTCTTCAGTTACAGCGAGGATGTCATCAGTTGCAACATCTTTCATTTTAAGATTCTCCTCAGATTTATTTTCAATAGAGTCTTCATTAGATAGTAATGAGACCCTTTCGTTATTGACATTTTCGTTCTCCTGAATTGCAAGGGCTGTCAAAAACGCTCCCTTTAAATGAAGATAAACTGGTTTAGATTCTTTTTTCTTCATATTTTTCAAGATTGATTCATTTTCATTTATTGACACAATATCTTCGTTATCCATGTGGAGAACAAAAGCTGCACTCTTTGCTACCCAGTTATCTGAGTCTGCTACAGGTGCACTGCCATCAGTTGTCTTTGATCCTCTAACGCCAGATCTTTGATCTGCTGGTTGATTAACAAACGAGTATTCTTTAAATGAAATATCCTGCATGTCTACAAAAGCCATCTTGCCCTTATAAACTTTGCCTCTCTTATATCTTGCTACTCTTGGCTTGCCATTGTCATCTTCGGATGCCAAATCATCACCAGATATCGAGCAAACGGCTTTACCGGCTCTACCACCAACTGAACCTGTCATGTATCTCTTGTCTGCAATCTTTTGTGCTGCGACTGGATCAGTAACTGCTATTTGCAAACGAACAAAAGACGAACCGTCTTCTTCTTTGTCCATTCTAGCTGCCATAACTCTACCAATTGGCTCTGAGTTTAAATCATGATTAAGAATGATTGGCTTTGGATATGGATCAACCCAAGACTGAAGAGCTTTTTCTAGCTCTATTGCAGAATAGTTATTATAATTGGCAGTTAATCCGCTCGTGAATTGCGGCTACTTCAATAATTAAACCTTGTTTTGCGTCAAAAGATTCAGAAAAGTTATAATTTGATTCTGAAAACTTAGGCATTTCGATGGTAAAGTTTTCTACAAATTCAAAAGCCATTTTTTATCCTTTATTACTGATCATCTATATAGTAAATTAACTTTTATAAGATTAAACAATCTTATACAAATATATCATACTTTATTAGACTTCATATGTATTAATATTACCTCTTGGATCTCCAGAAGTCAAATGGTTCTGAAGCAAAAAAGGTGCCATTATATGCGGGGCATATATATAAGATGCTGAATACATTTTAAAGCCTTTTCTGGTTGCATTTCTCGACCAGCCAAGATCTTCGCCTTGCTTATGGAATTCATAATCAACATTATTATAAACATCTTTAGACATCATCTTTGCAGCCATTATTATATCTGACTCAAAATATGTTCCTAAAGGATATTTTTCTTTTCTATATGCCATCTCCAAGTCTGAGTCTTTCCAGCTCATTACACTTGGATACTTATTTGTATCTGGAGTCATAAACATTAACGGGGCTACAGCATCTGCTCCGTCCTTTATATGAGCTATCAATAATTCTATTGTATTAGGATTTTCTAAAAGAATATCTGAATCTAAACTTAGATAATAATCTGGCTGATACTCTCTTACCTTTTTAAGTAAAGAATTTCTTAAAGATACCATGTTATGGTATTTGGACATTGTCCATTGTCTTCCATTGTTTTCGTGCTCAAAATGCTCAATGTCATTTCTTTCATTGATTTCAAACAATGGAAATCTATTATCTATTCTTTTCCAAGCTAAAAGAGAATTAACCGTAGAAAAATCATTTGGAGATGTTTCAAAAATAAATCCAATATCTTTCATATCAATAGATTGATTGATTAGACATCTAATCCACTGAGGTAAAATCCAATCTCTTTTATAAATTGGACAGCCAATTATTAGTTTCATTTTTCTTCAGTTTGTACTTTTTCTTCTTTTGCTTCAGCCTTTTTTGCTGCTGGCTTCTTTTCTTCTTTTACTTCTTCAATCTTTGGTTCTACATTTTCAACTGTAGTTTCTTCAGCGTCTTCTTCTGATTCAAACAATACACCAAATGCTTCCATAAAAGCATCGATGATTTCTGTCAAGATTTGCATTGCAAGTCTTTGCTGATTATTGTCTACTGCCTTTTTAAAACCTTTAATTGCATCTTCTTCAAGCAAGAACTGCTTTGAAATATCAGAGTTAATCATTAAGCTCATTTTCATCCTTTGGAATATCTGATGAATTCTCATCTGTGTATATTACAGTATAGTCTTTTTCCAAAAGATTTTCAACTACTGATAACCAAGAAAGATCATTTCTTTTGATATTAGGAGATGTTCTTGTTCCTTGTTGATTAGTAGGTCTTATTATGTTGCCAGGACCTTTTGTTTTACTTGGAAGATTTCTAGTTCCAGCTGGTTTTTCATTCTGCTTACTAGCCTGTCCTCCCGCGGGCGCAGGAGCGTTTGCAGCTTGCATATCAGCTTGATGAGCAGCAATATCCATCTGCACTCTAGCTTGCACTGAACCAAACAACTTATCTTCATCAGCTTGTGGATCAAGTCCTAATTCTTTTCTAGCTTCATCTAAAGTTATAACTGAATTAGTATACTTTTGCATAACGTGTGTTTCTTTTTTAACTTGAGTATCAACATCAATTTCATTAAACTTAAAGTAACAACGATCTGACAAGCCATCTTCAACTGGATTCTTAATCGGATCAAATCCGCCCTCAAACAATAATTCATTAAAGACATTAACTCTAACTATCTCAGCAAACTGTTTTTGGTATTGCTTAACCTTGTCATAAAGAGCTACGTCTAATCTATCGGTTACTGATCTATTTCCGCCATTCATCATCATTCCAAGATGATGCGGTGCTAGACCAAGGCCTACAGCAACTCTTTCCTTAAAATGCTCAAGATATGGTTGCGCGTTTAATACTTGTCCACCAGATCCAACTATTTCTATATCGTGTCTAAATGGAAGAATTAATCCACCTTCAGTTCTAAGATTTTCAATCTCAGCAGCTGCGCGTGTTATTTCTTCTGGCTCTGCTGGTTGCTCTGCTGTTCCAATCTTATATTTATAAAGTGGGAACAATTCTCTATGAACAAGATTTTGTATATCTTCTTCTAATTGTCTTAACGCAATTACGTCGTCTAAAACGTTTGTCAAAAAAGGCGTACCAAAAGCTCTACCAGCTTTTTTATCAAAGTACATGTGTATTACTCTGTCAGCAGTCCAGACAGGTGTTTTAATAGATGGAGAATAAGTTAGAGGATCTGTTCTTTGCTGATATGATTTTGGTCTGTTAAATCTGTCGCGAAGAATTCTTACTTGTTCAGTTGGGATTAAGTAATAACCAATAATTGGTTGTTCAGCAGAAATAGGCATAAGTTTTTGCGGGAAGTAATCAGATATGTCACCTCTAGCTTTAACTATGAAACAGTTTGCATACTTAAATAATTGATCTGAAACTTCAATGAGAAAATCAAGAAATGGTCTCTTCATCGTCATTTCGAGGAAGTCAATTCTTTGATATAAATAAGCTACTGCTTCTGGATTCTCTCCAACTATAGTCCAGTTTTCTTTCCAGAATAATTCTTTATACTTATTCATTGCCTGACGAATATATGAGTCAGTATCAACCGCTTGAGTAATTCTCTCAAGATCATATGGAGATGGTTCAAATGTAGCTCTAGTGTTATACCAATAAACTGAACCATGATAACCAAGGGCCAAAGAGGCCACTTTCATAACCTTTGATAACGTACCAACGTCTTCTGGGTCTATTGTTTTTGCTACAAAGTTACCATTGTTATACTCATCTATTTGACGGAATGGTAAATAATTTGAAAGTGGCATTTAAAGCTCCTGTATAAATCTAATAAAATAGTACTTATTAGATCATATTTTTATAAGTTAGTTTGCTTGATCTAAGCCAGCTTTATTGAAAGCATTCTTAATAATAAGATCTTTTACTGCTTCCAACCAAAAAACTGTCTCAGCTTCTGCAAAGTCACTTCTGTAGGAAAGGTTCTGTTCGCTGATTTTAATCTCAACTGAGAAATCTTTCTTAACTTCTTCTGTATTTGCGTCGCTCATAATTATCCTTTGTGTCTAAAATAGATATCGTTTTAGTATATCACGAGTTTAGTTTAGACTCAAGTTCTTCTATCTTTGCTGACAGTTCTTGAACTGTTTTAACTAAATGGGGAATAATTTCTTCATAAGAAATCCATTGAAGAGAGTCTTCATCCTCTAAATCATCACTCGACCAAAGTGAATATTCTGAAGCTGGATAACCTGAATCATTTAATGCTTTTTTTACGTCTTGGGCTATTAAACCAAAATGTTTTCTTTTTCCTTCATTGTTTACAGTAACGCTATTTAAAGTATCTTCATGACTAAAATTACTTAAATAATAAGTAACCGGTTCTAATTTTTTTATAAAATTAATCGAAGATTCAATAGGTTTTATTGTATTCTTTATTCTTTCATCGGAAATCGTACCAATTGTTATATATCTTAAATTTCCATAAACTCTAAAAAAACCACTTTGTATTGGAGAGCCTAAGTTAACCATGTTGCAATCCGCAAAATTAATATCCATAGCTAAGTTCCCAGATGAAGATTTTATATAATTGGTTGAACAACCACCACCAGCATCAACATAAAACGATCCATCTGAGTTTTGAAAAGTTCCAGATCCTTCTGCTATGAAGGATGTGCTAGCTCTTATAGTTCCACCTTGAATTAAATCAGCGTCTATAGTGCCTGTTGTTATATAATCTCCACTAATTATTGTGGTTCCGTTATCTAATGAAACTTGTATTTCTCCAGCTGTTATTTTTGTTTCAGCTAAGGCATATGCACTGTCTGCATCTGATTGCGCAGCACTGATTAAAGTAAGAGTGTTGCCACCTGTAATATTTATATTTCCAGTTACTGTAAGAGTAGAACCATCCCATGTTAATTTTTCGCCTAAAGAAAAATTTTCATTTCCATCAACATAAAAAGCTGTATTTGCATCGTTATAAACTCCAATACCATCTGTATTTGTTGTTATAAATAAAGATGCGTCATTACCATTTTCTATAACTGTTTCTCCAGTTAGAGTTAAGCTATTAGCAGTAACATCTCCAGTATTAGTTACCTTAAAAGGAGCTGTAGCAAAGCTTGTACTGTTTGAGCCGCTCCACATGTTTCCATTGGCGTCAACGTGAAATGAAGTTGCATCTGAGGTTCCTGCATCTTCTCCAATATCTAAACTTGATCTAATGCTTGCATCGTTGAAAACAGCTTTGCCATCGCCACTTATTTTCCAACCAGTTCCACCAAATGTAGTATTAGCTGCGGCATAGTTGTTCGATCTTATTACGGAATTTGTTCCGGTTTAAGATTATTGTTTGAGAACCTATTGTTCCAGCTGTAATTTTAGAAGCAGTTAAGCTATTTATATACTGGCTGTTAATCAAAGGTGTTGATTGATCCGTTTGTCTTATTGCTGTCCAAGCTCCTGCGTTGTCGCTTGTATCGATTCCTCTAACTCTACCCCAATAGGTTTTAGTTGTTGTATCAGTGCTGTTGGTTACAGAAACTGTAAAAACATTTGCTGAATTAAAACCTTTTGAAACTGGAGTTCCTGTTCCTGCTCCATTGTCATATAATTCATATTCATAGTTAGATATATCTGGATCTGTGCTGTAATCAAAAGTAAACATTACTTTTTCAAATGAGGCATAGAGATTTAAGTTTTGGATGTCATTTGGAACAGTTGTATCTTTTGGAATATTAACTAATATTGAATTAGAACTTTCTGAAAAAACATTTAGGTCAGGATTTTTTGTACGAACACTGATTATGTAATTCTTTCCAGGTTTTAAATTTTCTATTTTCTTTTTTATTATTGCCATTTTATGCTGCTCCTGTTATAACTCTTGCTAGCAGAGTAGAACTAATTTCTTCTTTTTCTAAAGTCAAAGAATTATCTAAACTAAATGTATACTTCTTTATGTTTATCTTTCCATCAGAAGATAGTAAGTTTTTTTCAAAATCAGATACTAATTCAAACACATAAGTTTTATAACTTAAATTTGTTTTTGAGAACACTAAAGATTCTGAAGTTTTTGTTTGGCTATACAAATCTACATAGGTCCAATCTAATTCTACTTTATTATTTACTTCTGTATCTTCGCCATAAGATGTTATTCTTAATTTAAACTTTCCATAATCTGGGCCTTTATCAGAATAGATATATAAATTAGGTCCTGTAAAAGTTCCTATTAATGAAGCTCCTGAGGAAATAGAAACTCCTTCTTTCCAGTTTAGTTCCGTATTAATAAATGATAGTGCATAGTGTGTTGTGCTAGTTAAATTTCTAACATATGAAGAAGGATTAACATCTTCTTCTGAAGACACAAATTCTGCTTCGCTCTCTTGGCAGGCTTGATAATTGGTTGAAACTTTTTTAATTAATTTTAAATTAGGAGTTTTATAATACAAACTATATTGCTTGTTTATATTGATCTCTTTGGGATGATCTTCTGCCGCTTTGAAATATAATAGATTACCAACTATCTGAGTTATAACCGGAACAAATTCAGTTCCTATCACTGATACGTCTTCGTAAACAACTAAATATGAATCTGGTTCAATTGATTCACTTTTTTCAAATACAGCATTTGTTTGAGTTAATGTATAAAAAGTGTCTATGTTTAAATCTGTTATGTCAGCAAACAGCCAATCGTTTTTTGCTATTGATTCTTTTGGTGTTGGAAAAGTTATTTTTTTCTTTAAATTTGGATATGCGTCTTTTCCATCTAAATCAAGATATTTAAACCAAGCCATAATTAAACCTCATATATGGAAACTTCATATTCATAGTTCTTTGAATCAGTATCGCTAACTTCAATAGATAGTATTGCGTCGACCACAGGAATCCCACCATCTATTATATCTTGTTTGATATCTGTAATTTCTATATTAGTTGGCAATGGTGTTCCTGTTAAACCTTCTTCTCTTGGAGTATCATAATCTATATCTGTTGATTTTATTTTAACCGAACCATCTGCTCCGGTGTGACCATGTTTTGATAAAGAAATTCCATCTATTTTTGCGCCATTTTCAACAGTTATGTCTCCTGTGATAATTCCTCCATCTCTCAAAAGATATTGAGGATGGTGATTTTCTGTTAAGTTATGTAAACTTCCATGATCTGAAATTAAATCACTTTGATCTTTATAGGTAATATATGATTGCTTATAAATTTGAGAATATTTTTCTTTATCATCTTTGTCAGCTGTTTTTAAGATTATCTTTTTTGGCTGACCCTTATATGAAAGTTGATAAATATAATTTGAATACTTTCTTTTTTCTTCAACTAATTCTATTATTTTTTCTACCTTTGATCTAATGATTTGATTTCTTTGAATTAAATCTGTAAGAACCATACCAAAGTTAGCATTCATCACATTTGTGGCAATAACCAATTCTTCAGTTAAGCTTGGACACTTAGAAGAGAATACTGTTGTGTAATAGTTTAACTCCATTGGTGAAACTATCTTTGTTTTAAAGTTTAAACTTTGCGTAAGATATCTGTCATAAAAAATTGAACAGTTATCTACATAGTCTCTCTTGAGAGCATTTAATAAATTTATTACTTCTTCATTAATTGATTCTAATCTAATCGAAAAAAATGCTTGGAATTCAACGGCTTGTTTTTCAGAGACTTGATCCAGCTCGGTAACAGGAATTTCTCCTGGTGATGTTGTGATCGATTGCATAATGCGTTGCGTGCTTTGTGCTGCGACCTTTGACCATGCGTCGAACTGTATTGCGACTTCTTTCTGTGAGTCATCTTCATACTCCTCTGGGAAATTTATCATTATAAAATTTTTAATATAAAAAGCTTCATTTAACATTGCCTTTAATAAACTTCTAAAGTTTAATAAATAAGAAAAAACACTTTGTGAAGAAACTTGATTAAATTCAGCTATGAGTCTTCTTGCCACTGTGGACATTGATCTTTCTGCAAACATATACTCTTCAAAGCAGACAAAATCTGCTTGAGCTTCATCTACGCTGTTATACTTGCATAATTCCTCCCATAGTTTTGAATGTGATTCTTCTAGGTTTGGTGTTAATGTTGGATTTAAATAAACATTTAATAATAATTTTTCAATTGCTTGAATTGATGTTTCAATATAGTTGTATATTGAAAATGATTGGTTTTTTAAAAAGTTTAAATTAACATTAAAATCTTTATTTAATGCGTAATCTAAATCTATTGGTGCGCCACCTGGATAATTATCTTGAATAATTTCATCTCTAGATTTGTACTCATAAAAAGATACGTCTGTGTTATAATCCGAAAATACATCTTCTTGTTTTATGTAATCGTTTTTAGCGTTGTTTATAGACATGACTTACCTAGAACATCTTTCTTTGTGATTTGCTAATAGATGAACTTTTTTTAGTAAATTTTGCTGGAGATAGTTTTCCTGCTCTTCCAGTTATAGCATACTTTGGAGCATCTTCTTCATCTTTTACTGTATTAGCTTTTGGCATGTAAAAGTCATTAGAGAAAGATTCTGTATTCATTGCGTAATTACCTTTAGAGAACTCTCCATAATTTTGAGTTATTGAAAGTAGAGCAAGCATCAGTGCGTCGTGCGCGTGATCCATAGCAGTTCCGCTTGCTTCAAATATAGGCCTACCTATTTGTGTGGTTCTAACTACAACATAAGAAATTAATTGTAGATAAAGTTCTTCATCAGTTTCAGGAAATAGTATTCTTTCTTTTTCTAAGAATTGACGAAGATTGTCAACCATAAATGGTTTCATTTCTTTTTTAACTAACATCTTAGTATACGGATCTCTAACCTCTAGTGATTCAGCAAAGGATACACCTTTAACTTTTTCCTTTAAACCTGATCTTGGATTTTCCATTCCGTATTTATGAAGTAGTTCTACTTGAACTTCACCAAAACCTCTGTCAACATAAATATGTTTTGGTTTAAACATTTCATTCAATTCATATATTCTATCTACGGCTTTAGTTAAAGTATATTCAGATCTATCGATTTCTTCTCGGTAAGCTACCCTGCATTTTCCTCTAAATCTTTCATCTTCATAATTGTCTGCACATGCTTCAACTACAACTATGTTTGTACCTGCTCCGTATTTGTCCCAGTCAACGCCAATAACATGAAATGATCGTGCTGAAAAGATTTGAGGTTCATATGACCAAGAAGGACTTATGAAAGCTTTGTCAACATATTTTCTTGGGTATACACCTTCTGAGTCTTCTCCCCAGTCTGCTTCTATTTCATGTCGATAGCCCATTTCCGTATACTGTTCACGGAATTCATCTTCTTGATCTTTAGAAAAATATGGGTTGCAATAAGAAGGAAACCAAAATTCTTTAAATCTATCTGACCTACACCACTCCCAAAACTTCTCTCTTCTACCAGTTGGAGTAGAAGCTCCTATCATCATCTTGTCTGGTTGGTCTTCAGCTGTCTTCTGGAGCATTGCATACAATGCATCTAGGTCGTCAGTGTGCATGTAGTCCATTTCGTCTAACACAATTACGTGTGCTTCCTGACCACGAGCTACGTCTGATTTTCCACCTGATCTCATTCCTGAAGTAAAGAATCTAATAGTTGAACCATTAGAAAATTCCATCATGAATTGAGGGCTGCTTACTTTTCTTGTTATAGAGTTTGTGACTACTTCATTCTTTCCAGCAATTCTACCAATCTCTTGATATATTAATTCTACCTGAGTTTTCATTGGCGCAATAACTAGACATCTTCCGTCTTTATGGGTATAACTATAATGCAGTAGTGTTATTGCTAGTGTGAAAGTTTTACCTAAACGACGACCAGCTCTTAAAACTTTTCTAAGTGAAGGATCTCTTAATATTAGGATTTGATATACTCTTGGATTAACTTGCAAAAAGTTTTTAGCCCAAACAACTGGATCTTTTGCTACATGCATTTGTCTTTGTTGTTCGCCAGATATTCCAACATCTAATAAATCTCTATCTATTTCAAAAGGTTCATCAATTAATAATGATAATTCTCTATTGCTTAATAACCTTTTGGTAACTGGAGTTCCATCTGCCCAATTTATATGTTGGAGTTTATTTTCAAAAACCCATTCAATTCTATTGACTTGTTTAAATAATTCTATATCTTGATCTTTTATTAATTCTAAAAGATCTTCTCTAGATAATCTTTCTAGTCTTTTTCTAAACTCTTTTGTTTTATGATCCATAATTACCCAAAATGCGCAGCCATCATAGCTGCTTCACTGCCCAATGCACTTCTTGCATTTAATCTAGAATTTTGTATAGCCATAACACCTCTAGACCTTGATGTAGCTGCGGCTTCTGTATCTCTATAGCCCATGCCAAATAAAGGTTTATTAATTGATCCTTGTAAAGACTTTTCTGCGTCTCTAGCTAAGTTTACTCCACTTTTAATTACTTCGCCACCCATTTTACCAAGATCATAAATTAAAGAAGCTGTAGCTAACATATTTATTCCAGGGAGTGACATCGCAAAGCCTCTAGCTCCAAGGGCCATTGCACCACCCTTAGTGCCTAGTGCTGCAGCTACGCCTTTAAATCCTAGTTCTTTAAATACTCCTGTTTTAAGAGCTTTCTCTGCGGCTACTTTTGCAGCTGTTGATCCTGCTGCTTCTCCTACGTATTTTGTTTTAGCCAAAGCTGAAGTTAAATGAGAAACTGCTTTTTGAGCACCCGTTGCTGCTTCTCCACTTAGTCCAGCTACATCAAAAAATCCTTGTGCTCCTCTAAAATAACCAGCCATGTAACGAGTGCCTTTGCCTGCCATGGCAGAAGCTAGTAAGTTTCCCCTTACTCCAACTTCACCTACTCCTTTACCTGTTACTGCTTTTCCTAATCCTTCTTCTATTGGAGTTGGAGAAATAGCAATTCTTTCTCTTGCCATTCTTAGTCTTTCGGATGCTGGCAATGAACCCACTCCACCAGGAAGCGGAGCACCAGTGGCACTAGTAGGGCCTAATGTACGCGCTAGTGCAATTGGTGTTGTTCCACCTTTTGCTAATAATAAAGGATTATTCATACTAGCTATTCTACTAATTCCTTTAGTTGAACCCTCTAGTTTAGCTAGTGCACCAGCACTTCCAGCGTAAGCTCTTCTTTCTAAAAGGTCCATTCTTCTTCCAGCAGTAACTGATGCAAGTAAACCGGGTCCTAAAATATTTTCCCCTTCAACTGCTCCTACTTCATTTGCTAATTTTCCTAATGGACCAAACCTTTTCTTGCCAAAAGCTCTTGAGCCTTGTGCATAGGTGTATGTTGATTCACCTCCGCTGAATACGCTTATGCTAGAATTTCTTCTTAAAGCTCTAGGTCTTAATGTTAATGTATTAGCTCTAGCTCCAAAAAATAATGGTTGCTTTCCTCCTGCAGCTGCTAGTCTTGCTCCTCTATTACTTCTTCTTCCAAATTTAAGAAATTGATCACCAGAAGCTAAATCAGTTGCATTTAGTGCAGTTGACCCACTTCTAAAAGCTCCATATCTTCTAGCTTTTCTACCTGCTCCAAATCTGGCATCATCCATAAAGCCGCCGCCAGCCATAATGGTTCTAGCGCCTCTTCCAGCTTGAAATCCAATACCGGCAGTAATGCCAGGAAGACTTTCTGCCATCCTAAGTGGCAGTGGTGTATCAACCATTTCATCTTGAGTATATGGAGTTGGCATTCCAGACATTGGGTCTATTGGCATTAGTATCCGCCTCTTGAGTTATGCATTCCGAGAACTATATCTCCCGATGCATTTAACATTTGTGCTGTATTCAAAGAAGAGTTGTAAGGACTTCTAGCTAAAAGTTGTCTATTGTTCATAACTCTAGAGGCCGTCATTGCTGGTACTGCGGCAGCACCTGCTAGACCACCAATTGCTGCTCCTATTCCTCCAGCTATTGCTGCTTTCTTCATTCCTCTTCCAGCAAGTGCTAGTGCACCTACTGTTCCACCAACTGCTGCTCCGATTCCAGTTGTGGCAACATTCATTCCAACAGAAGGTCTTGCTCCATATGTTGAAAGTGCATCATCCATTGTCTGAGAAGAAAAACCAGCAATTCCTCCAGCGGCAATGCCTGCTGCCATAAAGGTGCCTCTATTTGCTGTACCTTTTGGAATAGCTCTTGCTATAGCACCACCACCTAATCCTGCGCCTAATGCAACAGCTCCCAAACCTAAACCAATAGCTCCGGCTGCTCCACCTGTGGCAGATGCTCCCAAAAATCCAGATGACATTGGTCTTCCCATAAATGCTTCATCTGCGTTAGGGTTATCAAATGCAGTATCGAAAGCTGCTTCTTTTACCGAAGATCCTATTCCTGAAGCTACTCCAAGTCCAAATACTGCTCCAAGCCCGACTTTCATACCCAAGCCAGAAGTTGCATTTTTTGCTACTGCTCCTAAACCAGAAGCTGCTCGACTACCTACTGATTTTCCATATTTTAATAAACCCATTTAATTAACCTCCAAAAAGATGGGCATTTTTTTGTGCCCCCATTTTGTAATGTCCTATTTTATTTCTATCTAAATTTCCAACAACTCCAGCGGTAGTTAGTGGATCTCTTCTAAATGAAGACTGCTGTGGTTGCATTGTATCTTCCATCATTCTTCCAGTAGAATAACCTTGAGTTGGTTGCTCCTCTAAAGTTTCATTGTATATTTGATTTTCTTTTACCTTGTTATACATATAGTAACCAGCACTAGCTGCAAGTAGTCCTAATCCAGATCCGTATATTGTTTTTTTATTCTGCATGAAGAAAACTAAGGCTTCACTTGCATCTCCGCCTAATTGACCTCTAATTAAAGCTTTTCTTGCTTCTCTTGTAGTGCCGGCTTCACTAAGTATTTTAGCTTTTGCATTTAAAGTGTCTAGTACTCTTGAATCTGCTTCTTGCATTTGTGCAACTGAACCGCTTGCTTCTAATGCCTGCTGATCCGACCATGCTCCCAATCTTGCCGTATCATCAACCATATCTAAATATGCTGCGGTTTCGGTTGTTAATTGGTCGTTTGATAATTGAACTCCAAAAGCATTTAGATTTCTAATTGTTCTTTCAGCTTGTTCTCCGGATAAACTTGCATAACCAATTCCACCTTCAGCCATAGAATCAGATAATATTTTAGCTAATTCATCTTTACTAATTTTTCCCATGTCCATAGCTTGTCTAAACTCTGTTCCCATTTTTACTAAAGCTATATTTTTAGACATTTCTGCTTCAACTAAATTATCTAATTCTCCAACACGTGCTGCTTCTAAGGCATCATCAATTAACTGATTAGCTATTGGTAAATAGTCTGTTCCAACAGCGTCTGGTTTCATTTTCCAAAATGCATTAACAATATCTTCACCAGATTTTTTTGCAACGCTCAAAGACACTCTACCACTTTCTAGTGATTTAGCTCCAAGTATTCCAGCTGCCTCTTGTTTTTGTATTACATCTTTTAATACTTCACCAGGAAGTATAATCCTTGAACCTACTTGTACAGTTGTTTCTCCAAGTTCATTAGTTGGTACTTTTAATATTCCTACAAAATCTTTTTGCACTTTAAAATGGCTAACGCCTTCTTCTGCAAATATGTCCATATCTGATGCGTACTGAAGAGTATTTAATTGTCTTTGAAATTCTGTTTTTTGCGCTTCGGTCAAACCATCTGCACTCATTTTTCTTATTATATTTTGCCTTGCTGCTTCGGCGTTTGTATGAGAGGCTTCTGCCATTATTGTGCTAAATATTGTACTCTTTTGATCTAAGAACGAATATGCTGAACCAGCTGATGCTCTAGCTTTTGCAACATCTAAAACCCTACCCATGTATTCATCAACTGTTGAACCAGCAAAACCTAATCCAAATCTAGGTGATACAGATTTTCCAGAACTAGCAATTCTTAATGCATCGTAAAGTGTGGTTTCTGTGCCAAAATTGCCATAAACTTTTCCAATTGATTTTAATATATTTTCTGAAGTTACATCCTCGATTGCAGATGGGATTATAGATTCACTTGCGATTCTACCCATTTCTATGGCCCTACTTTGTTGGCCATAATTTATTCCAAAGTTAGCTATTCTAGAAGCTGCTCCTGCATCTCCAGATTTTGCTGCTCTTATAATATCTCTAATTGAATCAGTTGTTCCAGTATATTCTTCACTTCCCATCGGTGTATGTTTCATGAATTTAGCTTGAGTAGTATCATATCTAATATATCCAACTGCACTAGGATCTTCGTCAAATAATGTTACATTTTTTATTCCTTCGCCATTTAATATATAATCAAAAACAGTATCAGACAAGTGTTGGACATCTGCAATATTTTTTGTTGGCACCATAGCACTTGATGAATATATTTTTCTCTTTATGCTGTCTGCAATTTTTTTTGCATCTTCCGACAAGGCTTCATATACAGAGCTACTTCTTCCTCCTCCTGGCCTAGCCAATTCAAGTCTGTCTGGTTTATCCGTTGATGTATATCTAAAAATAAAAGCTTGCAAGAGTGTGTCGTTATCTGCTAAGTGAGATCCTCTCTGCATTTTGTCAAGTAGCATTATTGCTGCTTCATCGCCAGCTTCTGCATCTCTTACTATTCTAGCTGTAAGATCAGTATTTAAAGACATTGCTTCTACAGAAGCATACGCTGCTCCTCCACCTATTTTTGTATCTGCCATTATTTCTGGTGAATACATAAATTCCCTATGAAGTCGCGCAACTTCTGAATCACTCTTGATTGCTCTTCCTGATGCAAATTCTGCTTCAACTGCTTTATTAACTAAATCATTCATATAAGCTCTATTGTATTCAAGAGTGTCGACCAATATAGTTTCTCCACTTTCTATCCTTGAATAAAATCTTTTAACCGCTTCTTGTGCTTCTTTATGGGAAGAATAACCTCCCATTTGTTTCATTGTTCCAAGTAATTTTTGAATGTCGAAGTTTAAGTTATGGCCAGCAATAACAGAATTAGAATCCATCATATTATTTAACATTTTTGCTGATTCATCTAAAAATTCTACTCCACCATTTGCAGAGCTTGCTATCTTTGCTCCAGGTGATTCTAATAATGAAGAAAATGGTGATCCATTTCCATACATCAATCCACCTAATTGTTTAGATTGAAAACTAACATTTGAAGATAAAGAAATTTTACCGGCACTTGAGATATCAGTAGTTGCCATTTGAACTATTTGTGATCCATTAAAAATACCAGATGTTTCTACGTCAAACATCTTGATTGATTTTCCAGAAATAATATCTGATATATTTCTTAGCTTTGTTGCTCCACTAGTTTCATCAACTTCAAACATTTGACGAAGTGCTCTGGAACTCATTAAATTACTTGTACCAACGTTAAATGCTTCAAGACCTGCTTGATTTGGATTTACGTTTATAACACTTTTGTTTAGAATAATTTGTGCTGGATTAACTAATCCGTTCATCAGTATCTACGCCGTATCTAAATGCGTATCTATATTTGTTTGCTGATGGAAGTTGTATCCCAGGACTACCAACCTCTCTAAAGAGTTTAGGTAATCTTAGTATATCCTGTGTATACATTGTCTCTAATCTTTTTCTTGCTTCTTTATTCAAGATGCTTAAATCAATTCCACCACCTTTAAGTAGATAATCAATATCTACTCCTTTAGCTTTAGAAGGATCTAATTCTTTAACCAACACTCTTTGATATGTTTTTTCAAAGTTTTCATATCTTTGAAGAAAATCTTTACCAGAACCATAAACAGTGTCTGCCATTGTATGACTTACTCTGCCAAAAAAAGAACCTATACTTCCGGTTCCTCTTAGTGATGTTGATAATAATTTAGATGGGTCTATAGAAAAGTCACTGATTATCGCCATTTGGTGGAGCCTCTAATTCTTTTATAGTTTGTGCTTCTATATAATCGTCAACTTCATATGTGCCAAGTTTTTTCTTGAGAAGTTTTTCTTTTTCAATTTGGACAGCTTGTACTTTATGAAGAATGTCAGAAATAGCTTGCGCACTGTCTGCTTGCATTTGTCCTGCTTTTGCTTTTGCTTCTCTTGTTGCAAGCAATTGATTTCTTAAATCTTTTCTTCTCTTATGTAATCTATCTTCTAGTTCTACTGCCATATGTAGTTCTTTTTTAAGAATAGGATTACCTTCTTGGTCTACTCCTATTATATTTTCTTGGATAAAGTGTTCCTTAGCTAATAGCTTAGTCTTACGCAAGTATTGAACTTCTTGATCTACTAAATCTCTGATCATAGAAACTTCAACTAAATTTTCTTCATGAACGTCTAATTGATCCATGTACTCAGAAGTGAATTGTGCGACCATTGACATCTCTAACGGACAAGGTTTTCCCTTTGGTGCTAAGTTTTCTTTCAACAAAGGGCATGTGCTAGCAAATATACATTTGATTGATTCACAATTCATTGGTATTGATGAGAACATACTCGTTCTTGTTTTTTGTGGTCTAACAATATCAACTGCTTTTGATTTTTCTTCATCACTCCAGTTCTCTGGAAAAAACAAATCTGGTCGTAGTGATTCAAAATTTTTTAAAAAAGAATCTTTATCATTAAACTTATCTATGTTACCCATTAAAATCAATCCATTCTGAACTATAGAAATCGCTATTCCTAAATGTTTCTATCATAGCACTTTTGCACTTTTGACAATAGTATTCATTTTTTGAAACTATTATAAAGTTGTCATATTCAACATATTCTTGCCTTGTAATAAACGATGCAATACTAGCGCATCTTGGGCAAAGCATTGGGTTAGATTTCTTCTAGAAGTTTCATTAAACCTTTTTGAAGCTTATCTTGCAGTTCTGAATCTTGCTTTGCGTTTACAAATGTACTTACTTCTCTTAGTTCATCTGGAGACAAATAAGATGATATCTTATATCTTGAACCCTTGCATATTTCACAATATGGCTCAGACCTATCATTGTGGCAAACGCATTTTTCTATGATATCAAAATATTCTAAGGCGTCTGCTATATTTAGCCATTTGCTTTTAAATAGTTTTTTTGTTTGCTCTTTGTAAGCTCTTAACTTTTGTTGATCACTAGACAATAAGGTGCCCATATCCAAAGAATTTTTCATAAGCTCATTTATATTTTTATATAAAAAATTTGCTAACTGAAAATCACCATTAACATCTGTATAATTCTTCCAATCATTCATCACATTTCCTAACTTGTTTAATTTATGGATTTCTACCTGAACCTGGTCTTGCTCTTGTCATTGGCCTTGGGCCACCTCTTGCTCCGCTACTTCTATTATTATACATTCCAACAGAGCCCAAACCTAATGCACCAGCTGCATATCTAGATGTAACAGTTCTTTGCCTTGCTGCAATTAGTGCATCTCTAGTTGCAACTTCTCTACCCATTGCCACTCTTTCAGCAGGTGTGAGACCAGTCATTCCAACTCTTGTTCCAGTATCTGCACCAGCTCTTGCAGCTGTTCCAGGCTTCATCCTTCTTCCGACTGCAGCGGCTCTTCGACCTGCTCTTCTTCCGCCACCAGAATCAACATGTCTTGCAGCTGCTCCTGCACTCATTCCAAGTTTATCTAAAACGTATGGAAGTTTCTTACCTGGCATCTTTGGCATTCTAGTAGTTCCTTATTCCTCTTTCGGAACCTGGCATTCTTCTTCCAGTTCCTGAACCTCTACGACCTCTCATCATTCCAAATCCACCAAGAGCAACACCGCCTGCCATAATTGATTTCTTTGGATGTTTTGCAAGTGTTGCGCCAATAGACCTTCCAACTGTTTTTGTGCCAGCTACTGATCTTGAAAGTGCTGTTGCTTTACCTTTTGCCATATAAACTCCTAGGTTTTTCTACTACTTATAGTAATAAAGACTTTATACTGTCTTTACTTTCTTTGCCGGCTTAATTAAAGTAAAGTTAAAATTATCATCATAGAAGTCTAAAGTAAACGTAGTACCTTTTGGTACTGTAGTGTTAACTATGGTTTTAGCCAAACTGGTTTCAATTTTATCTCTACGAACTTGGGCTAAACCTCTTGCCCCTTTAACCGTGTCAATTCCCTTGTCTATTAAAGCATTGATCACATTCTGGTTGTACTCAATATTAAAACCTCTTTTGTTTAATTTGTCAGAGATTATCTTCATTTCTAATTCTGCGATGCGCTCGCAATCTAATCTAGTTAAATGATTAAATACTACAATCTTATCAATTCTATTCAATAGTTCTGGTCTAAAGTATTTTCTGGTTGCATCCATAGTATTTCTTTCGACCATAGATTTAAGAGGAATAACAGATGTCGATCCTGCGTAGTTAACGTTTTTATTAAACCCTGTTCCAGTTCCAATCATATGGTCAACTGTTTTTTCGTTACCAAGGTTAGTTGTCAGTATTATTATTGTATTTCTAAAATCTACTTTTTCGCCTTTGCCATCAGTAATAATACCTTCGTCAAATACTCTTAAGAAAGTATTCCAAATATCTGGGTGAGCTTTTTCCACCTCATCAATAAGCACTACTGAATGTGGATTCTTTTGAATTTGGTTTACAAGTTGTCCGCCTTCATCATGTCCAACATATCCAGGAGGCGATCCTATTAACTTTTGATTCTCATGCTTTTGTTGAAATTCGCCACAATCTATTCTCACCATAGGATATTCTGAGGAAAACAAATATTCATGCAGTGTTCTTGCCAAATGTGTTTTTCCAACTCCAGAAGCCCCAGCAAACATAAATACGCCAAGTGGTCTATTCTCATCGCTAAGTCCAGCCTGTGATCTAAGCAATGCAGCACATATTGTTTCAACTGCCTCATCTTGACCGATAATACTATTTTTAAGATGATATTCTAAACCAAGAAATTTTTGCTTGGATATTTTTTTTGCTGTTTTATTTTTTGATTCTTTTTCAGTTGTACGAGATCTATCTTTTACTTTAGATAATATATTCTTTAGTTCTTCAAAATTGCTGTCACCGGACATATCAAATTCATCTGCTCCAGAGGAATATGCAATTGCTACCCAGAAGTCAATATCTAAACCAGGGTTAAGCATTACGCATCCTGTATATAGAGCTTCCACACATCTTTCGGCATCTGGTCTTGTCATCAGACCTAATGCTTGAGATATTTCTGTTTTAAGATTAAATATTACATATTGTAATACTTTTCTGCGTCGCTCTTTTTCTGTCTTAGCATTTAACTGCGAAACAAATGATTCTATTTCTTCTGGTTCGAGAACTTTGTATTTAACATATGCGTTCAGATCTGGAACATATATTTGGTACAACTTCATTCTTGCTCCGATCTTCTAATTTTTATTTTAAACACTATATATTAATATAATATATTATTATATATATACATATTAGTTATTTATATATGTATATAGTAAGGGGGGTAGGGGGTAGGGGGTAAAATCCCAGTCTACTAAAATTCTTTTCTTATATCAAGTTATTCGTCAAAGTTTTTTATATTTTCTATAAAAGGTTGATCTTCTCTACATGGTCCAGCATATGCCCAGTATTTAACTAAATCTGTTGGATTATTAAATCTATTATTAAGCAAGTAGACTGCTCGGTAAAAATCTTCATTTAATTCTATTTTGCGTTGCATTTGTGTTTCCTGTGTGTATATAATTTCGTACACCAATTATACCATCGTAACAAGGAGTAAATGCCATGGTTAAACAGATTAAGCCATCATATTCATACTTAAAAGAACTTACTAAGTTCAGAGAAAAAGTTAGACAATCAATGCTTGGACAAGACCCAGAAACGCAAGCAGAACTTAGATATGTTGAACAACAAGTAGTAAAGAAAATGCAAGAAGTTCAAACTGCTCTCACCATGAAAGTATGATAAGATATATCCATGGATGATTCAAAAGCGTTAGAAGTAGTAATTGCTCAACTAGAGCGTCAATTTGGTACAGGATCTGTTTTAAGTCTTGGATCAACAAATGTAGATAAGTGGCCTTCAGTTCCAACTGGTGCACCAACACTTGATAAGATTCTTGGCATTGGTGGTCTTCCGCGAGGAAGAGTTGTAGAAATATATGGACCTGAGTCTTCGGGCAAATCAACAATTGCTTTGACGGTAATTACCGAAGCACAGAAGATGGGATTGAAGTGTGCATACATTGATGCTGAGCACGCATTAGATCCAATCTACATGCAAGCACTTGGTGTTGATCTTGATAAGTTAATATTTTCACAACCAGATTACGGCGAGCAAGCACTTGAGATCGTAGATCGTCTCGTACGCACGGGCGAGGTAGGAGTTGTTGTAATTGACTCTGTTGCTTCACTCATTCCAAAAGCAGAGCTAGAAGGTGAGATGGAAGCCGCTCAGATGGGCCTACAAGCTCGTCTAATGGCCAAAGCGATGCGTAAGCTAGTTTCGGCAGCCTCGGAGAATAAAACGCTCCTATTGTTTATAAATCAATTACGTAATAAGATTGGAGTTATGTTTGGTAACCCAGAAACAACTCCTGGTGGTATGGCTCTCAAGTATGCCGCATCTGTTCGTATAGATTTGCGTAAGAAGGAAGATCTTAAGGATAAGTCTGGCGAAGCTTTAGGTATCAAGGTTAAAGCCAAGATCATCAAGAATAAGATGGCCCCACCGTTAAAGATTACTGAGTTTGATATTCTTTACGGTAAGGGCGTA
>Ga0222712_10000632_pt1 | contig 45373 bp, 39 predicted proteins | sample C33_657DmetaG_FD_165043 | JGI IMG/M metagenome (GOLD analysis project Ga0222712, IMG submission 165043) | Estuarine water microbial communities from San Francisco Bay, California, United States - C33_657D | ecosystem: Environmental > Aquatic > Marine > Unclassified | place: USA: California... | reverse complement strand
TTTCTTAGTATCCTGTATAGGATACATCCAGCAATCCTCTTAAATTATTTGATAAGAATACTATCTTCTCTATGGTTTTCTTAGTATCCTGTATAGGATACATCCAGCAATCCTCTTAAATTATTTGATAAGAATACTATCTTCTCTATGGTTTTCTTAGTATCCTGTATAGGATACATCCAGCAATCCTCTTAAATTATTTGATAAGAATACTATCTTCTCTATGGTTTTTCTATTCATATTTTTTTTATTTATTATGTTAGAAATTTCATATAATTTATATAGAATTATTTTTATAGTGTCTATTTCCCAAACATTTGAAAAGCCATAGTTCTATTCAAACCGGTCGTATCTTGACAACAACCAAGAAAATCACCTGCGCTATGTCCTGTATTTAATCCAATACCTCCTATAACATCAACCGAAAGGAAATCATTTTCATTATTCCATTGAAACCCAAACCTCACATTCTTCCATGTACTAATGCTATTATATCCAAATTGATTTGCACCTGGTTGTGATGAAAATATTCCTTGTCTCCATGGTCTAGCAACAATTGGACGATGATTTACTTCAGTATATAGAGCAAAATTTTTGGCATCACTTGATAAATTTGTAGTATTTGTAAACCTCCATAATGCTGTTTCTTTTGTACCACTATTACAATCTCGATGTACCCAGTTAAAATGCCTCATAACATATTCTGATCCACCTTTTATAGGTAAATCTGGCCATAATACTAATAAGCTATTTATTTTGTAATGATTAAATGTATTAAATTTCGCATCCATATCTGATAGATTTGTGGATGTCGTGTTTAATGTTGTCGTATTATCTGTCCAATATGTAGAAGAGTAGGTAAATGTATTCCCGCGACTTGCTTTCATTAACATCATATATCCACCACCATTCCAAATATAATCCATAAGGCAATAAGTTGGAGTTGAAACGTTGTTTACGATAATATTATATACGTTATCTTTTATTCTATATCCTGTTCCTATTATAAAATCAGCATTATAAGATGGGTATGTATCATCCAATCCTGTTGAAGAAAATACATACCCTGTAAAGTCTGAAGTAGCTACCCCGCTATCAATTTTGAATGAAAGCGAAAAATTATCACCTCCACCTCCTTCTCCAAATATTATCCTTATAGGATAAATGCTTAATGTTGTAATATCAATAGTTGAAGTTACGAGAACAGCAGGATGTCTTGAACCATTGTTAATAAAACAATTAGCAGTTGTATAGCCAAATTTAGCATTATCTCCAAACCACATATATGAAGCGTCGTCAGATGTTAAATTAAAAGTATACGAACCTGTTACTTTTGGTATAAAGTATCCAAACCATTCAACTGTATAAATTTCCATTGCATCACTGTTCGGTATAATACCAGCTGTTGCAATTGTTTTGTTTCCAAATTTAGAAGAAATCCCTTTTTTTAACCATGCACCATTCTTTTCAAAAACGCTAGTTAAATTTACATCATCTGCAAAATAAGATCCTGTACCATTTATAACTGTAAAGACAAGACCTTCTACAAGGCCTCTTTTTTTGTCAATAAAGTTAGATATCTTAACATTAGTATCACTTGACGTGTTCAATCCTGTTGTATATTTTGTGATAGCACTTTTTTTAAAATCACTGAATTTAATAGCTTTAGTATTATAATCAGTAGATGATTCATTATAAATTGCAGTAATTTCTGTAGTATTTAATGTTCTTTTATAATACCTAAAATCTGCTAGATAAAAAAGCGCGCCATTTCCAAGAAAATTGCTTATATTATCATTTGACCCAATTGTTAATTTACCTGTATCATTATAAACATTAGTACCATTAGCAACACTATTTATTCTATTGAATGTCCTTTTTGCAGTATTATTGCAATATAAAGTAACATCAGTTACTGTGAAGGCAAGTACTATATGTATCCATGCATTTTCAGCAAGTCTTTCTCCTGCATCATTAAACTTAATTATTGTTTCAACATTTGTTAAATCTGACTTGACAATAAATGCAGCAATTTCAATATAACCATTTAGTATATAAATATTTTCACTATTTGTATGGCAAATTGTATTCTTATTATTATTATATAAACTATGTTTTACCCAAAATGAAATCGTTTTTTCTATATTATTATAAAATGTTGTACATGCTGTCAATTCGGTTTCTAAAGATGTTTTATTTTCAAATAATAATGCTTGGTTTGTTTGCACTCTTAAGATTTTAGGCAACTGATTTCCAGTATTCTTTACCCATCTTAAAATAACAACACCTGACCCCCCATTTCCACCAACTGTCCAAAAACTCCAAGATGTACTCCATGATCCGCCACCTCCACCACCTCCTGTATTTGCCCCCCCACTTCCTGCGTGTTGTGACCATCTTCTCCTATAGTACCCGTCATTTATACCTTCTTCACCTTTCCATCCACCACCACTTATACCAGCCCAACTGTGTCCACTAGACCCTCCTCCACCACCTCCTTTACCCCCATTACCTGGTTGTCCAACATTAAAACACCCACCACCTCCTCCTCCACCCCAATAATAATTTGCACCCGTTATATTTATTAAAATACCATCACCGCCATCACCACCATCGCCAGTATTTGTAGTGTTTCCATTTTTGCCAATAGTACCACCACCACCACCTCCACCTCCTGCGCAATAATTATAATCTATTGATACACCAGAATTTCCACCTTTATTACCTTCATATACATTACCGGTAAACGTAGCTGGTATAGTTGATTTTGCACCAGCTGACAATCCATTATTAGTTACTTGCGTGTCAGTACCGCAACCACTAGCTCCACCACCACTTCCACCTGATGTACCTATATTATCGGGAATTGTAGAAATATTTTCACCACCACTCCCTCCTTTACCCCCGCCCTTTGCAGTAATATTTGCAAAAGTTGTATTCTGACCTTGTGCATCAACATAATCACGTCCTGACCCTCCTTGTCCAATAACAGCATTATATACAGTTCCGCCAATAAGAGTAGCAGATGTTATATGTACTACTTCTCCACCCCCGCCTCCACCACCTATATATTTACCACCACCTCCTCCTCCACCTACTACTAAAATTTGACAGACAGTATTAGTACTAAATGTAATTGATGCATTTGCAGTAATTACACAATATTCATATATAATGTCTGATATCATTATTTCATTTATAGGAAAAGTATATGAAGAAATTGCTTTACCAAATGCACTATAATTTATTTTTCCATAAGGTATTAAATGATTTTCATACCCGCTACTATCTTTCAAATCTTCTTGAAATCTATACCATGATATTAAGTCCAAATCGTTTCCATAATTATTTTTTATATCTGAAAAACTATACATAAATAGTTTCTCTTTTTTATATATTATTATATTATTATAATATTATAAAAATGCTAAATATGATATATTTATTGAGGAAATGAAGGATAAATATATATAAATATCGATAATCATAAAAAAATAAATAACCTTATATATTATTATTGCAAAATTTAGTAATAGCATAGTCTTGTGATATATTTCTAATAGCCTTAATACCATTTACCATTTTCATAACATTTACTTGAGAATTCAGTTTAGAAATATGTGCTTTTAGTTCCTTAAATTCTTTAACAAGTTCTTTGACTTCTAAAACTAAAGGATTATTTAATCTAAATTCTTTCAACCCTATATTTCTTTTATTTTTATCATCAATTTCTTTAAGTTTTATAAGCTTGATTGATATTAAATTCTTTTTATATTTAATATCAATACGAAGATTTTTTAATTTAGATTTAAGAGTATTTTTTGTTTTATTTAATTCTTTTATTTGTACCCGAATATCTTTTTTCTTGTTATTTACATCCTTAATAGCATCATGTCTTTTGTTATACATATTAAGTTCATTGTTCATTTCTTCAATTTTAGAACGCATATTCTTCATAGCTGAATTATTATTATAAATTGTATTATTAATATCTTTACATTTTTCCATCGACATAACCTTATTTTGTTTTATATCATTTAATAACTCTTTGAATTTAATAACAACATTTTCTTTACATCCTTTTCTTTCTTTTACATTGAGTTCTTTACATTTATTTTCTGCATATTTTTTGTCATTATTCATTGATATAATATCTTTATTAAATATACTTTTAACATTATTATTACATTCTGTTTTCAATTCATTAGCATTTACATTTAATTCTTTTATTTTTACCTTTACATCTTTAATATAATTTTTTGTTTCAATTGATATTTTATCTATTTTTTTGGAATCTTGAGAATGTTCTATTGATAATTTAGCATATACATTTTGAATAACTGGATGAGCAAAATTACGTGCATCCTGTGATCTATTCAGATAGCTTATATATCCACTAATACTATCTTGGAATGATTTGAGACCTTTTTTTGTAAAATATCCATCATCATTTAAATATTTGTCTGAAAATTTTTTGAAATTTGTTGGAAGTTTATCACCATCTCTAAGAAGATTAAGTAACTTAATCATTTCCATACCATCTTCTGTAAATGGTGTTGCAGTCATAAGCATGACTTTTACACTATTTTTACCAGATTTGTCATATGAGTTTTGTATCATCTTTTCTAATACAGATGTATTTGGTTTTTCACTTTTTGCAACAGTAGGTGAATAAAGTTTATGAGCTTCATCTATTATAAGAAGGGTCTTTTTAAGTGGGTCTTCCTTACCATTTCTGCGAACCATTTCAGTATATATTTTGTTTTTTCCTAGAAGCATATTACTAAATTGTTTATATGAAATTGGTTCAAGCCAATTTTTAGATATATATTTAAATTTGTTTCCAATTTTATTTGGTAATTTTAAGCCATTTTTTATCTGTTCTTGAACGTCTAAGCTACAAACCTGACCATACATATTTTTCCAAATATCAGCTTTGAGTGTATGTCTTGTTACCCATAAAATAGTATAATTTTCGATATCAAAACTAGTTGTAGCAGTTGCAATTGCAGTGCATGTCTTTCCAGTTCCAACGCTATGATGCAGTAGAATACCTTTGTATGCAGATTCTGGTTGAAAATAGTGCCTTATAACATCTTGAGTAGGTGTAAAAGTTACATTATTACCATTAATACCTCCCCCATTTTTACAATTATTCTCTAATACCATTCTTGGATATCTCATTCGAGAGAATTTACTTGTTATAAATGTTTTCATCTGTTGTAGTTTCATTATTTTAGGAGGAGCTTTAATCACATATTTTTTACCACCTGATGCTTCATAATTTATTACATTAGATCTATTACTTGTGCTATTTGGTAACGGTTCAGGTTTTTCAACTTTAAATAAATGTATAGCTTTTGTTAAATCGCGGTCAATTGCAGAATTTATAGTTGCATTTTCTAATTCGCTCGCGAATATAATTTTTTTCATATCTAGATTGGAATGTTTGATATATAAATCAAACAATGTTCTGCTATTTAGATAAAATTCTTGAAGTTTTTCTGGAATATATATATCATATTTAAACACATATAATGGCCAACCATATCTAGGGTGAAACTCTAGACCCTTTTGCCCACAAAATCTAGTTGCTCTGCCAATAGCCTGTTTTTCATCTGCTAATACAGAAAGCGGTTCAAAAAGATGTACATACTTAACATCAAATAGATCTATACCTTCTTTAAATCCTTGATCTAAAATAATAAATCTAATTAAATCACCATGTACATTTTCAGGTCTAGAATTGAATTTTTCTAGTATTGCTTTGCGAATTTTAACATTAACAGGACGATCATAAAATGACTTGCTTAATAAAACAGAGAAGTTATTCCCTTTATTTTCCAATAACCTTTCGTCGTCTAAAATCGAAAAACCTTTTCCTTGTGGGTGATATATTATATGTTTACCATATGATGCTAGCGCCGATGCGATAATCTTTGCCCCATATGCACTTCTATTTACATCTGTAAAAATAAGATGTTTATGTAGTTTCCCAGATGATTTCATATCCTTTTCATCAAGTGATTGAATTTTTTTTAACAACAACTTAAGTTTAGGTGCAGCATCATTCTCGATATATATTTTTAGAAGTTCAGGATTAAAATCCTTTTTATCCATCATATGAAATGACTTAACCATGCTAAAATTACTTCTATTTCTAATACAATTTGCAACATTATCTTGACCATCTTCGTTATAAGAACTGTAACTACTTACTGTATCGCTATCTTTACTTGTAGTACTTCTCATCGACATCATAAGTTTATTTTCTAATATATGTAAAACAAAAATATATAATATAAAGGGTATGATTTTTATAGAAGGTATAAATGTAAATAATTTTTAGCCTTGCAATATATGTAAAACGTGTTGTTTTTCTTAATTATAAAATATTATAATATAATATATTATGAATAGTTGTAAAATACAAGGTAGAGCGTTGTTGTTTGGTCTAAATTATGATCATTGTAATTATGGAAAATTAAATGGATGTATTAACGATGTTAATCAGATATCTAATTATATATCAACAAAATTACAGATACCTGTAGAAACTTACACTGATGATATTGATGTAAAAAATACATCATATAATGGTATTATTCAAAAATTATATGATATTGCAATTAAATCACATACTGAAAACCTAGAATTTGTTTGGATACATTATAGCGGACATGGATCGTATCTAAAAGATTATTCAGGAGATGAAAGTGATGGATATGATGAAGGGTTGGTACCTTCAGATTATGAAAAAAAAGGAATTATAATAGATGATGTAATAAACAGGGTTATTAGCTTGTTCAATCCTTTAACTAAAATTTTATTTATTTGTGATTCTTGTCATAGCGGTACTATATTAGATTTGAAGTTTTCATGGAATACAAATAATAAACCAAAGATTGAGAATTCTAAATGTAAAATAAAATCAAAAACTATACTAATTTCAGGATGTATGGACAATCAAACTTCTGCAGATGCTTGGAATCTATTGGGTGATTATAAATATATAGGTGCTTTAACTGCTAGTATTATAAAGGTGTTGAAAAAAAGTCCACAACAATTAAATGATGTTTTTTCATTTGTAAATTCTATTAGAATGGAATTAAAGAAATGTGGTTTTGAACAATACCCTTGTTTAAGCACAAACTATGATATTAATGTGAACCCGAGTATGATACCTAACTTAAAAATAGAAACAAATGATGCGAAACCATATATAAATGACATTGACGTGTCTAAAAATATAGAAACTCCCATCGCAAAAAGTATTCCACATGCGCCTAAAAGTATAGAAAACCTTTTATATTATTACCCGTCACATATATACTATTCAACGCCAATATATATAGTGTATCATCAGGCAAATAGTTATCAACCATTTTACTATTATAATACACCGCATTATCCATATGTAATTCTATAAAAATGATATAATATATTGATATTGAAAAAAAATAAAAGTTATTTATTTTTATATAAAGTCAAATTTACAGATATATTAGACGACCATGGTATTTACAAAAATATATATATTGAATATACTGATAAAATGCAGTTATAAATATTATTATATGCAATATATATAGAATTATTATGTCTACAATTAAAGCATCTATTAGGCAAAAACAAAAAAAATATGATAAGTTTATGGATGAAGTCGAATGTTACAAATGGATAGAAAATGGTGGAAAAATAAACCCACTTACAGGTATCAATATAACTCAACAGATAACAGAAGGTTCACCTAATGTATTAATTTCTAATGCATGTGCTAAACATAATTTATTTATGAAAAATAACGCATATATACATCCCTTAAGTACCAAATTATATGCATCTCGTAGCCCACAAGCATCTCGTAGCCTATCAGCATCTCGTAGCCCACAAGCATCTCGTAGCCTATCAGCATCTCGTAGCCTATCAGCATCTCGTAGCCCACAAGCATCTCGTAGTCCAGTTGCATCATCACTTAAGCCAGCATCTCGCAGGAAAGCAGTATCTAACCGTAGAAAAACTGGTTCTGTTTTATCTGATGAGAATAAATATGTGATAATAATTTTAGAATTTAAATTCAATTCTATTACAGAAAAAACTACATATTCAGAATTAGATGCTATTTTAAAATATTTAATAAATTATGAAGAAAAAATTGAAGGGATTTTAAATAGAGTAAAATATAATGAACCTTATTATGGTAAAAAAAGTTGCGAAGATTGGGTTAAAAATATGAAAGATATTAAATATACAGAAAGACATATATTTTATAATATAAACGATACAGCAAAAGAATATATAATTTACAATAATATTAATTTCTATTTCAAAACAATTATGTATGCATTTATTTATGGACTTAACTTAACTGAAATACCATCAATACAAAATAATATTTACGCAAATAAATTTATAGAATTATTAAAACTATTATTTAAAACATATGAATATAAAAATGATGATGAATTAAAAAATGAATTTAAATATCTTTTTTATTGCAATCGTTACAATAGAAGTGATAAAATAAAAAATATATATTTAGAACATACCAAGATACATGATTTAACAGCTCCTCGATTTAGACCATTTAAAGAAAAATTAACAGAAATAGAGTATTATTTAAAAAATACATTATATGTATATAATAAAACATTTCAAAACTCTGATGATAGTAAATTATATAAAGAAAATTATTTTTATTAAGATAATATAATAATATAATAATATAATAATATAATAATATAATAATATAATAATATAATAATATAATAATATAATAATATAATAATATAATAATATAATAATATAATAATATAATAATATAATAATATAATAATGAAAATACATATAAAACCTTCTAAAACTCCCATTCATTCTTTGTACCCCCTGTGTAAATTTTAGCAAAACCTGCGTCTATCATATACTTATTTATATTTTCATCACAATATATTACATCAACTAGCAATCTTCCATATTTATCAAAATCACCACATGTAATTTGAATAATATTACCTAGAATTTTACTACGCAATGCATCTCTAGCTTTAATTGCATATGCTTTTTCATCTATATTTTTTGTTTTTATTTCTGGTGTATCTATTCCATTTATTCTACAGTTCCATTTATAGAACTTATTTGCAAATTTGAATACTACTGTAATTGTATCGCCATCATATACGCTAACAACAATTGCTTGATATGTCATACCCTTAAGTGAGAATTTCATAACTGTATTACAATCTATATTTTTTAGTTCTTCATAATCGTCCATTTTCCAGTGTATAATAATATAATAATATTTCTTAAATATAGAAATAAAGGACTGAATGAGTAATAAAATACCAAAAGAAGCAGTTTGTATTAGAAATACTAGTTCTTGGGCACATATAAAACCAGAACATAAATTTGATTCACCAAAATTTGATAAAAATGTTGTTATGATGGATCTTCCAAATATGTCCCCAAAGATGGACGCTTTAATTGAAAAAATAAGACAATTAGACGATGAGGATGCAAAGGTATATGGTAAATATTATAAACATATTATATACAGTGATGTTGGAGGTGTTAACGGTGCAAAAATGATTGCGTCTGCTTTAATAGCAAACGGTTTCACCTTAGTATATAATAATGGTTTTGCTCTTAAAAATGATGGTCTAGAAAAACATAAGACATTTGGTTTACTTACTACATCAACAGTTTATAAAAAACCATTGTCTGTTGGTTTAAAGAAAAAAATGATGTTGAGAATGAATGAAAGACCGCAAAATATATATGGTGACAATATGAGATTTATCATATTAGATCCTGGTTTCAAAGAAGGAATAGATGTATTTGATGTAAAATATATGCACATGTTAGAACCTCTAATTACAAAATCAGAACAAACACAGGTTATAGGAAGAGGTACAAGATTTTGCGGACAATCTGGGCTACCTTTTATACCTAATAGAGGGTGGCCTATGAATGTATATAGATATAACATGATGTATGATGAAAATACAAATGTACATGAGTTATATTTAAAATATAGTAATCAAAATATAAGTGCACTTAATTTTATAGCAGATTTAGAAGAACTAGTAATTACAAGTGCAGTAGATTTGCCTTTAACTGAGAATATACATATGTTAAAAAAAACAAATAACAGGTTCTATAATATGATTCAAAATATTAAGGAAAGTTTGAAAGGTGATGCCAAATTACCTGTGAAATCAATTAGAAAAGATTTTATTCGAATAGTAAGCAATATTAGAGGAAAAATTTATACAAACGATGTTAAACTTGATTGTAAACAAAGATGTAAAGGACCTTTAGAAATAGCACCAAAAGCTATACTCTTAATAGCAGCTATACATGTTGGTCGCAATGATTTGATAAAAAATCTGAGTGAAAAGTTTGCAAAACCATTATTATGTAATTATTTACACAGAATGCCAGATTATTGTAAGGCAGTCAATCAATTATGGCTTAGCCCTATAAGGTTTCTCAAAGTATATAAAAAAGATATTGAAAGTAGTTTAGAATATTTTAGACGTGCCTATTTAATACACGATGATAATTACAAAGAAATAAAAGAATTTATGGAAAAATATAGTGATGATAAAAAAGTCAATGTTAAACCAGTTATTATATATCCTGCTGTCCCACCTCCTAATAGATTAAGTTATTTAGATCTTCATAAATATGTGGAAAAACACTATAGTGAATATTTATGGGATGAAGTTGAAATTAAAAACAAATGTTTAGCTACAACTGAAGATAATAAGGATGATAAATCGAAGAAAAACTATGAAATTGTAAAATTTACAAAAACACAAGGTTTTGTACAAAATTTCTTGACACCTCAATCACCTTATAAAGGTATGTTTTTGTACCATAGTGTTGGCTCTGGAAAAACATGTACTGCAATTGCAACCGCAACAAATACATTTGATAAACAAGGATATACTATATTATGGGTTACGCGCCACACTTTGAAAGAAGATATATGGAAGAATATGTTTGATAAAATTTGCAATATTATAATACAAGATAAGATTGCAAATGGTAAAAAAATGCCTACAACACGTGCAGATAGAATGAAGCTTCTTGGAAATAATTGGATACAACCAATTTCATATAAACAATTTACAAATCTTATAAAGGGAAAAAATAAGTTTTATCAACAAATGGTTTCTAAAAATGGAAAAGAAGACCCTTTTAAGAAAACTCTTGTTATTATTGATGAAATACATAAAATATATAGTAATACATTAACAGCTATTGAAAAACCTAACCCTGAAGTGCTTCAGAATATGATCCAAAATTCTTTTGAAAAATCTGGAGAAAAATCAGTTAAACTACTTATTATGACAGCAACACCTATAACAGAAGATCAAATGAGTTGTATTAAGATAATTAATTTAATTATGCCAAGAGTTGAACAATTTCCAGAAAATTTTGAAAATTTTAAAAATGAATATTGTCAAGATAATGGTTTATTTACAGAACAAGGAGCTATAAATTTTTTGAATAAGACCGCTGGATTGATAAGTTATATAGATAGAAGTTCTGATCGCAGTCAATTTGCATATCCTATTATTGAAGACATTATGATAAAGGTTGATGAAATAGGAATGCAATCATCTAATACTTTACAAGAACTTAAAAATAATGTTGATCAGCTTAAGGAAAGACTTATTGCTGAGAAAAAACAATTATCTAAAGATGATGTAAAACAAATCAAGGAACAAATCAAGGATATTAATAAAAAAATAAAGGTTATTGAAAAAGCTAATAAAGATCCGCAAAATATAATTCAATATATAAATAGTTGTATTTCAAAACAAAAAATTGCTAAGAAAAATAAAAATAATATTTCAAAATCATTATTATCTATTTCTCCAAAATCTGTTGAAAAAAAAGCGCAGTTAAAAAAAGATGTATTAAATCCAGAAAAAGCACCCAAAAAAGTAAGAAAAACCAAAACAAATATATAAAACTCTTGGATAAATGATATTTAACTTTTGAATAAAAATTTGTTTTCTCTATATATAACAAAATGAACAGTGATTTTGTCACTTCGACATTTTATATAACATATGTATTTCTTATGACAACTGGTACTATTACATTTATTGAATCATTACGTACACCAAATGCAACAATTAGACATATTATGAATTTAGAAACATGTATATCAATAATTGCTGCATATTTTTATTCAATATTTATGAATAAAATTCAAGAAAATAAGAACAATGGTAAAGATATACCGTATACTGAAATAACAATTATACGCTATACAGACTGGTTGATATCAACACCATTTATGTTGTTTGTATTATGTATGATTTTAGCTAAGGAGAAAAACATACCTTTTACAATTAGAGCTTTCATAGTAATATTACTATTAGATATATGTATGTTATTATTTGGTTATTTTGGCGAAACCAATAAAATAAATAAGTATACTAGTTTGCTAATAGGGTTTGTGTTTTTTGTTTTAATGTTTGCATTTATTTGGTATATATTTATGAATAATGGAAAGAATTCATTTATTGTTGTATTTACATATTTTATGTTCTTGATAGTATGGAGCATTTACGGTATAGCTTACATTATGGATGAAGAGACAAAAAATATACTTTATAATATTTTAGATTTAGTATCAAAAGCATTTATGGGTATATTTTTTTGGATGGTATTCACAAAATCAATAATCTTTTAACAAGCGCGTAATAATAAGAACAAGAAATATGAATTATAGTATATAGAATGTATTCATTATTATTTTATTCTTTTTTAATATCAACAATTATATTCGGAATTATGCAATATGTAGAAAAAAGTAGCAAAGAAAGTTCAAATGAGATATATGATGTACAGAAACACCTTATGACAGTAAATAATCTAATTATATTTTTTATGATATTTATTACATGTTTTGCCTTAATATATTTTGCTTTTAGTGATAACTTAGATATATTGACATCTCTTGGTATTTTTGAAGCAGATCAAAAAAGCATAAACATTAATGATAATATGTATGATGTTAAAAAGAAAACAAATATCGACCCTAGTATTTTAAAAAGAATAAATGATCCTGTTAAATATGGTTTCGAACCTTATAGTGGTGGGTCTGATTTGAGTTCAAACGACGCATCTTCTAATAGTAGTAGTGATGATGATATAAGCGAGTAATTTATAGTAATAAAATAAATGCATAAAGTATTATGCTGTGTAATAGATAATATATTATTTTTGTTATGATTTATTAAATGAGGTTAGAATTAAAGAAATTTGATCCCTCTAAAATAAAAAGTGATTCTGTTGTGGTTTTTATTGGCAAGCGTAACACTGGTAAAAGTTATTGTATGAAAGATATTCTTAGCTATCATCGCGACGTACCTGTAGGTGTAGTTGTTTCTCCTACAGAAAGAGCAAATGGATATTTTGAAAAATTTATACCTAAAATGCTTATCTATGATGAATTGGAAGAAAAATTAATTAGTAAATTTTTAAATAGACAAATAAATATTACAAATCAAAGAAAAAAGGAGTTATCAAAACATGGGTCTTCATCAGTTGATCCTAGAGCATTTCTAATACTTGACGATTGTATGTATAATAAACAAGCAATGACTGATAAAAATATTAGATGTATTTTCATGAACGGTCGGCATTACAAAATTTTCTTTTTAATAACAATGCAACATGGATTAGGTCTCCCTCCAGACTTAAGATCTAATATCGATTATGTATTTATATTTCGAAACAATATTGTAAAAGAGCGTGAAAAAATATATAATCATTATGCTGGAATGTTTCCTACATTTGATGTATTTAATCAAGTTATGAATCAATGCACTGAAAATTTTGAATGTCTTGTTATAGATAATAAAATACAGTCTAATAATATATCTGATATAGTTTTTTGGTATAAAGCACAAGATTCTAACTTTAAAATGTGTTCACATGATTTATGGGAAATGCAGTCTATTCAGGACCAGCGCGATATGATGGGTATAACAAATGAAGATGATGAAGATATTGAAGATTTTGACCCTGGTGTATTTACTAAGAAGAAGAATTCTAAACTCATTAAAGTTAGAAAACATCCTAAATTTTAATTAAAAGTTATTTTTATCAAAATGTTAGAATTTTATTGAACATATCAATGCACGTATTACCACAATATAAACCACATATATCGCATTTTTCTAGTATTATTTTACATTTTTTACATACAAATTTGTTGTATGTATATATTATATGTTTATCTGAATAACAGATATAGCAATTGTTAGATTTCATCATATTACTAGATAATAATGATATAATCATTTTTTATACAATATATCATACTTACCTAATATATAGATGATCCTTTATTCTCATTTTCTTTTTAGGTTGACTTTACATTCTTTAAGATTTCTAAAAGAAACTTGGTATCTTACTAGATTGTTTTTGCACATCTTTTATAAATATTTCTTTAATATCAGATACTTGACTAACATTGCTTATCACACTTCTGGTATCTTCATCAATATCTAATATATTCTTTTGATCGTATATAATATCATATTCCTTTGTATCGCCAATATCTTTTTCATACGATACCTTCTCATTTTTTGAGATATCCGTTTGAAGTTGTTGTGTGTAGTTAACGATTTTTTCTTCATTATTCTTACAATAGACATTAATACCTTCCTGACCTTTATTATTTTCTTGCATATTGGCAGACATTTCTGATAATACTTTTTTTTGTGTTTCATTAGTTTCCTCGAATTTTTCAATAGTTTCATCGTTTTGCAAGTGATTTTGTCCTTCATTTTTATATCCATTATCCAAATCTATATTAATCTGATTTTTTAATTTTAATACCTCATGATCTAATACATTATTTCCTATACTAACAACCATATTTTCTTTAATATACTCTTTATGCAATTCATTATCAATAATTTCATTATCATTATTTATATTATCATTTTCATTCGAATTATCAATGGACTTATATTCTTTATTTTTTTTATAATCTTCACCTTCTTCACCTTCTTCATCTTCTTCATCTTCTTCACCTTCTTCACCTTCTTCATCTTCTTCATCTTCTTCATCTTCTTCATCTTCTTCATCTTCTTCATCTTCTTCATCTTCTTCATCTTCTTCATCTTCTTCATCTTCTTCATCTTCTTCATCTTCTTCATCTTCTTCATCTTCCTCATTTTCGTCATCTTCTTCATCTTTAACTGCATTTAATTCAGGATCTTTTTTACTTCTATTTGTTTTGTTATAATCAATCTGATGAATATCATCAAGTAAGTTTCCTTCGATTTGTTGAAATATTTCTTCAAATGGAATAAAATCTCTAAACGTTTTTTTAATAATTCTTCTAATATTATCTTCTATAACATTCAAATTATTTTGATATTCTGCATTTTTTATATTTATTCTATTAAATAGATATGCATTTTTCCAAGCAAACATAGCACAATTAATATAACATCTATGTACAAAATCTTCAGGATTAGGTATTTTTATTTTAATATTATCAAATTGGTCTTTATATTCGTAAATTTTAATTTTTATAGTGCTTATAATAATAATTTTTATAAGATTATTCAAATATTTACATTTCGTATATTTTACTATTTTCTTATATTCATCATTTACTAAGTTATTATTCCATTTACGTATTTCAATCAAATTATTTTGAAAATCTTTCAGGTTTTTTTTATTTGTATAACATTCATTATATATACCATAAAGTCTTTTGGATATAGGTATACTTAGTAAATCTTGAATATGTTCCATATATTCATCTCTTGTGTCTATTATTCCTTCCATTAACCCTTTATAAATACTTAAAATATTTAAGTCTTTATATAACAAGAATTGTTTCAAGCAAAATATCTTATTATTTTGAAAACTAGTTATTATTTAGATTTAATAACAAAAAATTTGTACAACAAAAATTAGAAAAAAATGAAATATTTTATTAATAATTAGTAATATGTCATTACCATATTGTAAGGTTAGGTTTTGTAGGTTTAATTCAACGCATGTTACAAAAGGTCATAAGTGTGGAAAATGTGGAAAATATGGTCATGGTGATGTAGAATGTGGTAGTAGATATTATACAGAATTACTTAAAAAATATTATAATGATATACTACCTTTAGATATGCATTGTACTGTTTTACAATGTAATAATAAAATGTATCATAATAAAGATGCCCATCATTGTTCTAAATGTAATAAACGTGAACCACATATATATGACGATTGTAAAATAAATTTAGAAGAGAATACTTCATCGAATACTGTATATAATGTAAAATGTCCTTTATGCAGACAAGAAAATACATTGATAAATCCAAGAAAAATATTAGGACTAAATGATGAATGTTGTATTTGTTATGAAAATAAGGTTGAAATATTATTTCCAATATGTTATCATATATGTATATGCTTTACATGTCTTGGTAAATATGAACAATAGAAAATATCGCTCTAATAATTATGTATTATAATGTTATGGTTTTAAATTATCATAACAACAAGAAAAAGAAATTGTTCCTGCAGGGGCACGATCCCTGGACCTCTGCGTTATAAGCACAGCGCTCTACCGACTGAGCTACAAGAACATTGTGGCTATTTCACCACAACTATATATATTGTTTTGTCCTTATATGGTTTTTTAGTTTAGGTATAATATCTATATTCTACACCCACTTTTAATAGGATTTATTTTAATCATTAATTCGTTAGTATTTACTGCTTCTAATAAATCACTGTCAAGTCTATTTTCATATGCATTAAGTTTATCATTTGATCTAGTCATACTGCATTTTTCAATTAGCTCAGGAGTTGATTGATATATAACACCGACATTGCCTGATTCGCGTGCAGTAATACTATTTTCTAAGGCCTTTCTAGTGCTCATCTCTACTTCAGACGAATCTATACCCACATTCATATTACCAGGGTTAGGTGTATGTCCAGCTGCCATCATAATAGCTTCGCGTGTACCATCTATCTCTGCGTTTTCTTCTGCAGTTCTATCTGTATGTCTGTGATCGTGTACAGATCCAGCAATACCATATTCATTTGTATCTGATAAAAACTGTTTTTGAGTATTTTTTAATTCAACAGGTGTGCTTAAATAACCACCAAACAGACCTTCTAAAATACCTCCTATGAAACCATATTCTGATTTTCCTTTAATAGTTGTTTCCTTTACAGTTTTCTTTACAACCATATCAGGATCATATACATAAACTTTATAGACCCCTGTACCAATATTTCGCATAGTATCAACTTTAGGCAATGTTTGTCTTAATGTTTTTTTTGCTTCATCTTCTGAAGTTGTATAACCAGCATCACCTGCTTTAATATTTGTTATAGTAGTGTCATGAATTAAAGTTTCCTTGACAGTTGTTTTAGCAGTGTCATGTAATGCAGAATATGTTTCCTTATTTCCAGTCAAATTATTTGTTTCACTATCGTGAATTGTTGTTTCTTTTACTGTTGTTTTTGCATTATCTTGTAAAGCACTATATGTCTCTTTATAACCAGATAAGTTATTAATTTCACTATCATGAATTGTTGTTTCCTTAACTGTTGTTTTCATAATATGGTTATCTGGATCGTAAAGAGTTGGTTTTTCAGGTATTTGTATACTTGGATTACCAACACCACGCGCAGATTCTACTGTATATTCTTTCATAGTATATTTTAAAGCATCAATTATTGGTGCAACTATTGCTTTCACTACACTTGTAACATTCGAAACAACAGTACGGGTTTGCGTGACTTCTCTTTCAGTATTATATACAAGAATATTACTCTTCCCATAATCATCTTTAGCTCCTAATCCCGGATTTTGTTCTTGTAATGAAACAGATCCCTTATATTCTATATGAGATTCAGGTCTAGATGTCGGTTTAATATTTTGGACTGATCTAATAGTTTCTTTTGTTATCCCACCAGTGGTCTTTAACCATTGCTCTTCAGATTGTTCATATACTGTTTCAGGTCTTTGTTTTGTCAATGGATTTACAACACCTCTTTGTTCTATACCTTTTATAGGTGCTTGAAAAGGTAATTCAAAATATGTGTTTTTTTGATTAATTTTACTACGTAAATCATCTATACCTCTTGGTTTTGCAAAATCTAATCCATCACTTTGTTGAAAACCACCAGTACCTTTAGAACCATATCCTTGATTTAATCCTGGTGCTACTTTTATTGCTTCAATAGGAAAAAAATTGTTCACCTTACTGGTTACATCAATTCTAGATTTATAGTATTCATCATTATTCTTCATACTACATATATTTGCCATATTTGCAGTAGGTTCAAAAAAACACGGAACTTCTTTTTTGTTTTGCCAAAATTGATTATTCCCAGTACTCATGTCAAGTTTTGATGTCATTTTTTCAATATCTGTATTTTGTGTAACATTTTTTCTTAAAAAAGGCTGCATATTATTATGTGTAAAGTTTTCTGCTTTGATTTGTTTACCAGTCAAAGACGATATATGCATATTATCTTCTTTATTTTGAGTATTTTGCGATTCTAGATTATAAAACATATCAGAATATGCTGGTTTTGCAATAACACCTGTTTCAAATGGTGATTTCGCTTTTTCATACATTATATTAGCTCTATTCTGTTCATCTGCTCTGACTTTATCCCAATACTTTGAACTATAAATATTATTCATTGATGGGATATCTTGAGGATATATTTCCATTATTACTCTACTGAATAAAGGATAAAAAATAGAAAGAAATATACATTACAAATTGAATTCTTAAATTTTTGTATATGTTCATTCTAAAAAGTGTTCTGCTTACAATAAAGTAAATGATTACTACTATATTCTATTGTTTGTCTTACTATTTTAGATTTAGATTTATGTATAATAGTAACATATAAAATAACAGGTTAGAATGTATCAATTGTGATAAGAATGGTTGTAAGAATATTCAAATATTTTTTGAATACTATATAAAAAAATGAAAGACCTGAAAAGTATAAAAGAGGTCAAACAATAAAAACCTACAAATTGCTTTATATCTGTTGAATTGTAGTTAGCAACTTTAATATTATCATTTACATCAGTTAAGAAGGAAAAAAGACTTAATTTATATAGTTTAGTCTCAAATGTTTTTGGTTGGTATAATAAGTATAACTAACATTTTACACCATAATATAATGAACCATGCGGATAACCAGGTGAATACATCTTATTATCTTTAACAGTATTCTTCCAATCATCTAAATTTTTCATATTAGTATTTTGATTTGGTTGAAAACTTGTTTCATCTAAAGGCTTTTCTATACAAGGTATATGATTATCCTTAGCAACCATTCTGTAGTTTACAGGTACTCTATCAAACCCTTGTATTGCTCTTTCTTGAGGATCAAAACATAACCATTCCCATCTGTTTATTCCTGTTTCCTTAAGTGTACATGGCGGATTTGATAATCTTGTATCTTCTTGCGGGGCTAAACAAGCTCTTGCATTAGTAGTCCCTCTAATATTACAACCAGTAGGTTGATATTTACCAGGTAAATATTCTTCAGCATTACATTTAGTAGCCTTGTAATTAAGTCCTAGTAATTCACTAGAGTCATCTACAGCTGCTTTTATGCTACAAGTGTTATGACCGTATGATTGATATCTTAAAGAAGGATCTGCAGGAATGTCTCTTGAACAATCCATACAATCATTATAAGGCGCTTCTAAATGATATAATCCTGGTCCAACAGTTCTTTTAAGCTTTTCTTTGTAGCTACAACTATCATAATTCATTCTAGTGTCTATATATTGGTTCATCTAATTCTAATAAAATGATATATTATTTTATAGTTAAATAAATAGATAAATGCTTATATTATATGTTATACAAAGTATTCTAAATGATAAAAACGAAGCATTCGTAGATAACGAAACAGGACCAGATGGTATAAAATCATTATACCTACTTATGAAAGGATATAATGCCAAATATTATTATAATTGGGGTGTCGTGGATTATATATCTTTAGCAGTGATGTATATTGTTGCATTTTTTATATCAATTGGTGCGGCATTTTTATCATATTCTTGTACATGGAAAGGTAGTATTAGAAATAATATTGTTCGAATAATTACTGCATTTTTTGCATTTATGCTTGGTCCAATATACATAATATATTATGTTATTGTAAACTATATGGGTGGATTATGTTGATAATTTATTATTTCAACAGAAAAAATTAACAATCCTTTAACAATGATTATAATTCATTTTAGGAGGAAGAGGAACTTCTCTATACATAATAGACTGGCATGCAGGTAAATGTAACATTGTAGTATCTATAGGATTTGTTTTATCATTTTTAATAATTCCATCTTCTGTAGGTACATACTGATTATTACCACATTTAGATATATATCTAGTTTGTCCTCTTAATTCGCTATCTAAATCAACTAAATTACCTTGAACATGTGAAACAGCTGTTCCTCCTACAAATCCTAATTGATGTCTACATTTATCTTTATGTTCATATCTATATTGCGATAATATATAGCTTAATGTACTAACGTTGTTTTGCAAGTCTTGATTATAAGAACAAGTGTCGTAAGTTGTTCTATTAAAACTCATCTTATTATCTATAAATATATAATTTTTTTATTATATAGAAATGTTTTTATTTCGTCCTACCCAATTGCATTTCTTGTTAAATTCTGCTCTATGAATATACGATCTAGTATCTTCTCCTCCATTTGTCCACATAGGTACTATATGATTAGGATCTTGTATATCTTTCATACAATCGATAAGAGGTATAAAGTTATTCATTTCTTCTTCCATTATTATCTTTTTACATTTAAACGGATTTGTATCGCTTCCTTCTAATAACTCTAGTTCTGAAGCAACATTTGTTTTTCCACATCTAAGATTAGGACCGCCGGTAAATATTCTTTTAAATAATTGTATTTTACATTTATCATGCGTCAATGTACCAGGATCATTTCTTAATGATGAGTAATTATCAATTAGACAATCATCTGCCAGCCCATATCCTGGACGTCCTCTTAAATTAGGGTGATTAAGATACATATCTGTCATTCTTACATGCGGATATTCACATTCTGTAAAATTGTTTTGATATAGGTTATAATCTGACATTTGTTTATTATGAAGTTCTTTAGCGTTTTTCCAACAAGTATCTGTGCATGTACTAGTAGAACTATCAAAAATATTAGTATTCATTCTATTTGTAAATAATAAATAAAAAATTTATTCCATTTTATCTTTGATAAATATACTGTTTTTATTTTCAATATTTTCAATCATATCATAATTAATATTAAGCCTTACTCTATTGTATTTATGTTTATATTGTTTTTGTAATAGACTATTTTCATACTCTTTAATTTTCCATTGACCTTTATTCTTACTATTACCAATAAGTTCTTTAATTTGGTCTTCATTTTTTTGCAGTTTGTTGAAACTTTCAATAATTTCATTATTTTTTATTACATTTTTGTATAATAATAAATTTTCTTCATTATCTAAATTTTTTGAATAGTCACTATATTGCAATTCTTTAATAACATCTTTACCAGATTTTTTAATACTATATGAAAATGTTTTTTTGGTATCCATTGTTTCTACTATTATATCTTTAATATTTTTTTATATATATTACATCAAATGAAAAGATAACCATTGTAATGGTGTTATATATAAAATATAAATGTTTTACTATTCATCATTTGAATTAGATGTAAATTATTTATAATTCAACCAAATAAATTACCAAAAAAATATAGTGTAATAAATGTAAAAATAAATAATATCACCCCAGTATGATGTAATAGTATTAAAAATGTAAAGATCTTTGTAAATCATTATATAAATTATTATAACACTGTGCTCCATTATTTTCTTTACATGACGCACCTCTATTGTATAACCAATCCCCCAATTTTTCTCTTTCATTAGGTATAGACGTCGAAGGAACTGTATAAAATTGTCTTTCTAATAATGATTTATCATAAATGTCATCTGTTTCCCTTAATATATTTGTGTAAAAATATTTCTTCATACCTTCGTTAATGTGTGGTTTTTCTATGGAACATGCCTGATATTGTTCTTCGCCCATTTTTATATTTAAAATATTTGGATTCATAAATGGATTATCTTTCGAAGGTTTTACGCATTTTTTATTATCAACGATATCTAAATTATTACTATTGAGATATTTTTCAGTTTGTACTATCTTTTCATGTTGGTAATTGTATAATATTATAGATATAATCATGATAATTATCACAAAAAGTATATACCGCGAGTCATTAAATACAAGTGTTGCAATAATTCCAATGAACATTATAAGACGTATTATTGCATTTAATTTTTCTTCAGTTGTCATATAATTATTTGGAATAAGTATAGGACTTGTAAGTTCATTTAAATTGTCCAACCAAAACATTATTGACTCTTCTTCTAATATTTATATTATTTAATTTTCTGTTTCTCTTCTTTTATTCAGTTTAGACCTAAGTTTTTTTGCAGCTGCCATTTTTTTATATGATGAACCATTAAAAGAAGGTTTCGATCCTTTTGGTACATTCATGTTTCCAGCCATTTGTTTAAATAAATCCATACCATTCTTATTTCCCATCATAGAACCCATCATATTCATCATTGCAGACATATCTGGTGTTCCTTTATTGTTTCCACCAGAAGCTGAAGCATCTCCAAATAAACCAGGCATTGTAGAAGCAAATTTGAATGCATCCTGTAGTAGTGCTTCTTGTTTTAGTTCTCCATTAGAAATCTTATTTGCCATTTTTCTACTCACATTTGTAATAAGTTCTGAAAAACCACTATCTGGATCTCCTATTGCCTTCAATATATCTCCATTATCACCTATCGACTTTTTAATTTTATCCACATCAATATCTTCTATAATTTCTTTGGCAAGTTTACCTAATGTGGTATCTTCCATTCCTTTCATGTCAAATTTAGGTTTATCATTGGTTTTGTTATTTTTCATTTCATTTAATCTTACGAATAGTTTTTTATAAGTATCATCAGTAATATTGTCAATTGATATATTTTCATCAGTTCCCTGTAATACACTTACTATTGTTCTCACATCATCGTCTGACATTTCGTGTTTAAATATATATAATACAGATAAAAAGTGATGACATAAATAATCATCATTTAGTAATTTTCTTATGTTTTCAAATGAAATATTTTCAAATAATTGTGTATTGGAAATAACTTCTTGTGCAAACCAATCATTGGCATTGTTAATATCTTCTAGTTCAATATATGAAGTCCAAAAATCAGAAGATACATTATCATTAATGTATTTTACATATTCGTCCGATGATTTATCCAATGTTACATAATTTTCTTTTATTGCTTTATAAACTTTTTTACCTAAATTAATTGTTTCTATTTCATTTCCCTCTTTACATTTACGCGACTCCGACTTTAATCTTTTTAGCAAATCTATATAATATTGATTGAAAATAAATTGATTTGACATTATATATATCAAATTAGATCATATCCTTTATATCTATTTTGACATAATATCTTTTTCTCTTTGTTGCATTAACTCCTCCAAAGATGGCAATTTATTACTTTTATCAGTTTGATTATTTATTACTGCATCTGTAACAATTCGATTTTCAATTAATTCTGAAGATTTTTCATCAGATATGTAATCCCAGTTATAGTTCTTATCAACTATAGTTTTCACATTATCATCTATATTAGAAAAAGTATCTGATAAAGTAAACCCCGAAAGTGAAAATGCTGCCGGTTCATCATTCTCACTATTAACTTCTAACGTGGGATTATTTATATTACTATCTGGAATATCATTGGCATTTTCTTTTTTTGTATTCTTATCAATTCTTGTACTTTGCCCTCCACATAACACACCTCTTCCTGGTAATAATAAATGATCGAATACTGCCTTACCAAAAAGTAATTCTTTGCTAGGTAATAATACAAGAGCTGGTACAGAATGTACTTTTTCATCTATTTTTATATTTTTACTCCGTATATCATCGATAGATACAATTTTAATAGTTTTATCTTTATCGTATCTTTTAATATGTTCTAATAACATTGAACAATGTGTGCAATAAGTACTGTAAAATAAAATCATATATATATTTTATAAAAATAATGATGCTTTATATGCAAAAAATAAGGATTACAAGGAATTAAATTACAATATTATATATGTTAATGTCATTTTATTCATCTAACCATAGATCTAGATCTTGTTGCGAATTCAAAATTCTGATATTAAATGATTTTACAACATTAAAGACATTATGATCCTTAATATTTTCAATATTATCAATCATCACAGCATAATCAATTTTAAGATTTGGAATACATTTCAATTGTAGCTCATACATCTTTTGTATATATGGTATCTGTTTTAATTTGTTTGTTTTCGTAACATAGTCGATTATTTTTACAGTCGCTTGATTACCATAATTTAATATAAATAATTCATTTGGACATATATTATTATCGATACCAAAGTGATATTTTAATAAATGTCTTATGCCATTTGTTTTAGCGTATATAACATAATTATTATCATCAAATTTGTTATATAAATAAAAATTATTCTTATAATTATTCATTTTTTGCATTTTAAAACCACCTTTTTGCAAGTAATCTTCCATATTGTATGGAATTTATAAACATATATTATCATTTTTTTATATTTTTTTGAATACACACCATCTGTTTAAGAAACTAAATTGTTTTTGAACTTCGTCTTTATTTAATTCCATAATATTTTTATGCAGTACATCTTTTACATTATCATCATCGGGAATATTCTGCTTTATTTTGTTAAATGTCTCTGAGAATAATTCACTTTCCAATAATGTCAAATTATATTGTTTGCATTTATCTACGAGCAATTCATATGATACTATAAATTCAGGAATAAATTTGTTTGTAGACTCAATATAAACATCTATTTTTTTACTATATTTAGATGATTTATCCTTGTGAAATCTTCGGATAATTGCCCATATCGGTACACCATTTTCATAGCTATTATCTGTATATTTTCTTCCTTCTATAATATCGCCACCAGCATTTTCTAAGGCATCTTCTACTATTTTTCCATCCATAAATGTACAGAAGAAAACGCCGTCTTTTTTAAGCAACGTGCTAACATTCTGTAAAAACGTATTTAAAGTTTCTTCTGTTTTAAAGAAGTAATGAATACTAAACATACACGAACATGCATCAAATCCATTAGCACCCTGACCTGCGATATGAGCATAATGTTTTGGTAGATTACCCTTCTTTTTGTTAAATACTAAATTAAGCATATTTACACTTTCTTGATCGTTTATAGATTTAGAGCATTCACCATTCATTATATGTTTACCACAATCTCCTGCTACAAATACCATATCAGTATATGCTACCTTTTCATTTTGATTACGTTTTATAAAATGATTTCTTCTATTTAACATGCGGCTATATGCTCCAGAACGTGGACCATATATATTATTTTTAACCAAATCCATCCCCAATACAAACTTATAACCATTGTCAAGCCATCTAGGCATGTCACCTGCTTCACCACAAGCCAATTCAACAATAGATCCCTTATTTTTAGGTTTTGTATAAAGCATCTTTTTAATTCCATGATTGTGAAATTGAAGCATATTATATGATAATAGAGCATCTCTTGGAATATTTCTTGAATAATATGTATCATCTGTTTCTAGCAATCTTTCATTCTCAGTTTCTGGCACATCCATATTGAAAACAGGTTCGTTTCCTGTTATCATTGTTTCTGATACGGGATTATGAATAGATCTCCATATATTAATTGCAACACCCATATCATTTGCAGTTTTTGATAATTCGCCTGTTTTATAAACCCTTGTTTTATCTTCTCTTATACGCATAGGGATCCATCTCATAGATACAGGAATATTTACATCTAATACATATCTAAATTCAACAATACTATCAGTTTCAAATTTTTCACCACTTTCACATCTGGTTTCTCCAGCGCCAGTAATTTTAACTAGAGCCTTTTCAACACCTATACTGTAATAAACAGATGGTTTAAAGAGTTTTGGAATATAAGCAGATTGTTTTTCTTTAATGGATTTTCTATATTCTTTATCATAATGAATTTTTAATGCCTCTTCTATAGTATAATTTTCCCACTGTGAAGTATTATACCCAACATATAATAACATCTCCTTATATTTTTGACCATCAATAATAACGTTTTTTCCATCCTTTACAAGGAAATCAATTGTGTTTTGTTCAGGAGGCTTCCATTTAAATACTCTATCCCATTTAACATTTTCTGTAAGTTGTACAGGCTTATTTGCATAATAAGAATATAATGCAAGTTTTGCAGGTGTAAAAATCAACCCATCAATATCGTATAAGTATTTTTTATTTCCATTCAATATTTTCTTACATTCTTGTAGAATATCTTTACTATACAAATGCTCTTTTGCTATAAAATCAAACGAATGTTTAGTTGATTTAATAAATTTTTCAGCATTTTGCAAATATTTATACCTACTTTCAGAAATTCCACTTGCCATTTTATCTTCAATTAAGGGATATTGAGTTATTTTTTTACCACCATAGTAATATATATCAAATGCGGCATATAAACTTTTCGAAGAAGAATCCTTTCTCTTATGACAAACTATATACTCACCATCTATAAGTGAATTATAAATTTCTTTCGCTGCTTCTAATCCAGTATCAATAACTCTATATGTATTATTTATTAAATATACTTTCCCTGCATTGTCTATATACATCAGCAATCTTTCTCCATCTGCTTTCTCGGTTACAGTATACTCTGAAAGAATGCTAACAACACCATATTCTTCGGGTTGTAGCATATTTACCTTCTCGAGAGTTACTGGTTTAGGTGTTAATAGTGGAGGTTTTGTATTATTTTTGTTGTAACCTTTCATCATAATATCATTTTTAACAAGATTATGATACTTTGTAACAATATCGGCTTGTTGTTGTTTTGATAGAATAAAAGTTGATAGGTACAAAGCTTGTTCCATTTTAATAATTGATTGAATTATATATTCTTTTGATGTTTTTGTTATATCTATGTAAAATTCATATCTCTGTGGAGATTTAATTATTTTTGAATTTTTAAGAGTATAATACATATTATTTATTTCTTCATCTTTAGATTTAGTAATATTTACAATATATGTAACATTATTAACATTATCTATAAATTTTATTTTTTTATTGATTTTAAAATACTTCCTAACATCTTTCCAATTTGATGGTTCTTGTGTATTAGATTTATTAACAAGCTTAAAACTTAACTTTGAGTCAATAAGATCAATTATATTATCAGTTGCTAAGGTTTTTGTTTTAAACCACTCCGTTTGTAATCTTTTATAATTATCAGTCATACAATATTTTAAAATATCAGTATTACCTTTAATTTCTAGATTTGTTTCATCTAAAGATACATCCAATATTTGCGTATCTATTTCTTGAGTGTATCCAAATGATTTCATTACATTTACAAAGTTATTATATTCATTTTCAGTCCATAATGCGTCATTAAAGAATTTAACATTCCATATACTATTATCATCCTTTAGAGAATATTGACTATCTATGATTGAAAATATTAGATTATCATGTGATATTTCCATCTGTGTTGTCTTACCTACTTACTATAGATATTATAGATTTATATATCATTTTTTTATTTTTAAAAAATGATTATATATAAATAAAAAATGATCTATTCATATAGAGAATTTGTTACTGTTAAACAAAATGTCATCAAATAAAATGTTTATGCCTATTAAATTTAGTACTACAGTACAACTATCACCTTTCGAATTAACAAGTAAATTTGAAGATATTGTTATTATTAAATTGAAAAAGAATTTAGAAAATATATGTACCAAGCATGGGTTTATAAAAAAGGACAGTATCAAAATTATTAAAAGATCTGCTGGATATTTTAAGGAATATCATTTTAACGCCAATATTGCATTTGATCTAAGTTGTATAGCAGAAATATGCAATCCTGTACAAGATTCAATTGTTAAATGTACAGTTAAAGCTAAAAATAATTTAGGATTGCGAGCAGAAGGTATTTATGATGATATTGTAATATTAGAAGTAATTGTTCCTAAAATTACTTCAGGAATACAATCTGAAATTAATATTGATACTGTAAATATTGGTGATGAAATTAAAGTACAAGTATGTGGAAAAAAATTCACATTATATGATAAGGTTATTTCAATTGTTGGTAAAATAATTAAAGACGTTGATGAAAATATTGTTATTGTACAACAAGTTGAAGAAGAAGTTCTTGTAGATGATGATATTGATATAGAAGACATATTGACAGAGACTGCAGAAACTATCAATGAAGAAGAAGATGATGAAGATGAAGATGTGATTAAAAAACTAGATATTATAGACTCTATTGATAATATTAAACTTGATGATGATTTGGAAGATAATGATGATTTTGAAGACGAATTTGACGATGAATTTGAAGATGAAGATTTTAGCGAAGATGATTTTAATGATTTTGAAGATGATTTAGAAAATACAGAGGTTGAAATAAAATAGATATAAATAGAATTTCATAAATAATATATATTATGTATGAATAAAATTGAAATTTGTAAACAAATACAAGGAAGTATAAAAAAATTATCTGATAACGAAATTATGGAGATATTTAAAATTATATCATTATCTAATTCAAATTATACAAAAAATAATAATGGAATTTTTTTGAATTTAAATTGGGTTGATGATGAAACATTGCAAAAAATACATAATTATATATGTTTTTGCATTAAGTCTCAAAATGAAATTTCTAAATACGAAATGATGAAGACTTTATTAAATGATAGTATAAAATATAAGGAAACTGAAATAGAAAACATTGTTATTAAAAATGACATTATAGAGATATCATCTAATAATATACTATCGTCTAAACAAAAAATTTCATCGAGTATGAAATTCTATCTATTAAAAAAGAAATTTCTAAAACAAAATAGCATTACTGTTAATTATATAACAGAGAATGAATTATCTTATGAAAATTATTTATTAACATAATTATTTAATTTTGTCTCATTTTTCTTTTCGGTTGGTGTAACATAACCATAAAAAATGATATATAGATTATATATTATTACAATATAATGTCGCAAATTATTGAATTATTATACGATCAGCTTCCATCAGCAAATAATACTGATTTATTATGGAAAATGCAAGACAAAAATATGTACAACCAATATACACAGTTTGTGGATATAAATAGTGATTGTATAATTCAAGAAATGCCAACAATTCAATCAATTGAAAATGATATATTATGTATACCAGAAAATATATCTGTTCAGCATGTTGAAGAACATAAAAAAATGAATAACACAATCAAAACTAGAAAAACAAGTAAGAAATGCGATATTATCAAACCATTGGATCTTATTTTAAGAGAAACTAACACTACTTCGTTATACATCGTTCATATTAAAGATAAATTGATTGAATTTATATCAAAAAATGAATTTATAAAAGTATTTGGATCTAAGAAGTCTGCTGAAATTATGTCAGCAATAGTAAACAATCGATGGAATAAATCGTTGGTATTATTTATTTCGTTCTTATTTGACAAAACAGTAAGGTATGGTCAAGATGATATTGTTTATAATAAAGAAGCAAATTCAGGAATTATAACTTTAGATATTGGGGCTTATATAAAGGCATTAATGTAAATCGTTCTTTTGCTAGTAACACGTTTGCAATTTCAGTACAATTCTGTAATTTTGTTCCATCCATATCTCGAATTCCTAATTCCTTAAAAATATTTATATGTTCGTTTTTTTTAAGAGATGTACAGTCAATACCTGTCTTTTTTCCAGCACTTTTCCCTGAAGTAAATAATTTGAAAACATTTATAATATCGTCACTATCTTTGAGTTTCTTAGGAATGAAAGCACCCCATGCCATATCTTCTAATGACATATCTTTTGGTACATCTGTATATTTTTGGCGCTGTTTTATTATTTCATCCTTCTCTCTATCATTTGCATCTCTATATTTATTATCATTTTTATTATATATAATCACATCAAATGTATTTTGTAAATTAAATATATTAACATACCCTATATACAAATTGTCATTGTTTCTAAAAGACGGTAATTCATTCTTTTTAATAAGAATACCTTGCAAATACAAGCAATTAGCTATATATTCGTGTGTTTCGTCTAATATATTGTTTCTTATGATTTGTTGCATAATTAATTTAAATGTTTTTGAATCCAATGAAGAATATAGAGAAATTGTAGAATTATTTATATTATCCCTATCAAGTTTTATTTGAGATAAATCCATTTTTTCATCATTTGCTTCATTTTTTGATATAAAATCTTTTTTATCATTAAATGATATACTTATTTTTTGGGGATTATTATTTTTTATTTCTACTATATGCAAACCATATTCGTGTGGTAAAATTATATATCCATCTATCAATATTTTTGGATATATTGACATTCTAATTGTCTCAAATAATATTTGTTTATCTATTTCGATATTTTGCAATAATTTTTCTATACTTATATAAAAATTTTCATTTCTTATTTCTTCAATAATATTTTTTCTTAAAACAGTTTGTGTATTAATAATAAGATGTTTATATGTTTCTCTTCTATAATTAGAATTATTGGTTTTTATTTGTTTTGCTACACATTTTGGTTCTAATTTACTTTCGTCTCCAAATTCATAGTTAATTGTGATACCTTGTGATGTTTGTATTGGAACTTTTCCTAACTGAAATAATCTTTTAGGAAAATAATTGATATTCTTCATCAATATACAGTCTATTGAATTGCTATTAATGACAGTATCAATTTCAGCACTTTCTGCATATTTTCTTGTAGATATTCTTAAAGCATGTAAATCTATACTCTCTTTATTTTTATCATCATTTACACTTGCATGCATAAATACAGTTACATTCCTTTCTGCAAATGAAAGTTGTTGATGTCTGCAATTGCGTATTCCTCTTCCTATGATTTGAACAGCTCTATTAAAATGATACCATGGTTCTATTAAATGGATCTCTCTAGCATTATAAAAACTCAGACCTTCGCTCGCTACAGGTGTTATTAATATAACTTTTACTTGAGACCCATATATATTTTCAGGATGATTAATTTTGCTAATTAATGTATCTATTGTTGTTGCACCCATTATATCCTTATTTTCACTAGATAATATACAGTATTTTGGGGTTTTTATACCATCATATTTTGCTGGATTTTTAATGATATCAACTTTATCTAAAATATTATTAGCACCTTCTCTTGAAAAACCTAGATGTTCTAAGCAAATTGCTAAAGGAATTATACCAGACCATCTATATCTAGAATAAATTATTACAATTCCTTTGGATTGCTTAATATATTTGCATATATTAAGAAATTTTCCAGAATACTTACCTAAATGTTCTTCGTCTGGCATTAACGCATTCATATAATTTTTATTATATTTTACACATAAAGGATCTGTATCTTTAGCCTTTGAAAAAAATGTATAAAATCCACTTTCACCTATATCACTATCATAAACTATATTCATTGGTTGTAAATTATTAAATATATTATTTTCTTCTAAATTATTTAAAGTTTCCATCACATTTTTTTGCTTTTCTCCTAAAATAGAAGGTACTATACCAACATCGATATTATTTATCCAATTTTTATCAGATTGTGGAACGATTTTTCCAAATGGATCTAATGAAGGTGCGTTATCTAATAATTGAATTCCACTATATTTAGGGCTTAATTTTAATGCAAATGTAAAAGGATTTTGACCTTTTAAATATGATACATATGTCGATGAAAGTTGTTTTATAAAATTCAAGACTTCTTTATCAATTTTTAATGATAAATTATCAAAAATTTTATTATATTTTTCTATCACGTCAAATCTTTTATCATTCAATAACATTAACTCAAATAAATCTAATATATCTCTTGGTTCATTATACATTGGTGTTGCAGACAAAAGTACAAGCCTATTATTAATACCATTCTTCAATACATTTTTTAAGGCTAATAAAACATCCTTGTCTTCTTTATCTGTACTTCTTATATTATGTGCTTCGTCTACTATTATAATTTTGTCTTTTACTATTTTACCAGAATTTTCTCCTTTTATAAATTTAGAAAAACCATCATATGTAAATAATCTATATCGACTTTTTAATAATTTTTTTAAATTTATTTTTAATTTAATTTTATCTTCAAATATAGATCTAGTTATATTCAATAATTTTTTATATGTATCTCCTGTGCATTGATTAGCTAAATTTTCAAATGTAAAATTGTCAATATCAAAAATCTGATTTTTGAAACTATTTTTTAAGGCATTTGGCATAATAACCCATATTTTTGGTTCCATTAAAGTATTATGTGGGATTAAAAATGTTTCTGATAATGTAATTGCAGAACAAGTTTTACCTACACCAACTCCATGATATAGTAGTATACTTTTATATGGAGATCTATACGAAATATATTGACTTATAAAATGCTGATAATAAGATTTTTCAAATATACCACATAATTTATTTGACATCATATCAAAGTCTTCTATAGTATTTATTATAGGATACTCTGGAACTTGATGAATATTAAACTCTTTTAGATTTGCAATTTTTGATGTAAAATCAGGGTCGTCTAATTCTGGATAATGTAATTGAAATGGTTTTAGTGATTGTTCAGGCGATCTTTTAGGTGATCTTTTAGGCGATCTTTCAGGCGATCTTTTAGGCGATCTTTTAGGCGATCTTTTAGGCGATCTTTTAGGCGATCTTTTAGGTGATCTTTTAGGTGATCTTGTATCTGTTTTTATATCCTTTAATTTAAGAATTTCAGTACAGCTCTGTGTAATTTCTTGTAAAAGCTTACTATTCTCTTTGAGAGTATAATTTGTTTTTGGATTCTTATTAGGTGTTTTTCTCCATTTTTCACAATCATCCTTTGTAAGTAATAATTTACCCATCGGTTTTCTATTTACAATAGAGATATATTCTCTGTGCTACAAATTATTTTATGTGCTTTTTTAAATATTTCAATACGTTCTATATTATGTGATTTAATATGTGACAATACTTCATTATATGTAAACCATTGTAGTGCCCTAACTTCTCTTACTTGCTCTATACAATTGTTATCTATGAAAACAATAGAATTCGTTTTAGTTAATTTCGCAATATAATATACGTGTTTATATAGAATATTATTTGTACCAAAAAAAATTTCTTGAAAAGGAATAATATCATTACAAACTGATATATCATTTTTTGTTAATTGTGTTTCTTCGCAAAATTCTCTTGTAGCACAATCTAAATCAGTTTCCTTTAACTTCTTACGACCTTTAGGAAACCCCCACTCCTGTTCAAATAAATTAGTATTTAGATATGTTCCCGACAATATATTTTTAATAATATTGTAATTTATAATAAATTCAAATTTTTGTTTAGATTCTGTATATTCCTTTGTATGTTTGAAGGTATGTTGTGTATTTTGACACCATGTATAATTCCATATCTCGTCAAAAGTATTTGTAAGCAACATTTCTTTTTCATTTTCAGTCATATAATCCAATAATTGTTTTATATATATAATATCATCTACTGCATATTTCCCTCTTACAAATTCCATAAATGATAAGCTATCTTTACGCTGTATCATAATATATTTAATTATATTATTCTCTATCTTGTAACATATGACACCAAAACTCATAATAGGATGTAGACAATCTTTATATAAATGCCCATTTACACCGCAGTTCCTACATGTCTGCGGACGAAAGTGTTGTTTTTTATTTTCATCCTCTTTTTTTTTTAACATATATTTCAAACATTATAATTAATATATTATTCATTTCTTAAATGTATTTAACACAAATATTAAACAATGGAAAAAAAACATATTTTCTAATATGGTTGTAAATTATTATCAGAATCAAAAGGTAAAGGTTCATTTGATAATGTTGTTGGGTTATTTTGATTATTATGTGTTTCATTTATTTTCATATAATCATTATTTGATTTTGTAACCTGAACATATCCGTCTGACATATTTGACGGTACATTACTTATAGGTGCATAATTATTATATTTATCATATTCCATACTATCAAACCCTGATGTTACATTTTGATCATTTGACATAACAGGAGTTAATTCTATAGGTTGTGTTTGTAAAGGGCGAGAAAATGAAGACTGTTGCATTTGATGCTGTTGCATATCAGACTGTTGCATTTGATGCTGTTGCATTTGATGCTGTTGCATATCAGACTGTTGCATTTGATGCTGTTGCATATCAGACTGTTGCATTTGATGCTGTTGCATATCAGACTGTTGCATTTCAGTATCTACGCTTATTTGGTTATTTGCTATATCTTCATCGTATTTTTTCATTACATCCTTTGCATAATTGTTTGCACCAATCTTGTCAATTTTATGTTGATTTTCATCATCATTTATTCTAGATACTGCTAAATCATACGATGACATAGAAAAGAATAACGATATAATTATAAATAAACAATATATAATCAACATAATGCTTAAAAACCATCCTAACCAATAACACCACCATCTAGTATTTTCGTTACCACCTGTTACTATACATGTTAATTCAAATAATGAAAAAAGTACAGATGGAATAGTAATTATTAAAATAAATAAAACAACTACAAATCTTTGTTCTATAGGCACGTCGCTACTTGAAAATATCACTGCAAAACATATAATAGCAATTGTAATAAAATAAGCAATGGCTGCATATCTAGATTGTTGCGTTCCAAAAAATACGTCACTAAGTACCTTTGATGTATTGGCCATATATATTCTAATAACATTAGAAGAAAAATAAAAAAATGATTTATATATAAACTTTTACACATATTATATATTATAAATGGGAATTCCATATTATTTTTATTCACTAACACAAAAATATAATAATATTTTAGTTAATACATTACCATTGCAAACTGATATATTTTGTATTGATTTTAACGGTATTATACACCCAGTAGCACAAGACATAATTAAAATTCACACGACAAATATTGATGAAAAAATAATTGAAGCTGTATGGAAAAAAGTCGAGGAATATACACAAACTATTAAGGCAAAAAAATATATAATTTGTGCAGATGGTGTTGCACCGCTAGCAAAAATGGCACAGCAACGAAAAAGAAGATATTTGTCAGTATATAAAAATAAGATTGACAATTGCAATACTATATGGGATACAAACGCAATTACACCAGGTACAACATTTATGAAAAACTTAAATATGTATATAAAAAAAAAATTACGTTATAATGTTAATAATATTACAATCGTATACAGTGGAAGCGATGAATGTGGTGAAGGCGAACATAAGATATTCGATCGTCTTTCTATAGAATCAGACGATGATAAAATTATTATTCACGGTTTAGATGCTGATCTTATAATTTTATCACTAATTTCTCATAAAAAAAATATATACTTAATGAGAGAAAATAGGGATACTAATTCGCATAATATTGTATGTAATTATTTAGACATATGTGAACTTAGAAAAGCTATAATTAAAGAATTATCTATATCTTGGAATATTCAAGGAGAAGACTATAATGATTATGATTTAATTGAAACATATTGTGTAGCATGTTCTCTATTGGGAAATGACTTTCTTCCACATTTACTAACAGTTGACTTGAAATCGGGTGGTATAGATAAGTTAATCAATGCAACAAAAAATGCTGTTAAAAATAATGGTCTTTTAATTAATAATGGGTTTATAAACCACGGATGTTTGACAGATATATTTACAGGTTTAGCAAAAACAGAAGATACTGATATGCATATTATTTGTGAAAAAAATATTAAACGACGCTTACCTGATAACTTAGCATTACAAAGTGATCAATATGCAATAAGACATAAGGATCTTCTCACAAATCATATATATAATAATCCAGCAAAATGGAGACATGAATATTATAAGACTTTATTTGATAGTAATATATTACTATCTTCTACTGTATTGTTTACAGCATGTCAAAATTATATAAAGGGTATATATTGGACATATGCTTATTATAAAAAACGCGATTTAGATTATGATTGGTATTATCCATATACATATCCGCCTACAATTAAAGATATTGCAAATCATGCAATTGCTAACACTATGCCTGTAATAATTAAAAAAGGGGGGTTTGTTGATGATAAAATACAGTTACTTGTTGTATTGCCGAAAGATAGTATGAAACTTTTAATAACAGAGCATGTAAAGTATATGGACGATATTTGTGCCGGATTATATCATATGTATCCCGATAAATACAAAATACAAACGTTTTTGAAAACACAATTATGGGAATGTAGCCCTGTACTACCTACAATAAATATACAATATATTCAAAATATTTTATCATCTTAAGCACACAATCCACTGAGCTTATTTATTTTAATAATATCTAGATCAGACATATAATACCACGAACGCTTCGCAGCATCCCATCTAGCACCTAATCTTTTTGCAGCATCTTTATTTTTGAAAGGGATATTTATGTATTTTTTTTCGTTATCAGTATTACATTCTTCTACAATAGGAATTAAATCTTTAGATTTTGTATATTCTAATTCTAATTGATTAATAGCATGTTTATTTTCATCACTTATACTATTCTCATAATACCATTTTTTTTCTTTAATATCCCATTTGGCACCTAGTAATTTAGCAGCATCTTTACTATCATAACTTATATTTATGAAATGTTTTCGATTATCTTGATAAGGACATTTATCATGACCAATTGCTAAATTTGCCAATCTATCTGCTTCATTATTTCCGATAGAATGTTCATCTGTATTATCTGTGTGCGCCTTGATATGATGTAGTTTAATGTTATCTTTATTATTTTTATATAGTTCATATGCTTTTTTAACTAATCTTAAATTTGGTATAATCTTACCATCTTTTAATTGCCAGTTTTGTGTATATAATTTATCACCATAAGATGTTAAACATTTTATAACATATTCTGAATCAGTATAAACACATATTTCTGTTTTATTCTTAATATTTTCATCCAATATTTCAATAGCTCTAATGAATGCAGTAAGTTCACCTGTGTTATTTGTCTGTTTTCCATCTACAATACCATACTCATTTCTTGGATCACTATCCTTAAAAAATACACCATATCCTGATTTTGCATTTGGCTTACCGTTATTAACACACGAACCATCTATATATACATTGATTGATGTTATCATATTATATTTGATAAATAATGGATATAAAAATAATCATTTTTTATAATTATATTGATAATTTTTTTATTTTTCTTGAAACATTTAGATCTTATATTTGCATTTTTATTCCGAATATAAATTAGAAGGATGACTATGAAGGGTTACACTATGTCTGGTTTTACACGTAATAGATTTTCACATAAAGAAGATTTATATAAACTAGGTGAAGGAAGTTATGGATGTGCTATAAAAGGTAATTTTCACAATTCAATGAACAAAATAAATTACAAATATTACGGAGATAGTGTTGGTGAGGTGACAAAACTAATGATAGACAATACCGAATTTCGCAATGAAATAATAGGTACCCTTATAGCAAATAAATTAGATAATGGTAATTCATCTATATTAATATATGGTTATTCTATTTTGGATCGTAGAGATATTAATCATATTTTACAGAAAAAAAGAGATTTGTTGATGAAAATACAGAACTGTGAATCAATTATTGATAACATTAGTAATATTGAAGAACTATACCAAATAATATACAGTAAAGAAGGTATTACACTTGATATGATGTTTAAACAATTTAATTTTGGTTTATATAAAATTATAAAATTATGTAGAAATTTAGTATATGGTATAAATATATATAGTAAATATTCATTTTCGCATTTTGACATTAAATCTAATAATATTATTTATATTCCAGATGATGATAAAATAGTATTTATTGATTATGGTTTATCAAGATATTATAGAAATATAGATTTTGATATTTTATTACATGTAAAAAATATTTATATATTACCAGAAATTATATTTTACAATATTATTAAAATTAATCCTGATATTAATGCCGATATCGCTTTTGAATTATTTAAAAAAGAGTATGAGAGTAATCTTGCATTTAAAAACTATTACTTTAAAAACATACTAATAAATACACTTTTTAATAATTCAGAATACGAATATAATAAAGAATTATTATATGTTTTCAATTTATTTTATCATAAAAGAGAAAAAATGTCAGATATGGTTTTTCAAAGCTTTAAATATATCGATTCATATAAACTTTGTTTTACTATTATGGAACTCATTGATACATATAAATTTAGAAAAACACATAGAAAAACAATAAATTTTTTCTATAAAAATGTATTACTACCTGTAGTGCATATAAATCCTTTAAAAAGGTATAATACCAGTACATTATTAAATAATTATGATTTGTTCTTAAAAATTCTAGAGAAGAAAAACATGTAGCATTATAATATTTAATAATATCATTTACAATCTGATATAGTTATAAAAAAAATTTATTTTTGAAGAGTTTTTGGATATTATGATATATTTCATTTGGTCATTTATAGACTATTATTATATGGTAATTGTTTTTTATATGTTATATCATTCGGGTTCCATGATATATAAAGTATATTATTATTTGGTTCAGATAATATTTGAACAAATAAACCATTATTTCTTAATGCAGTAACAATATAATTTATACAATCTTCTATTTTATAGAGAGGTGTACCATATATATAATAAGGAACTTCGAAAAAAATATTCATACCACCAATTAATGCACTTTTTTTTATTTTCATGTGACATTTTTCAATAATTTTATCGAAAATAGCATGTTTAGAGTGTTCTTTTTTGTCTTTCATAGTATACAATTCACTTAAAGAAATTCTAGGGGGCATTTATTATAACATAATAATTAATTTAGATCTCTTTAATCTCATTTTTTTCCATCTCACTATTTGAAACTAAAGTGTATCTTAACTCTTCTGATTTAAAATTTTTAACTGCTTCTGATTTACGAAATCCATTTGCTTGTAATTCTGATATTTTCTTATCGTCTATAGAATAATTAAAATACTTTAGGTCTGCCATTTTAAGTATATTTTCATCTGCAATTTCGTCGCAATTAAAAAAATTATGTAAATTTTCTTTTATATTATCAAACCGTGGTTTAATATAAAATGGGGATTTATTATTCTTAAATGTAGCGGAATAAATAGAACCATTATATACAGTCTCTACTTTCTTATCTAGGACATTTATACCATTTATATAAATCTTACACGAAGCTCTATTTTTCATTAATATATTATTTGAATCTGAAACTTCCTTCATCACTATTGTTACCATAAACCACTTATTATTAAAATCAAGGTTATATATACCTACCATGTTTTTATTTTTAGATTTCCAATCATTTTCATTTATATTGTCAGTACATATTTTATTATTTGATTTGTTCTGGTAAGATTCAGAATTATATATATTATTAAAATCAACAACCAAGCTAGACCCGTCGCTTTTTAACCTAACCAAAGGATTTTTTATTAGAACTTTATATAAAGCCGAGCAATTAAAATTTGCTTTACTTTTATAAAAAAGTTTTTCACCTTTAAAGAATAAAACAATATCCTTGGATTTTTTTTCTGATATTTTGTCCTTATTAATGTATAGCCAAAAATTGTATGAATATTCTGCACCACCTTCTTGATTTACTGATGGATTAATATCAACAAACTCTTTTTTTGATGTATTGTCAGTAATAAATTTTATTTCTGTATAAGTTTTATAATCATAAACACCTTGTATAATATCAATTTCTTTTCTAATATTTGTTGAACTACTTAACATTTTCTCAAATTCAATCAAATAAATATTATATGCAAAGTATCCCATTAAAAATAATATAATTATGGATATGATAATTTGTAACAATGGACTATCTTCTAACATCTTATCAATAATATGGTTGAACTCTCTATTTTAAATATAGGAAATTAAATCTTAAGAAGTCGCATTTATTTTATAAACCGGGTTTCTTAATCCATAAGCACCTAACCCCATTGATGTAAGCAGACTACTGAAAGGACCGTTATTATATTCTTTATAAATATCATTATTATTTAAATCGTAATTATATATTGTGAATTTTGAAATAAGTCCAGAGAACCCTGTTAAACCACTTGATGAATCATTTACATTACCACCTACAAAGAGGTTACCGACATTATTCAATTTTAATTCAGCAATATTGAATGGGAATTTTATATTATTTTCCTTTATTTCAATCAATTCACCATCAACATATATATATATACTACCGCCATTATTATCTGTCAAAACAAATGCTATATGAACCCAACGTTGAATAGGCACATATTCAATTGTAAAACCACAATATTTACTATTATATTTCACAAGATCATCTAAATTTATAATATCATTTAATTTATTTGCACTTAGAGTTGTAGATGAAATCTCTGCGTCGTCATCTGGTGAAAATCTTACATGTATCTTGTTTGACATTTTATCTAATATAATATATGGTGAAACATTTATAATAGATTTTGAATTTTCACCAATGTGAGCAATATGACGATATTGCTCACCTTTATATTTATTTATATCATTAATATATATCCAGAATGAATATGTTCTTCTTTTTCCATTTGAATTAGATAAGTGTTGCGTTATCTTAAATTCAGACATTTCATTGCAAATAATAGGAATTTCTGTACCCTCTACTAATATTCTCTGTTGATATATTATATTATCACTTATTAAAATATAAATTGAGTAACCGGTTACAATACAAAGTACTAAAAGACCAAATAGTCCATATAAAACAGCAGATGAATTTCCTAATAATTTGTTCGCATTTTCCTTGAAGCTATTGACATTTTCTGTTATACTTTCAGTACTATATTGTAATGAATTTGATGCTGATTGTTGTATATTATTATAAGTATCCTTACCTGTTTCTAAAACTTGATTTATACCTTCTCCTACATTGTCTGCCATTTCTATAATGTTTACCTATCTAATTAAAGTAGATAAATTTTCTGTTGCAAAAGTTAATATGATAGTTTGAAATTTGATATAATGGCATATTTGATGCATATGATGTCTTTATATATTTCTTTTGCAATGATAAGTAGCTTAATATTTTTGTGAAATTGCCAACAGTTGATACGTTAATCTTTTTATATCTTAATTCTGATAATAAATATACAATATGTGTAAATAATTCTATTGCGCAATCTGTATTATTTTTAGACATATAAAAATCATAAAAACACATCATATATAAAAATAATTTATAGAAACGCTTTTTATTAGATATTGGTATTTTGCGATTTGCAAGTTCTGTAATTAAATTATCATGAAACCTTAATGGAATAAGATATGTATCTGTTAGAATAATATTTCTAATACATTCTTTGTCAAAATTATGTTCATATAAAATATTAACATCGTAATATTTGTCGATTTCATGCTTATATGTTGTATTATTATGTTCAATATCATAAAATAATTTTTCTAAATTTCCATTGGAATTATCATATAATAAATTAATGTTTTTGATAGTTTTGTTTTGTGTTTTTAATAGGCTAATAACTTCGTTCCGTGTAGGAACAGTAAGATTACATATTTTACAAAGCCTTTTAATATCACCCATTTTTTTTATGATATCATTATTTGTTATACATATAATTGGTATATTTTTAAGTTTTTTATCACAAAGTGTTTTCAATAATGTTGTACTCATATTTTTGTCTGCTACAAACATTGAATCAAAATTATCTATAATAATTACACTATTATTGGAAGTATTTGTAAATATTTGAATAAGATTTGATGTTGTAGCTTTGAAAATCATATCCTTTAATTGACCAGAATTGTAACAAACATTATTGTCGATATTAATTATATGATAATTTAAATATTTACATATTTGTTTTATTGAATATGTTTTACCTGTACAAGGAAATCCGGATACCAAAATACAACTTTTTTCAGATATTCGCGAATTGTAATCAAAATTTCTTAACCAATTTAGAAGTGTAATATATATATTATGATTACCACATAATGTTTGTATGAATTCTTCATCCATTAATCTATTGTATTAGATGTTTCTTTATGTAAATAGCATTTCAAATACTAAAATTATTAAATAGGATATAATTCCTAAAAAGGGCAGGACCAATATTATTGGAATTAATGTAGTTTTATTGCTAACTTCAAAATCAAATGTTTTTATGTTACCATCATTATCAAAAAACATTGATGGTTGTAAAGCAAATGCTATTATAACTATAATTATATATATTAATAGGGACATTACTTTTCTTGAAATCATTCTTTATTCTACTATTTTATTAAGGGAAGAAAATGTTAACTGAATTGACTATATCTATATTTATATTATGTTTCTTTATAGTGCTTATAATTAATTATGTAATGAAAATGAATGTAGAGAAGTTTGAAGGTAATAGATATCTTATTTCTGATAATATATTGAATGTAGAAAAATCTCTTAATATTGATAGCGTTATATATCAAAAAGTAATTGAAAGTATTAAATATAATGGGACTATAGATAAGAATATTCTAGGGGTGGATAATAATAAGATTGAACTATATATTGATCCCTATGTATTTCAATATGTATTAAAAGCTAATTTTAAAAATATTAGTATTTATAATGATGGTATATTTGTATGTCTTTCCTATAAAGAATTAAATACGAATGATTGCATATGGAATTTAGAAAATAAGGTTGTAGCATATGTATATATTAGTGATTTTTTATTTATTCAAGCTCTTATTAAATCATATAGATTAGATATAAATAAGATTTCCTTGAAAAAAATTAATTTAGATGATTTCAGATCTGAAAATAAATTATTTGATTATTGCATTACATATATCGTAATTGAAAGTAAATATATGCAATTCATATCAAAATCGTTATATTATATAAATGGTTTTAAAGATGTTGATATAAATCGGTTAAAGGTTTTCTACCCATTCATAAAAGAAAATTACAATAATATGCGTTATTATTTTAATGATAAAATGATAAAAAATTATGTGAATGATAATAATGTTCTGATACCTATTATGAATACAATTATAGTAAATGATGTTAATGATATTACAGAGGCATTTATTACACGTCTTTCAATACCAGATAACTATATATCTTCTGGATATGGATGTTATGGAAATGCAAAAATATCAGATAATAAAAATGAATGCAATTCATTATATAATATTGATGGTACACCTAAAACCTATTATAGTATTTGGGACAAGAAATGTAGTGTCGACAAAGAATGTCCTTATTATAAGGCTAACAAAAACTATCCAAATAAGAGAGGTGGATGTATTGATGGATTTTGTGAATTTCCTATAGGTGTTAAAAGGTTAGGATTCAAGAAATTTGATGATACTGGTTTAAATAGCCCTCTTTGTTATGATTGTGATGATACAAATGACATAAATTGTTGTAAAAGAATAGAAAATGAATCCGGGAAAAATGCTGATTATGTATTTGGTAATGATTTAGAAGATAGAACAAAATATAATTTGAAAACTATAATATCTCAATTAGATTATAGAATGTATAAATAATTTTATTTAAAAATGTTAGAGTGTTATGAATAAAAGTTTGATATTATTGATAATTAAAACAGTTACTATAGTTTTAGCAATTATGATTTTTTATATTATTGTGAAGAATAATATTGTATATGTAATTAAAGATGATTTTATAGATTATAATAATAATTTCAAATACTTACCATCAAATACAAGAATTATGTATGAAAATACTGGACAACTACCATGGAATAGACATAAAATAAATTCAAGTATTCCATATGATGTTACTGTCAAAAATGAAGTAAATAAAGCATATTATTACGAATTTGATAATAAAACATATAATGATAAACTTAAAGAATTATTTCAAAGTAATTGCGAAGAGCTAATCATTGCAACTGAAGGAACTTTATGGAGCAAATGGATTAATCCAAAGACAATTAATGATAACAACATATTGAAAAAATTATTAGAATACTATGGTAAAATATATACTTTTATTAATAAATTACTTAATGAAAGCAATAAAATGAAATTACCAGGCGATGACAAACCTATACAAATTGTTCACGATATCCTATTAAGATATAGGTATAATCAAAATGATAAGTTATTTTATATGTTTGATATTGAAATGATATTATATAGAGAGGGAAAATTACAAGGAAAGCATATAAAATTTTTTGTTGTTACAAATGGTGAAAGAGTAAACATTATTTTATCAAGAATAATTGGTGTTGTGAGTGAAGATCATATTATAATACATCCATATAACGGTGTCGATTTAGTGAACAATGTTGATTTTGCAGTATTCACACCTATTACAAATGCTTCTGTAAATATTGATACAAAAAATAGCATTGACAATGTTTTTGAAATTAAGGATTCGTATTTAAATAGTGAGCTAGAAACGGTTTTGTATAAAAAATTATTAGATATAGACAATGTTGAAGATGTGGATATTAGTAACAATAACTATCATCCGAAAAAAGAAGAGTTAGTCAAAAAAAATAGATGTTTGTTGTAATTTTATTGCGTGTCATATTAACAATATTCTTCATTTTCACAAACTTCTACATTACTTGATGCACTTGTATATTTTAGCTGATCTTCTGAATTTTTGTTAGTATTTTTCTTTTCTGAAAACAACCAACTATAATCCTCGCAAAATCCTTGTGATAAAGTAGGTTGGTTTTCATTATTGTCATTATGAAATAGTAGAGTTTGTTTTTGATTACCATATTGGTCATATTGAATAACAACAGGTTGCATTAGTTGAATTGGTTGAATTGATTGCATTGGTTGCATTGGTTGAATTGATTGCATTGGTTGCATTGGTTGCATTGGTTGAATTGATTGCATTGGTTGCATTGGTTGCATTGGTTGCATTGGTTGCATTGGTTGAATTGATTGCATTGGTTGCATTGGTTGCATTGGTTGCATTGGTTGCATTGGTTGAATTGATTGCATTGGTTGCATTGGTTGCATTGGTTGCATTGGTTGCATTGGTTGAATTGATTGCATTGGTTGCATTGGTTGCATTGGTTGCATTGGT
>Ga0222712_10000631_pt1 | contig 45382 bp, 64 predicted proteins | sample C33_657DmetaG_FD_165043 | JGI IMG/M metagenome (GOLD analysis project Ga0222712, IMG submission 165043) | Estuarine water microbial communities from San Francisco Bay, California, United States - C33_657D | ecosystem: Environmental > Aquatic > Marine > Unclassified | place: USA: California... | reverse complement strand
AGATTTTGGACACTTTATTAAATTAATATTATTTTGATTAAATTTTTGTTCTAGGTTTGCTATAATAGAATTAAAATCGCTTGCTTTACCTATTGGGCCTACCTGTCCATCTAAATTAACTTGGCAAGTTTGATGATGCCACACACCATCAAGTTCACTATTAATAAAAAGAAAATGCCAGTTAACCATACAACTCCATTCATAAAAATTAGTATCTGGAACAAATGTACCTGCTTGCCATTCATCGTCTATAAGAAGTTCTAATTTTTTACCCGCACAACAAGGTCTTCCAAGTTTAGTAGCAACCTCGCATGACTTAGCATCGTTATTAACTTTTTGTTTATTTTTATTCCAATAGGATTTAAACCAACTAAGTTGCTGCTCATTATAAATGTGAGCAGTTCCATCTTCAATATCTTTTAAATTATTTGAATCGCCTATTACTCTAGGTTTATACTTAACGTTAATAGAATCTAGCCATTCAGAGACTTTTATACACTCATCAAAATAATCTTTATGCATCATAAGATTAACACTGAAATCAAAATTGTTTAATTTCATTTTTTCTATATTAGCATGAACTAATTTTTTTTCTTGATCAGATGCTTCAACATGGTAGCTTATAGTGCCACAATGAACATACTTTAAAATTAAATCACATTTCTTTTCATTATAACAACCATTAGTAGTTAAATTAATTCCTACTGAAGGATAGTTCTTTTTAATGTGTTCTATGAACTCAAAAAAGTGAGGGTTAATAGTAGGTTCACCGCCCGTAAAATTAATAGAAGTTTTCTTAGGTATTTTTCGATGTTTATTAAGAAGGCTAGTATACCTAGCTATACCATTCATAGTTATTTTAAGATCTTCTAAACTTGCATTAGGAGACCATTTATTATTATGATGAGGTCCACAATAAGAGCATGAATAGGAACATCTTCTTCCTAAATCCCATACAACACTAAAAACACCACCTTCTACTTGTTTAATTGCACGGAACATCTACCGAACCAAAACCTATAATAGAGCATTTATATTCACTTACTTTTTCTGGAAGTTCATTAGTTGATAAAAACCAAGAAGATGAATGCCACCTTCTAGTATCAAATACTAACATTGTAGAGATTTTCCATTCATAAACACTGTCTAATTTTAAATCTGCATACTCATTATAATATTGAGTATTTTTAGGATTAAATTCTAATACTTGATTATCAAATTCCCATTTATCTCTATATGAAATAATCTCATTAGTATCTTTATATCTCATTTCACCTTTACGATAAATTAATTTTCTGGGAGTATCTGCTATTCTATTATACATCAAAGTATAAGGCTGTTTACAATTCCAGAATAATGGAATTATAACACCAACATCTATTCTACAGCTGGTCCTATTATCCCATGGTGTTATATCATAGTCTGTATGAAGCCCTGCAGGCTCTCCTGATTTAAAATACTCAAAATTCCAATCTAATTTTGTATCAAGAGTATCGTTTAAATAATTATTAAGATCTTTTTTTACTTCTATCGAATTAATAGAATAAAAACTATTTAAATTTTTACTTCCTGTAAGTTTTACATCTGTGCTGTTATCAAAAACATTTTTACTTTTTTGAATATGATAATCTAAATTATTATTAAAATTATAAACGCCAAATTTATACATTATTTTTCGTTTCTTTCAATCTCATTAAGCCCTTTATCAGTTCCTCTTTCATCAAAAATATTATCAATTAACATTCTAAGGGGAGTTCTAATACCTAATAAAGCTTTATCTTTCCATGCTACATGAATACTATCAGATGGTTCTAAATTAAAGTCGTTGCATACTTTTAAATATAAATGGTTATAATTTTTCCACCAAAAATCAGTGCCGTACTTATCAATCATATGTACACCAATCCACATATCACTAACATTTACATAACCATAATCATTCATTATTGAAATTGGACCGTTAATTTTTTCTCTGGTATAACGAATGCCTATGCGTTGACTGCCCATTCCAAAAGCTTTAGACAATGATACGCTTAATGAACGTATTGCTGGATGCTCTACATCTAATATAAAATTTTTACACTGCCCGAACCATGCTCCATCTATATGAACTTCAATTTGTTCTCTAAAACACCATTCTAAAAGTTCATGAAAATCTTTAACATAATTTGTTGTTATACATGATGGATATGATAATATTAAAACATCTCCTCGTTGTAATTCTTTATACGATTGTATCTGTTTAATATTAAAATCAGTAAGTCTTCTATGATATTTGTATTCACCTTTAAAAACTACTATTTTTTTACCATGAAGTAAATGTAATTCGTCTAACTGTTGAGTGGTTCCTAAAATAGCATCTTTACGACTAAATGTGTGTAAATTTAAATACTTTATTAACTGGTGGTTTTTAATCCATTGATCTATAGAATGTAAAAAATATTTTGTATATTCATGAGGGTCTTTTGGATATGTTTTCATATCCATATCGTATCTACTTCTAGTAAAAGTACTAAGATACATTGGCCTTTGACGTTTTGTGCCAAGCATATCTAAAGTTATATCTTCATATCTAACCACGGCCATAATAATTTCCAATTAGTGTTTCTTCGAGAGTCATTAATGTTGAGAAAATCTATAAGCTTACCAATTTGAAATTTATCCTTACTGTGCTTATCAAATGTTTTTTCATAGCTTTTTAATTGCGCAATAACTCTATGAATATGTGCTATAGCATGTATTTTTTCTTGATTATCATATTCATATTTGTAATTAGTGTTTTTAATGACATTAATAGTTTCTAAATAAATTTTTATTGATTCTTGTATTTGACTTTTATAATTTTCTTCAGGTAAAATACCAGGATATAAAAACGGTCTTGAATCAACAGTTGAAATAGTATGTCTTATAGTCCTTATAGATGACCAATTTTTAATACGATCAACTAATTCTGGAAAAGTAGAAAATGTAATTGCAGTAAGAGTGCTATGAATGATAACTTCTATATCAGGAAACTCGTTAAGTAAAATTAAAAAGTTTTCTTCCCATTTTTGTAAATTAAGTCCGTGTCTAATATATTCTATTTGAGGCCCCCAGCAATCAAAACTACAATGCAATGTAATAACGTTAACATGTTTGTTCTTTACTAGATAAGATAATCTATTTAATTTAGATCTAAATTTATCTTTATCGATATTAAGATTTGAGAATATAGATATTTTTAAATTAGGGCATTTATTATCCATAAAAAAATCTATATTTTGTTCTAGTTCTGGCTGATAAAAAGGCTCCCCGCCTAATATATTATACCTGTATAAAAATTTTGCATTATCTTTCATCCATGCAAAATGAGCATCTACTAGTTGTTTATAATCTTTTCTAAATTCTAATACCTTTGTTAGCTCTTCTGTTCTAGTACCGTGTCTGTAACTTTCTGCGGCAATTAATGAACTAAATTTAGGTGCACAATAAATGCAAGCTAGATTACACTGATTATTATAAAATACCTCTAATATAGTAGGAGTAACTGTAGTAGCCTTATTATCTGCTTTTATTTCTTTAGGAACTTTTTTTAATAAATGTTTATCTTCATTATCAGAAATTCTATCGCTAATTCCACCTGCAGCTTCTACTTCTCGGCAAACCTCACAACCTTTATGTGGCCCAATAGGGTTAGGACCATTTGTATCTGGCCATAAACCGTTAATCATTCTTTCTCTATCTTTTATTTTAGAAGGGGTGTTATGAAAATTACTAAAATTATCTGCTGATAATTTATCACCATCTACTCTATGACAACTCATTGTCTCACCAATAGACATATGAATTGTACTCCATGCAAATTTATTAATGCATGAAGGATCTTTAAGACCAAATTGATCTGTAAAATTATCTTTTAATTTAGTTATTTTAATATCTTTTAAATCCATTTTTCAACAATAGCATCTAGTTTACATGGACAAGCATCATACGTACATACAATAGGTGAATCAGGTAAAGTATAGTCGTTAAATATATTACCTACTACACCTCCTACTCTCTTAGTGCAACGTTTAATATCTCCATTAGGATCGATCATAAGTCTTTTTATACCTGCAGTACAAGTATAACCTTTAAATTTATGCATCTGCTTATCTAATACGTTCATAAATTTTATTGGTTGACCGTTAAAATGCAAATTGCGAGGTATAACCCAATCAATACCAAACGATTTCATTTTATTAAAACTATTATTAGTAATCCATTCTTTTTGTTCTTCTGTATAATTAAAATAAGAATGTCCGTTTATTGATGTACGAGTAAATTTAGGAGTAATCTCAACATTTAATTGCTTTAATCTCTCATATAAAACTTTTGCTCTTTCAAAATTATCAGGTATAATCATAAGAGGTATAGATACGGAAGCTTTATGCTGCATTATTTCTGCTACTTTAAAAAAATGATCGTCATCAGCAAATTCATAATGCCAAGATAAAAAAGCAAATGCTCTATGTGTTTTAAATTTGCTCCAGTAATTTAAAGTACGAGAAGCATTTGTAGAATATTCTACAAAAACATTATCACTACTAATGTAGTCTACAAATTCTTGAAATTTAGGCCAGAGTGTAGGTTCACCGCCTAATACCTCTACATAAACATATTTGTTATTTTGCTTTACTTTATCGATTAAATTAATATAAGCATCCCATTTTTCAGGCCACCTATATGAACCATCTCTATGATAATCGTTACAATAAGAGCATTTATAATTACAAACGTTATGTAAAAATAATGTTACTATACAGCAATCAAGATTCTCGTTCGTAATATGCATCGAAGTATTTTGTAAATTGTGGTACAATTTTTCTCACATCCTGATTTCTTATTTTATCAAGCTTAGCTGTAATATCAATAAATTCTGCAAAATGAGGATCAAAGTAACTCTCTGAATTCATAAAACGAGAAACACCATTTAGTAATTTACAGAAATCTTTATATACATCTTCCGGTTGACTCTTAGCCCATTCTTTATATTCATCAAAATGTTTATCAATTTGTTGTTTTAATTCGTCTGGTAAACACTTAACATTATAATGTCTAGGTGCGTGACACATATGATGTGATATTACTTTACGAGCACCTCTAGTAGTATTAAATCTGTTAAGTTTGCTATCAGATAATTTCCATTTCATAAATTCAGGAAGATGAAAAATATTAAATGGTGTTACTGTATAAGCAAACCATCCTACTAAATTAATATTAGTATGAGAGTCTAATTTAAGCATATTTTCATATACGCTTTCCCAATTAGCAGGTGTTCTTTGATATTCAAATACATCACCAAATCCATCTATAGACGCGCCAATTCTAATCTGCTTAAAATGTTCCCAAAGTTTAATAATGCGCTGGGGTACATTTGTTAAATTAGTATTGTATTCAATAGATATTTCATTAGCTCTACCGCTAAAAATTAGTCTCTCTAAAGAATCTAAATGCTCTTCAATAATAAGAGGCTCACCGCCGACAATATAGAGTTTCTTAGCATCTTTAGTATATTTTTCAAATTGATTCCAATAATGATTAGAATTCTTAAACCAATCATATTGATTAGTTGACCATCTACCCTTACTATTTTTTTCTAGTACAATAGTGTCATGTGTATCTTTAAATTTATTAATACCGTATAACTCAACATAATCATTATACCAAGTATGTGATTCAGTAGGAGCACACATTCTACATTTTAAATTACAAAAATTGCCATATCTAATATCAAAATAGTCAATAGGTATTTCTTCTGCTATAATAGTACCGTCTTCAGAAGTTTTGTCTTTGATATTTTCTTCTACCTTATCCCAGAGTTCATTTTCATATTCTCTTCTACTCTTAATGCCATTAGTTTCTTCTTGGCGGCAGCGCTCACATTCTGAATGCCACTCACCTTTAAGCATAGTAGATCTAATATCTTTTAAAGTAACCGAATTTCTTGCTTCATTAATATCATCTTTACCAATATTAAAAGCAGTACCATCTTCTTTTCTTAGGATACCTTTATTTTTTGTATATGAGTTAGCATTACAACATACTCGCATATCTCCATTATTACGGAGATTAACTGAGTTCCAAGGCATAGGACAAAACGTCTTACTCATATTTTTTTAACCAATCATAATCTGGAAAATGTTCATAAAAATTTAACATACGAGTTTGATCTATACGTTTAATCCATTCTGCAGTCTCTGGTAATCTTTGACTCCAGTCTTCTTTATTCATAAAGCTCAAAATGCTTTTAAATCTTTTAATACTATAATTTTCACTAAACCATTTTTCTTTACTAACTGTATCTGGAATACCTGTTGCAAATTTCCAGTTTTCTTCTAACCAAGGAAAGAAATCGTTTTCGTATTTGTCAACGACTTTTTGTTTGAATTCTTTAGGAAGAACCTTGACGTTAAGCTGAGGAGGATAATACGCAAAATGAGTATTAATAGTTCCAGCACCGTATGGATATTTATTAATTTTCTTAAACCCTTGGGTTAATTTCCATTTAATAAAATCTGGAAAATAATATATGTTTAATGCCATCAAGGTACAAGCTATTGTTACTTCTACATTATCAGGGGTATTATCAAGAATGTGTAAGTTATTTTCTATAGTCTTCCAATCAGTAGGATAACGAATATATTCGTTCTGCTTGCCAAATGCATCTATAGAAAAATGAAATTTAACTAACCTAAAATGCGACCAAAGCTCGAAAAGCTTTTCAGGTAATTCAAGTCCGTTAGAGTTATATCTAAGTTCAATTTGGCTTGCATATCCTCTTTTGATACACTCTTCCAGAAGAAGATAATGTTCTTTAATGATAGTGCTTTCACCACCAGCAAAGTATAGTTGATACATATGAGGAATCTGCTCATAAAGCTCTTCCCAGAATGTAGGATTATTAAGATGCCAGTTATAGCTAGCACCACCTACTTGGCCCTTCATATGCCAATTACTATTACGTTTTAAATTTTCATTTTCAATCTTAGGATAAATTTCATTCCATTCTTTTACCCAACCTGAACTATCATGCGGTGAACACATAACACATGCAAGCTGACATTTAGAACCTAGTCTAAGATCTAAATATCTAATTTTTGCTGGAATAGAACCATCTTCTTTAGTCTCCGATACTATCTCATTAAGATCAAATATTTTACCCCAGTAATCAGTTTCCCATTGACGTTTACTGATAACACCTGCTTCTTCTTCTTTATAGCATTTGAGACAAGAAGTTGGCTTTTCACCTTTAAGCATTGTTTTACGCACGTTGCACATGTATTCATTATTCCACGCATCATTAAGTGATGTGTGGTTGAGATTAGCTGGCATATTATTTTGATTCTTAACTATACCTGCATTACCACCATTAACACGCTTACTACTATCAGGATCTTGTACTCCTGATGCATTAGCTGTGCAACACACTCGCATTGAACCGTCAGGTCTTGTGCTTAAATGTACCCAAGGTAAAGCGCAGAATGTAGATGATATTTTATTTTGCATTAACAAATTGTTCCTTAAACGGATCAAACTCTTTACCACATTTCTCAGAGCATACTTTCAGTTTACCTTCAGCTACTGATTGAAGCCCCCAGCTTACTTCTATATCTTGAAATACACCATTATTAAGCACATTTTTAATACCGTGCTTAAGAACGTTTATTCTATCTGTATCTTTAATAAATTGCCACACTTGTTCTACTTTAGGGTCTTTATGCCACCACTTATACATACGGGAAGCAGTCCAGCAACAAGGCATTGCTAGACCTTCAGCAGTAATAAAAATACTTTTTTGTTCTTTTACTTTACAAACAATTTCTGTTGTATCATAATAGTTGGACAAGCTACCATGCTTATCTATAGTATTATTAATTTTATTATTAAGAGGTGTATCTACTGGTTTTAGATCATATTGGTCGTTACCTTTACGATCTTTTACAGTATGAGTATCTTTAAGAGATGTTTTTGCTGTACTATAGAATCTAGATGTTTTCTTTTCTACAAAAGTTTTTACACCTAGATTAACTGATAATTTTTTTGCTTCTTCTACTTGATGTGCATTATGATCAAATATTAAATAATCCCATATAGCATTACCACCAGCGTCAATAAAGCTAGTAAGAGAACTCATTACATTATCCCATTGAACTCCTCTCCTATAGATATGATTAGTATCTTCTAACCCATCTATAGAGAATCTTACCATTCCTTTCGGCCCTAATACTTTAGCAAGATCTCGCCACCATTGCTGGTTTCTTGCGCCAGCGTTAGTATTCATGCTTAGTTTCATATTAGGGTTATGTGTGCGAAAGTAATCAAATACTTCTAGTGTATCATTGGCAATAATAGGATCACCTAAATTACCACACATATACATATAGTTAAGCTGCTTAATAAAAGCAGGCTCAAATATTTGCTTACAATTCTCTAGGGAGAGTTCAGCTAAAGAAAGATGGGGGTTGATTAAGCCCCCATTTTGATTTCTGTCACACATCGGACAGGAAGCTTGACACTTTTGAGTAATTTCTAAATGAACTACTCTAACATCATCATAATTATACATAACAAAAACTTTATATAGTTATCTTCCACCTATAGTGTATTTAGTAATGAGATTCCAGCTATTCTTTTCTTTGAAAGGAATAATTTTAATCTGATTAAGGGGTGCAATAGGATTTAATATTTTACTGTTATCAACAACTTCTATTAACTCCCATTCATCTAGAAGCGTAACAATTCTGTTACGTCTAGCAATATCACCTTCTGAGAAGGTTGCTTCTTTACCGTCAAGCATAAACAACTCTTTAAAATGCACAATATAATATTTGCCTTGTTTATGTAGAATATGGCATGACTGATAAAGAGTGTTGTCTTTTTTTGACGCTAAGCCGATTCGAGATAAAGTTTCGCGAACTTTGAGAAAATCTTCAGCATTCTTTAATCTCACTTCAACTAGCTGACTTAGATCGAAGCTCATTATTACCACCTTTTGTTATTCTTATTCTTATAAGGTCGAGCTGTTCCTTTGATAGCAATTTTGCTATCTCAGTAGCTCTTAAATAGTTTACTTTAAAATATTCCTGAATAACGTCTATATCTAAGTTTTCCTGGCGCTTATGCCACTTAGAGAAACGCTTTCCAGTGCGTATACTATTTAGGTAATAGTCGTTTTGGAGTTTAGAATCAATATGAGCTGCTTTATTCATCTCATTTGAGTAAAGTACTGTATCGATATGATATGAGAATGCTTTATTAATAATAAAAGGTATATATTGCTTCTCAGCAAGATCAGGGTTGTCAGATGCTCTAATGATGTCTTGCTTTTTGCCATTAATAGCGTTAACAAAATCAAACGGATTCATTAGATAAACTCAACAGTAATCATACACTCAGTTAAGAATGCAGTTAAGTTAATTTCATGATCAGCTACAAATGCAGCTTGATATTGATACTTACTAATAAGCACAACTAGTTCAGGAATAGAACTAGGTTTAATATACTGATAGGCTTGATCATAAAACTTGCGAAATACAGATGTAGAATCTGAATCACTATTCTCACCTACCCATTTACGCATCTCTGCAAAGTTTTTAGCTTTAAGCATTGATATAAGACTTTTAAAATTCTCTTCACTAAGATTAATAAAGATACCAGAATCAATACTACCTGTAGCAGAATAACGTTGAAGCTCATTAAGAACTCGACGCCAATCAGGTACATGTTTATTAATTAGTTCAGCCACTACTGATTTATCATAGCCTATATTTTCTTTATCAAGAATACCTACTACCCGCTTGAAAAACTGCATAGCAAGTTTAGGTAAATCTGTTTTAGCAATCTTAAACTCTACGACAGAGCACCTAGAATGTAGCGGTTCAATAATTCTATTTTTAAAGTTGCATGTAAGGATGAATCCGCAATTTTTGGAATATTCTTCCATGAAATTTCTAAGTGCGGGTTGGGTTGAATTTGCATTAAGGTAATCTGCTTCGTCAAGGATGACGTATTTTCGTCCCCCACTAAAAGAGATACTTGAGGCGAACTGCTGAATTTCATTTCTAAGCGTGTCGATGTTGCCATTCATGCTCCCGTTAATAACAATATAATCACACCCAATCTGTTCTAACATAGCGCGAGCCACGGTCGTTTTACCAACGCCGGGCCCGCCTGTGAGAAGTAGATTAGGAATTTCACCACCAGCAATAAACTGCTTAAAAGTTTGCTTTAAGCTGTCTGGTAGTACACAATCATCTATAGTCTTGGGACGATACTTCTCGACCCACAAGAATTCATCACGTACCATTTTTTCACCATTTTCATAATATAAAATAAAAGATTAGACTGATGCTTTAGTAGCAGACATCTTATCTTTGTCAGTAATATTTACTGCAGTACCTGTAGTAGTATATGCTACAGTAGCGTCAGCAAGGCTACCTGTCATATACGATCTGAGGTTGTTTGTAGTAATATTTGTGAACTTATTATACGCTAAACCAAGATCAGATGCAACTGAATCTACCTTATCAAAGTTAGCGCCGAGAAAAACAACTTCCCAGTTCTTCTTTTCAAAGTCTTTAATCTTAGCTTTAATTTGTTCACGAGTATGTTCTTTAGAACAATTTTCAAAACCATCAGTCATTACAACCAATATAGTCTTGTCACTATTATCTTCTATTGCACGATTCATAATGCGTGCACAAGAATCATAAAGAGGAGTCATACCTCTAGGATGTGATTCCTCCTCACTAATGTCCTTCCACTCTTTTACACTAGAGTTACGAAGAACATCATAGCTTTCATTATCAAAAGTTGATAAAAAGATCTTTGTCTTCTTGTCAAGTTTTTTTACGTATGCATTGATAGCGCCAATTGCTTCATTCCAGAGACTTGACATAGAACCTGATCTGTCAAGTAGAATATATACGTTCATTAATTTTCATCCTTATTAAATGTGCTGTTTGCTTCTGTTGCAATATAATAGATTACATTATTAGACTTAAATTGTGCTAGTCCACGCGATGTAATCTTTACTTCATAGTTAGCAGAAATTAACTTAATAATATTTTCTGCTTTAATCAACATATTAAAAGTATGACTAGTCTCACCTACCTCAATACTGAACACATCAGTAGTTGGATTCTTCGAATTAGTAGCAGTGACGGTAATGTTCGCACCATCACCAGTCACTGCAATTTCCGGCAACTGAAGAACACCTGCAGCCCTTACGACGCGCTGGAGCTCTTCTTGAGAAATGGAGAACTCAATATCTGCTGTCGGAAAATTGATATCCTTATTAGGATCTGGTGCAATAACCATAGATGGGTCTGCATATGTATAACTAACTGATTGTCTGCCTGAGACAATCTTAACTGACATATCGCTAAACTCAAGCTCTGGTTCTTTGAAAAGAGATACTACACCAAGAAACTTATTCAGTTCATAGATAGCAAATTGCCTTGGAAAGGTTTCTTCTACGTTTGCTTTAGCGTACACAGAACGTGATTGTGGAGCAACAGTAGTAAGAATATTACCTGGGTTAACAAGCAAGTTATTATTAATAACTGAAAAGTTCTTTAAAATATTAATAGTCTGTTCACTAAGTTTCATAACAAATATCCTTTAATTACTTCTTATTCTTTAATAGCGCTGGATCAGCAGTAGCTGATGCACCAATAGAAGCAAGAGCGGGAAGCTTACCATTGAATGTATAGAAGCCTGAATGCGCCATATGCATCCACGGACAAATCCATACCTTACCGCCCATCTTACGTACGTTTTGACAGAAGAGATAATCTTCTGATAGATAACGCTTAGATGCAGGATCGATCTCTGCTTGGAAATACATTCCAATCTCACGCGACCCATCAAACGCAGCAGTACGAACATGATCAGGCTTATACATAATTTCTGGATAAGCTGCCACATACTGATCGAATGTCTTCTTACGAATCATCATAAATCCAGTACCAATCTCGAGAACCTCTGCAGGCTCATCAAGACGAATTTCTTTAGATTTAGCGCCGTTTTCGATAACAGGATTAAAAACAAAGTCGCCTACAAAGTCTTCAAGTACGTTAGGATCTTTATCAGCAACCCCCTTATCGACTGCTTGCTTTACCTTTTCCCATGTAATACACTTCTTAGGATAAGGTCCACCGATAACATCATAAGGTGAATTATCATCTTGCAACGCTAAAAGTGCAATAACATCTTGAGGATTAAATCCAATATCAGAGTCAATAAACATAAGATGTGTAAAATCAGAACGCAAGAATTCATCCACGCAATAGTTGCGTGCACGAGTAATAAGTGATTCATTAAATAGGAAGTATGATCGCATTTCAATACCATACTTTACTAGCATCGATGTCAAATCACACATAGAGCGAGTGTACATACCTGTACAAGCACCACCATACATCGGGGTAGCAATAAAGAGCTTTTTCTTTCTTAGCTCTTCAAGTTCAATTTTAATTTCCATTTTTTATTTCCTTAGATCGTATATGACAGGTAGCCTTATTACCACGAACCATCATCAATGATGAGTTCTATTCTTAACATTAATATTCTAATAATTAAATGATGCATCTTTGGTCCTAAATCATTAGGAGGAAAATAATTAAAGTAAATTTTCCAACTACATGGATTTAGAGTAAATGTTATTAACAGGTTTGACCACTTAAGATAATCAATTATATTTTTGATCATGCGCCTTGCCGATACCGTAATCTCCATCATATTTCTTAAGAGATTGAGACTTAAATAATAGGAATTGACCTACTCGAGTACCCTTTTTAATAAGTGCAGTACCTCTAGTTACATGAAGTGCGCCAGCCATGACACCATTATAACCTGAATCATATAACCCGCTAGTAATATATACACCATTACGATTAAGAGTAGAGCGAGTAATAACCCACCCCGCTTCATCAGCTCCCACAGAAATAATATTTTCCATAATTATTTCATATGAGCCAGGGTCAAGAGTATAATAGCCGTTCTCATCTGGATGTACTTCAGTAGAACCTCGATGAATTTTTGTCTCTTTGCCATCATCATCTTCACCGATAACAAAAGTATTTTGATTAATAGAGAAAATTTTACTCACTCTAAGATCTACAGCATTAGGTTGAATATCTGCTTCAACTAAATTAGTAAGAGAAGATCCAGTCTCTTTAGATGCAATATGAATCATCATGAATTATATTCCAAAATAATAAGGGTTTTCTACTGTTTTAAAGGTATCAATTGACATTATACCTTCACCTGGCAAAAATTGCCAGATAATATTAGGCATTAGCGATTCTGAATCGTTAAATTTAGTTGAGGATATGCTGTGCTCTTTATCAATAAAAAGCGGTGATATCTCATTACGAAACAATCTCAATCCATCACGCTCACTATAGTACACGCATGAGAATGTACCATCTATATTATTTATATTGCCTTGATAAACATACTGATGGAGAATTAAATAAGTATCCCAAGAAAGATAATCTAAATCACCATTTTCAATAAAAACAGTATTACGTGACATATTTTTTACACAATGATCTTTAATAATACCATTATGCCAAAGACTATGTACGCCTATAGTAGCTGGGTGTATAGTGTTAGCTCTTTTATTACTTGTAGTGGGAGCTTGCATATGTGCTATTGCATAATGCCCTTCAGGTATATTAATGTCATTAATAGGCAATTCACCTAAATCTTTCTGCATAAAGGTGATTTGTCTTTTAAGGATATCATAGTATGAAAAAGAGTAAGAGTGCTGACCTCTATACAAATTAAGCTCAGCTAACTCTTTTAACTTTTCAGTACTAAAACTACCAAAAATACTACACATTAATAATCTGATCCACCTTTAAAAAGAAATCTATCCCATTCAACTGATCTACCAGGTTGATATTGAATAGGGTCTCTCATATTTGCTTTAATAAAATTTTGAAGACGTTCAGAGCATGACGGGCAAATACCGCATGAACGACCTTGTTCATCTGGATCATAGCAGGTAAGAGTATATTCTAAACGAACATTACCTAGTTCTTTAGCTATCATAAGTTCATCATACTTAGAAAGAAGACTAAAAGGCGCTTCTAGTTTAACTTTATGAGTACGATTTTGATCTGCTACTGCATTCATACTATCTACAAACTTCTGAGTAGTATCCCAATAACCATATTCATCATGCACTTGTAATCCGGTAAACACATGACTTGCTTTATTAGCTTCTGCAAATGAGAATGCTAATGAATTAAGAATCATATTACGGAAGGGTACGTATGTCTTAGGTTGAGGATCTCCAAGCACATCCTTAATAGTAGGCATATTAACATCACTGCCACCAATGTTAGCAGAGACGTTCTTAACAATATCACCTAGAATACCTAGATCAAGAACCTTATGTGCTACGCCAAGATACTCACATGTCTTAGCTGCCATTTCAAGTTCTACTTTTTGCTTCTGTCCGTAGTTATATGAAAGTGCAAAGACTCTATTTGCACCATACTTACGTACAAGAATATAAGTCATAATAGTAGAGTCGAGTCCTCCGGAAAGAACTGATATAACATTATGTTTAGTATCCGGAACGCGGTCCAAGGCTTTTTGCAAATTCATACTGAATCTCTTCTTCTAAATACCAAAGTGCTTTTTGCAAGTCTTCAAGTCGCTTATTAGGGTCTTTCTTACCTGCACGTGAAATATATTTTACTGTATTACCTAAACTAAATCCAAGGTCCCAAGCGCGAATAACCTTAATTGCTTCATAAGGATTATCAGCACCACCATAATGATCTGGATGATCTACTGTTTCTTGATTGACATCGTACTGAGTAGATATGTAAGCAGGGTCTTGCATTGTAAAGCTAACGTTATCTACACTAATAGAAGATCCTACTGCACCGAACGGTTCTGTTGAACCCATAGTAGCTAAAAACGGCTCTTCTGCTGCACTCTTTTCAAACATATTACTCTTACTAGCTTTTGTCATTATTGCCTCAAAGTTTTAATATTATTAATTGATGAATTATAAAGCATAGAAGCATGTTTCATAACTACCTCTTTATTAGTAGCGCGAGCTGGATTAATATCTATACCGCCTCTACGTGTATAAAGACAAGCTACAAACAACTCTTCTGGATTAAGTAGATCATATAATCTCTTATAAATGCATTCACAAATTTCTTCGTGAAAGTGATTTTCTTTACGCATAGATACTAAGTATTGGAGTAAAGATTCTGAAGTAATTGTATTATCGCCTTTAATAGAAATAAAAACATCACCCCAGTCGGGTTGATTAGTTACTCTACAATTAGAGCGAAGTACAGATGACTTCCATTTAAACTCTACCGATGAATTATTAGTTGGTATAACTTGAAGAATCTTAGGATCTTCATTATAATGATCAAACGTCATACTTTCAATGTCATTAACATATTCAAGCTTAACAAATGCTGACTTATATGGCTCATTAATAGGTTCATATGAAGGGCTTTGATCATCACAAAACGAAACATTCAAATCATTTTCATCAGCTAATCCAAGAACCTCTACAAGATCTTTACGGATAGTTGCAACTGCGTTTTCAGTCACCTCTTTAACGCTTTTACCAAGCCTTGCCATATTATAAGAGTTCATATAAAGCTTGAGAGACTTTGACTCTACAATATTCTTAGAGCTGCTAGAATATACACAACGAATTACTCCACATACAGGAAACCCATTATCAGTTAATGCAGAAAACTCATAGCAATTCCAAGTATCAAAACCTTCAAAAGGAAGGATGTTCTCATCAATTGCATACTGGGTGCGGTTAAGATAACGAGGAACGCCTACTAAAAGACTAGGGTCAATATTATCTGGCGTAACATAAGGCTTAACTACTGAACCATCACCAGCTTTACCTAAATGCTTTGATGCAATATCTTCAATTTTTACCATTCTTCTTTTCCTCGTATGCAATAGCAAATTCTAAAAATCTAACTGCTTTCTTAAGATCTTGAAGTACAGGATCTTTATTACCTGCTCTCCAAATATACTTAAAAGCTTGAAATCTATTATAGTCTGTAAACGTATCGTTCTTCGTACCTTTACAAAGGTCTTCAATAACATCGATACAGCTATACAATGCATTACCTGCCTTATAATGATCAGGTTTAATTGCGTCAGACATTATTTACTCCTAGCTCTCTCTCAAAATGAGTTGAAAGAAAGTTCTTCCATGATCTAAATGAAGTTTCTCTAATTGTATTATAGAGCTCTTCTTTAGAAATGCAAGTGTTTTCGCAAAATACTTTACTTACAATTTCACCACCATCAAGCTCTTCAGTAACTTTATGCACAACTGAGCCAATAAACTCATATTTACCTAAATCATTCCATACTCGCTCTTGAGGGTCTTTACCTTTAAGTTCAGGATAAAGATTAATAGCGCCTGGATGCCCATTATATACATCATGCATTTCACATGCTTCTGGAGGCAATATTCTCATATACCCATGTAGAGTAACAAACTGCCTTTTATACATATGCTTAAATCCAGCGTGAATAGCGCTGGGCGACATCATTGTCACAATATCTTCTGGAATATTATGACGCCAATCATCCGAGTTAAAGTTATTAGTAATTACAGATGTAGGCCATATATCAAAATGATCGCAGATCCTTTTGAGCTCGCTACCAGTATTACTAAAGAGCGCAATCCAAGGTTTCACTTACAAAACTTTCTAAACTGTTCAATATTACCTTTAATAAATTCTAGTTGAGTATCAGTAACACTCTCAGTCATATAATCAATAAGTTTAGTAGAAATCTTTTCATCTAAACCATTAGGTCTATACGCTACACCATTTAATCCATGTACTACAGGATTGGAAGTATCTACAGAGTCAATCCACTTATAATCTTTATAAGCTAAAAACTCTTGAGGTAATGCGCATCCAAGAAGGTGATGAGGTTTATTAGTATTAATAATACCATCATTAAGCAAATCTTTCAATAGCTTTTGACGGCCAAGCATCCAAGCATAATACTTATTATCAGGCTTTAAATATTCTGTTGACTTAATATAATAAGAGAAATCAAATGATATAGCAACCTTATCTACAAAAGGTTCAACCCCCTGATAACACTCTACAATTTCATCGTAGGTAGTACCTTGAATAGCTCCAATAGACTTAATGGGCTTTGGAATATCAAACTTTGAAAACCACTTATTAAGACTATTAAGAGTACCACTTGTATCTTCTAATACATCAGGCACAATATACCAAGTAGGGGTTAAAGTTAAAATCCAATTATGATATGAATCACCATCGAATGCATATCCTAATTCAAAAATAGAATTATCTAAAATAACTTCACGTCCGTTAATAACTGCATCTTTAAACATGCGATAGTAAAACATATTAGATTCAAATAAGTGAACAAGCGCATAATCATAATCAGTCATGCGCTGTACTTGAGGAAAAATGCTTATTGGTGCTTCATGTGCTATCTTCATTGCAATCTCTCAATCATTTTATTATCTTTATGTACCCAAAGTAGTACTGAATTATTTTTTGTTACTTTAAATCGATGCGCATTATCTGCTGCATACTGAATCATCTCTTCACGGAGATATCTGTATATCTCTTCTTTTTCTAAATCTACACCGTAAATCTCTTCTGCAGTAGAAGTATAAAGCCACCCAGGTTTTCCTTTTGATGTAGCAATTTCTACTGCAAGAAAATCTTTGTATGCATTAGTCTTAACATCCATTGTAGTACCTTCTACAATGAAGTCAATCTTTTTATTAACTTGACTGTCAATATCAGTCTTATGCTCGTAATTGATATTACTTTCCTCTAGATAATGTTTGACAAGTTCTTCACCTGCATCACCTTTAGCTCCTGCAGCACCGTGTCTACCTTCAGCATTCTTATACCACGTCATATTACTTTACCTTAAGTCCATAACCAGAAAAGGCAAAATTTGTAGCAAAGTTGTCAAGTTTTTTACCTGAAAGAGTTTGAATATCTCTAAGCGCTTTTACTTTAGTTTCTGTCTTAGCATGGGAAACTGCGAGAAGCTCTTTGAAAGCTTCTCGCTTCTTTTCTGTAGTTTCTGCTTTCCATACCTGTTGTATGTATTTGTCAAGATTAATCATAGGTGTAAATCTCCATTTATTAGCCTATAATTATTATAATAATATCAACAGGTTAAGAAATCAACTGTTATTTTTTATCAATGATTTCAATTAGTTACAAGAATAACGACTTGTTTGTAGCTTAATATTACTATAGAACTCGTTCTTTACTGAAGGATCAGTAAGGAAGTCGCCCATAAGCACAGCTGTTTGCGTAAGTGAGTTAGACGCGCTGATACCTCTGTTCTCACAGCACCCATGAGTTGCTTCAATATATACACCCACATCTTTTGACTGTGTAGCTGAGCTAATTGCCTTTGCTATGTCTCCGCAAAGCTCTTCCTGTAACGTTCCACGTCGCGCACAATGCTGCGCAATACGAATGTACTTACTGAGACCAATAACATGGGTATTAGGTATGACACCAATATATGCTGTACCAGTAACAGGTTGATGGTGATGACTACACATAGACTTAAGTTCAGCCCTAACAACCAACATACCTTTATAAGGGTCTGTCCCATGAGAGCCATCATTTGGAAATGAGGTAACGTCTGGTTCGTCATGATATCTACCTCTCATAATCTCATTAATATACATCTTAGCGAGACGCTTAGCTGTACCTTTAGAGTTTGGATCATTATCAACGTCAATTAGCAGTGAACGGAGCACACCATCAAATTTAGTTGCTACTTCGTCAATAAGCTGCTGACGAGTATTATCGTCCAAAAATTTGCTAATGTTATCATTGGCATAATAGCGATGATTGGCATTTTGTAACCTTTGCTTAATTTTATTAGATGCAGAGATTGGTTTGCTTGCCTGACCTACTGCAAAACCAGACTCATCATATATCACATCAAAATCATTATCAGTCATTAAATAAATCCTCATGCCATTCACGGTGACCTTCACGGTAGGCCATATTAGAAACTGTTTCACGAACTTCTACTCTAAAACACCATAGACGTTCTGCTTCACCTGGCCCCCACATATCAGGAATATAAACACCGTTTATATACTTGTAAAGCATATCAGCTAAACCTTCACACCCAAGCTTAGGTAGTACTGTAAGCTTAGCTAAATTTTTACTTTCAAGCAATTTATATGTTTCAAATTCTGGATCATCTTGCGCAACAAGTAAAGTGTGATCGAATTGCTCTTCGAGTACTTTCTTAAGTTCTTTAAGACCACCATAGTCAGCTACCCAATTACGAGCATCAAGATGATCAGTTCCAAAATAAAATTTCATTGAAAAAGCATAGCCATGAATTAAATTACAGTGACTGTCTGCACGCCACTGTCTATATGCACATGGAAATGCGTTATGATATTCTTTAGTGCTAACATATTTGTAAAATCTGCCTTTTGGCATAACTATATCTGCTGTATTATTACTCATCATGTGCCCCATGCATTTTTCCAGAGTTGAACTTGTAGACGTGGACTATATCTCCACCCATGTTTCATAGCTAAATCTGCAACCCACTTTTCATTATTATCATAATGTTTTGTAGTTCCGCCTGCAGGCATAAGGTAAATAGGCACTTGTGTCATATCGATAACTTTACTATATTCATCAATAGCTTTGATGACATCATTATAATCGTCTTCGTTTGACACAACCCATTTAAAGTAAGTTAGATCACCATTACGAACATATTTGTTAACAATTTCAGGTTTAATTGCTTCTTCCCATTTTTCTCCAGAAGAAGGTAGTTTAGATGATACACTATAAGTAACATTAAAGTGTTTAAGAACATCTCTTAAGCTATCAGTTAACTCTTGCGTACCATTAGTTTCAAAAGTAATGTACCCGAGATCCATGTCTCGGTTAATAATTTCTTGCAACAAAGCAGGATATGATCTTTGCCATCCAAGCAAAGGCTCACCACCAGTAAGAATAAGATGAGTATGTCCAAACTTACCGCCTGGGAGTATTTGCTGCATTCTATCAACAATAGCTTCAACTGTAAGCATTGGTGATAGATGCTTAAAACGAGCATCCCAAGACGCGTATGAATCACATCCAGTATGTACTAGAGGTAAATTATCATACTTTTCATATTTTGCTGGATCTATCGATAAACGCTCTTCAGAGAGCTCACCACGAGGCATTGAGAACCCCTGGCACATAAAATTACACCCAAACACTCTAAGAAAGAGGCTTGGAGTTCCAAGATACTGCCCTTCACCTTGAAGTGAATAGAACAGTTCTGCTATTTTAATCTTTGACATTATTACTCCTAGTTTTGTTTAATCAGTGGAAGGGCACTGATAAATTATTTATCATCATTTAACGCTTCGTTGATTGCTTTAGATAAAATATTATTGATAGCTTTATTAATCAAGACAGTAGTTTCTTCGGATAAATCTTCCGCTTTAAGTCTCTTAATGCCATCTTTTGTATTTTCATATACAATAACATCAACCCACATCCCACCATCTTCTGTTTCATGAACAAAATCTCCTGGAGGGAGTTCAATAAAATACTGGTCATTAATTTTGAACCCTATAGGTTCGTTAGCGCTGGGCTGCTCTTCTGTTGTCATTTTTAAGTTTCCTAAATGCTTGTTCTTTATGATAAAGGTTAGCTCTATTAAAAAATGCTATACCGTTAAGGTGATCTAGTTCGTGTTGAAATACTCTTGCTGTAAGACCTACAAATGGTTTAGTTGTAGTAACTCCAGACGGTACTTGAAAACGAGTTCTAATCTCTACTGGACGTCTAATCTTAATTAATAAATTAGGATAAGATAAGCAACCTTCAACCATAATAGTTTCATCATCACTATGGGATACTATTTTAGGATTAAAACATACAATATTAGGGTTACCTTTAATAACAAAAACTTTATATGGAATACCTAACTGGTTAGCGGATAATCCAAGCCCGTTATGCTCATTCACTTTACGGATTAACGTTAAAGATAGTTCGTTAGGATCCATAGGCGGATTTTCAAAATCAAAGTATTGAGTCTCAGTAGTTAATACTGGATCTGGAAATTTAATTATATTCATAATATCTCACAAAATTAATTCAGTAGAGCCATCATGGCTTCCTACAATACCTTTTACAAAGCTATTAAATGCTAAACTAACTCTAGTATTATTGCCAGTCTTTGTTCCTACGCTGTGTGAAATATCTGACGGAAATATTACAATATCTCCTGTCTTTACAGGTATTGACCAAGATGTACAATTAAATGGATTATGTTCTTTAGTAACTGGACTAATTAGTTTATAAGGCTCATTATGAAAATAAATCTTATCATGCTCTTTATCTGCATTAATATAAACTACTCCTGATAACCAACTATTAGGATGAGTATGTCTGTGGTGATCTTGGCCTTCAGTAGTGTAATTAACCCAAGATTGAGTAATATATGGTTCTAACTCGTCTACCGGGTTATAGATTTTATCTACAAAACATTTAAGTAAATTATGACAGTCTGCATTTAGACGATCTAATACAGGCTCACCTAAAACATTTTTATTTTTGGATACTTTATTACCTACATTATCAACCGTTTTGCTTTCTAGATCTTGAAAATAATCTATTTCAAGCTGAAGAAAATCTCTAGGTAGAGAAGCTACTAGAATTGGTAAAGGAAAAATACCTACTACTTCATAAGAATAATCGCTCATACCCACTCCTCTGCTACACCAACTAATTCAGCAATAAGTAATAGAGTTGCTGTAAATGCAGCTCCAATCAATCCTAATGCTAGTCCACCAAATGCAACAATACGAATACCACTCTTAACATATGACATATAAGTATGCCATTTACGGTACCTAGTTTCAAAATCACTCATTATTAAAATCCTTTAGTTTACCAAATAAAACCTTGTCAGGAATATTATCAGGTGCAGGTCCTCTTTCACAAGGACTCATAAACAAAGTGTGTGCATTAGCCCACCCTGCTTTAAACCCCTCAATATAAATTTGCTCTCTTAATTTTCTTTCGAGAACAAACTCATATAGATCATCATAAGTATCAGTCCACTTTTCTTCTGTCATGCTGCTACTCTACTAAAGTTCTTATGCTTTTCAAACTTCAATACGTTTGCAAACTTATCATACATTTGATCTACTTTATGACTGATAATAAACGTATTAGTATCTTGAGTAAGATTGTTAATAATTTTTAAGAACTCATCTGTACCATTTGAGTCTAATGACCCATCCAGTACTTCGTCAAGTATGAGAAGATTAGTACTAGCGCTATTACGTAACTTAGCAATAGCTCGCCATGTAAATAGAATAGCAAGGTTGATGCGCATTTTTTCACCTTCAGAGAAAGACGCGTAAGAAAACTCATCTCTAAATCTTGATTTAATTGTTTCATTAAAGTTCTCATCTAATTCAAATTGAACAAAGAAGTCCATTGCAGCAAGATACTTATTAATCAATTTATTAATGACTGGTACATACTGTTTAATAATACGCGCTTTAATACCATTATCCTTAAGAATAATACCTGCAATTGCTAATGCATCTTTATCTTTTAACAGCTCACTTTTTTGACCTGCATAAGTTTCAAGTGATTGTTCAAGATCTTTCATCTTATCATCATTAATGATATAATCATCTGCTTTTTGTTGCAACTCTGAAATATCTTTAGCAATCTTCTTGCACTGACTTAATAGTCCACTAATGGTGTTTGTTTTTGTAATTTTATCAATGTTTAGACTTGAAATTTGGCTTGAAACATCAGCAATGGATTGAATTCGGTCTTGTATTGTTTTAATTTCGTTTCTGAGTTTTTCAATCCCGTCATTTGTTTCTTTAATCTGTATTTGTTTTGTATCAAGAGTCTCACACTTAAACTCGGTTCCAATGCTCTGCTTGCAAGTAGGGCAGTTATCATGTGAAGTGAAGAACTCGATGTCAGCTTGGAGTTTGGCAATTTTATCTCCCAGCTGTACTTCAAGTCTTTGTAGTGTTTTTTGTTTCTTGTTGACTTGGTCTTGGTCTTCAATTGAATCTCTGAGCGATAAAATTTCTGCATCGATGCGTTCAATATCATTTTTATCTTCCTCAATAAGATTAGTATAATGCTTAAGATCTTTCTTAAGTTTTTCTACCTGCTCTTCACTATTTTTTTGCATAGCGACTGCATGCTCATGTTGCATTTTAATTTTTTCTGAAGTAAGATCATAATTATATTCTACTTCAAGTAAATTATTAGAATTAACATTAACCTTATCTTTAAGTAAACTATTCATAATAGAAAAAATTTGAATATCGAGAAGGTCTTCAATAACTTCTCTGCGGTTCATTGCAGATAACTGCATGAACGGAGTAAACGAAGCAGAACCTAAAACTACTACTTGACAAAAAGATTTATGATTAAGTTTAAGAATTTGCTTCTCTAATACTTCTTGATAGTCTTTATTATCAGCATTTTGGCTAATCATGTTGCCATTCTGATATACTTCAAACACAGAAGGCTTAAGACCGCGAATGATCTTATACATATTTTTACCAATATTAAATTCAATCTCAACAATAAGATCTTTTTTATTAATAGAATTAAGAAGTTGAGGTTTATTTACTTTTCTAAACGGCTTATTGTATAATGCAAAAGATACAGCATCGAGTAAAGTAGATTTACCCGATCCGTTTTCACCAACAATGAGAGTAGTATTAGTTTTTGTTAAGTCAATTTCTGTAAAAGAATTACCTGTACTTAACAGATTTTTCCATCTTATTTTTTTGAAGAAGATCATTCTTTATTTCATCCAATACGACATACTTAGGTGACCAGCCAAGAGATTTAAGTACTCTAATATCTGCTTTACTTGAAACCTGTTCACCTGTAACACTTTTATATGGTAAATTTCTACCTATTGCAGCTGCAAGCTGCGATACTTGAACTTGCTCACCAGTACCGATGTCTACAATACCAGTATAATCACTTAATAATAAAATTTCAACTGCTACTATTAGATCTTTTATACTTGTAAAGTCTCTAGTATGTGTTGTAATATATTCTGCTGTATTTTCGAGTAACTTTCTATACATCATATCCGGTCTAGAATCAATTCCGTATACTGTATGAAATCTCATACCTATAGAATTTTTAGGAGATATTAATTCTAATGCTCTTTTAGTTTGAGCATATGGACTTGTCTCTGGATTCTTAGCAGTAGAGCTAGAAGCATATAAAACTTTAGCATTTATTTTATTAGCGTGTTCAAATATTCTTTTTGATCCATTAACGTTTACATCCCAATATAAATCCGGTTTATTAAAACTATGTCTTACCCCTGCTAGCCCTGCTAAGTGAATAATAATATTACAGTTAGGTAAATCACATGATCTAATATCTTGACCATCTTTTATATCTAGACCTATACAATTATAGTTTTCAGAAAGATATTTAAATAAATGACTTCCAATAAAGCCTTTATGGCCAGTAATAAGTATCGTCTGCATTGTTCACTCTATTGATAAAGCTTCATTATATAAGTTTTGTAGCAGTGATTCAATTCTAACTTTATCAGTTTGTACATTCATACCCTGAATATATTTTCTAAGAATAGTTACAGTATCTTCTGCTTCACTAATAATATCATCATCTTGTTCTAGATCTAGATGGTGATGATCTTCTACTACTTGTAAATCAACTACACCTGATTTTTCAAGTTTATCAATAACTAGATCAAACCAATATGGATTAATTTTATTTTTGATAATAACTTTTACATAACAATTTTTATATTTGTCTGCATCAAAAACTACCACTTCATCCATCTCTTTATTAAGATCATCGTACATAAATCGATGAAAGAGATTGTCTGGATTTTCTATAAATGTTAACTCACGAGTCTCTGTGTCCAAGATATGGAAGCCTTTAGGATCATTATAATCAGACCAAGTATATTGAACGGGAGTGCCAAGATAATGAATATTACCACTAGAGGAGCGAGTATGATAATGACCGCTGAGTACAAGATCAAATTTATCAAAGAGCTTAGGATCATCGCCATGCGTATTAATATTCCCTTTATACATTTCAAAGCCATTTAACTCAAGATGGCCTATAGCAATTGGTGCTTTTGTTTCATTGATCATTTTCATAGTAACATCTCTGTTACTATCTGTAATCCACGGAATTAAAAATACACCAGGATCAGTTGTATTCCAGTGCAAGGTGCAAGGTTGTTTATAATAGATATGAACTTTATTATAACGTTTTGTATCTACTACATATTCTGCTTTTGGAGAACCTATTAGTTCTTCTAGTGCATTAACATCATTAGTATTTTTATAAAACGTATCATGGTTGCCAGCAATAATATGAAGCTCAATATCTAACTGTTTTAGCTTATCTAGAAAATCTTCTCTTAAACGTTTTGCAGTAACAAAATTGACATACTTGCGGCGATCAACTAGATCGCCGCCATGAATAACTGTAGTAATATTTTCTTCTTTTAGTTTAGGAAAAAATACTTCATCAAGAAATTTTTTCATAGCATCATGTTGTATTGGAGAATCATTTCTAACTCCCCAATGGGTATCGGTAATCAAAGCTATCTTCATTTTCTCTTCTTTGTATTAAAAATAGTATTATTTCTAAGTTCTTGTACTTTTTTAGCTTCATACTTTTGCAATTCACTGTTACAAAAATCGCGAATAGCTTCTACTCGTGCAGCATATATTTCGTTTATTCTATTTCCTTTAAAAATATTTTCTGCACAATCAATAACTACTTGAGGTACAAGATGTATATTATTCGTCTTCATAAAATTTCTCCACGCCTACATTAGCTTTTTTAGCTTTAGCTTTTTGTTGTTTTTTAAGTTGTTTTTCATCAAAAGCTTCCACTAAGTTATTCATATAGACATTATTTAAATCAACATTAACTGGTTTATCTTGATCATCCACCACCGATTGGTCTGCTAATAAACCTTCAAAATAAAAATTCTCTAATGTTTTTTGTTTAATATATAAATGCTTTTTTTCTTTTTCAATTCGTCTTAAAAATGCAAAATGAATTATTTGTGTAAAATATGCAAACGGGTTAGAGCCTTTTTCTGGGTCAAAATTATATAGATAGTTAATACAATTTTCTAATCCATCAGAAATCATTTCATCTCTATAAGTGTAATTAATAAAGTTTGGTCTTAGCGACAATCTAGTAGCGATCTTATACAAACATTCACCTACATAATTTGGTATAGGTGGTTCTGGCTTATTATTTAATTTTGCATTTTCTATTTCTTTTTTATGATGTAGTAATGCTGTATAAAACTTTTTATTATCTACATAATGTGGTTTTTGTTGTTTAGTACTCATAAGTATTCCTCTACGATCGCGTAGTAAATAAATTTATTATACGCAATTGTATAATTAAATCAACTATTTAATGCTTAGTTTTATCTTTTGATTCGAAGTAGGCTGCTAGTTCTTCTTCAGAAACATTATCAATATTAGGTACTTCGTTTTCTTGATCATTTTGAGCAATTGCATCTAGCTCTTTCTGAGCTTGTTCTGCGTCATCGACACTTCTATACAATGATTTTCTTGATTTATAAAAATCAACCATCTTATCATAATAAGATTGTAACGGTGGATCAATTGACGCAACACCTACAATATTATTTTTATTAAAAGAAACTAACCCTTCAGAAGCCATTGGCATATATCGAGCTGTGTATATAGATGTAGCTTGTGCGATAGGGTTTGATAGAACCATTATAAGAGGATATTCAACTTTAATTGTTACATCATCTTGTTCAACTATATTACCAATAAGTAGTTGTCCGTTAGGTAAAGAAAATATACTAATCATTTAAGCTCCGTATTGAAGATTTTATATTCAAAACCTTCGCTATTGTAAATATTTATTCTTTCCATAAAATGCTGTAATGTAAAATTGGTATGAGATTTAATTCTTAGGTCATCAGCAATATCATAAAGTGTCATGGTGTCTTTTTCATCACCTATTCTTAATCCACGACCAATGGATTGTAGAATTCTAACGCGAGACTTAGAAGGACTAGCAAGAATAACGTTATGTAGATTGCGTATGTTAATACCAGTTGAAAACGTACCATAACTGGCAACAATGATTGCGTTTGATTCTTTTTCAACGATCCCTCTAATTCTTTCTCTGTCTTCACCCTCTACTCCACCATGTACAAAAAATATTTTACGATCTGACTCTTTTGAAATCATCATATCATGTAGAACTTTACCATGCTTTTCTACATACTGAAATAATACAAGAGTATTACCTTTTAATGATAGACTTAAATTACGTATAAATTTATTACGCTTCTCATAACGTACAATAAAATCCATTTCATCCTGATATGTATACTTACGTGCTTGTTGCTTTATATCATCTGAATATTGTAGTATAAGAGCTTTAATATTTAAATTAGCAACATGACCATCTTCCATAAGATCGGTTGTTGTAGTTACTTGCTTTACTGGGCCAAATAATCCTTCAAGAGTAACTCTATTTGTTTGCGAGCCATCTAGCGTTCCAGTAAATCCAAATCTATATCTACAGTCTTCTAGCTTTTCCATAATTGATTTAAGCGATGTAGCTTTAAACTGATGAACTTCATCACCTAATACGCAACCAAATTGCTTAAACCATTGCTTAGGCATTTTATAGATAGACTGCCAGGTGCTAATAACTATTGGACTATCTGTTTGTTTATCTACACCAGCTGTAATACAATGTATGTCTAGTTTTTTATCAGTATAACTTTCAAAATCTTTCTTCATTTGAAGAACAAGAGATACTGTAGGAACAATAACTAATACTTTATGGTTCTCGCAATTATAATACTCAGCAAGTGCATATATGATAAGTGACTTACCAGATGCAGTAGGAGAAAGAAATATACCTCTTTCTCTATTAATAGCACTCATAAATGCTTTATGCTGATATTCTCTTGGTTTAATTTTAATTCCAAGATCATATGGATTACCACTTTTATGATATTTTTTAGGAATTAAATTTTCATCAATTTTAATATCATAATTTCGTGATTGACAAAACTCAGATATTTCTTTTACTAAACCTGTATAAGTTAAACCATTCATAGAATTAAGTAATCTTACTTTACCATCCCAAAACTTATTACGTACAGCAGGCATAAATTTAGCCCCTGGTACTGTAAAGGTTAAATGTTCAGAAAGCTCTTGAACTACTGAAGCTTCAGATACAACTTTAAGATATACTTCATTTACTTTTTGCAGGTACACTGTATCACGCACCCACCTTGAACTTTTCATAATCGATCGCCGCTTTAATAAGGTATCCCCTATTACTTATCGATTTGATAATCGACTCAAGCGTATCGACTTTCTCTTGTTGTACAGCAATTCTAAGGTTAAATTTAATTACATCTTGATCTGCTTCCAAATACATTGGAACGTCAGATTTAATAATAGATAAACGAAATGGATCCCATCCGTTAGCTTTTAAATCTTCTTCTGGAAGAATACCTCTATAATAATCATGCTTAAGTTTAAAGAGTTCTTTTCGCTCTTCTTCCATTTTACGGAGAAGGAGACGCTCTTCAGTAAACACTCTTAGATATTTTGCATGCAACTTAGGAATCTTTAACGATTCATCACCAAGCTCGGTGCGGTCAACATTACAATCTGCTGACCACCATTCTAAAATTTCATCAAGTTTCATAACAAAGCCTTTTTAATTAAGGATCAACAACTACAAACTGCTGGTATCTAAATTTTACAGAAGCGTTTACGTAATTAACATCAGAGTCAACTGAACTAAATTCCATACCTGATAGCATTATAGGATACATATTTCTAAATTGAAAGCTTTTTATGCCCATCATAGAGCTGTTAAGTATTGTAAGTGTACCATCTGAATACAAACCTGTGCCTTCTAGATTTGGTTTATAGTTCTCACCTGATACGTCTCTTAACTGTTTGTAACCTTGAAAATTTTCAGGGCGTACAATTTTAGTAATCCAATTATAAATTTCTAAATAATTTTCTAAATTTTCATCTACCTTGAATACTATATCTAGATCTGCATATTCGATACTATCACCGATAAGAGGTATACCTTTAAACGGAGTAGGTAGTTTTGCTGTGCCTATTGAAATATTTGGAACGCTAGCTTTAATTACAAAGAAGTTCAACGCAGGAGAGCGTTTAAGGCTAAACTTAAACCCTAGCGGTGAAAGAAAATTTATATCTGTTAATTGATTCTGTAATGCTGGCATTTTATATTCCTCTATATTATTATATTTATATTGCTTAATAATACAAGATAAATAATCATATATGGTGTTTAATTATGAGGTTAAAATGAGTGAACCATCAAATCAACCTTTACAAATGCGTCAAATTTTTGGTATTCCTATTTTTAGGAAAAAATTTGATCTACATGATGCTTTTAAAGAACAAGCATTAGTGTATTTAAAAGATAAAGAAAACTTTAGAAAATATACTTCTAGACCTAGTTTACTTTTTACATCTTCAAATTTACATAAAGAAGAGGTTTTTAAACCGTACTCAGAATTTTTTATTCATTCACTTAAAGAAGTGATGGAATCAATTGGATTTGAACCTGATATTGCTTTAACGGGTATGTGGGGCACAGTGCATCCTAATAACGGATATCATCATAGACACACGCATTATAATTCATTTCTAGCTGGGGTATTTTATTTTGATGGTAATGAACAGTGCGCAGGTACTACATTTTTTAATACTAACGTACAACACAATATTATTGTACCAAAGTTAAAAGATAGAAGACCTCATGCAAGTATGATAGAGTATACAGTACCGTTTGAAGAAGGTACATTAGTTATATTCCCTGCATGGCTGCCTCATCATACAGCTCATAATAACTTAAGCAGAACTAATTCTTATAGAAAGATATTATCATTTAATTCAATGCCTGTTGGTGCAACAAATAATGATTTATTTGATAGATATAGTTATTCAGATGTAAGTAATAATGAAGATCTTCCTGTCACTTTGGATCAACTATTAGGAAGAGAAAATTATAATAATTGGGGCTTAATAGATAATGAGCCGTATTTTACAGAACAAAAAACAAAGGAAGAGGGGCAGTGAGCCCCTCTTCCAATTTATAGTGTATATTATTATACTTCCTTAAACTTCTTAAGCAAGAAGTTGAGAATAGTACCGTAAATAGGTAGAATGATGAGTGTAGAGATAAGAATTTTAAACACAACATCATTATTAGCAATAGTAAGCCAATTTTCTGCCATAAATGGATCTACTGAATTGTAGAAAGCAGTACCAAAGAATACATAGGTATCAACTGCGTTGGCAAATACTGAGCTTGCAAGAGGAGCTGCCCACCAGAAGCTAAACTTCTCTCGAATACGTTGGAAGACTGAAACGTCAAAAAGCTGTCCAACAAGGTAAGCGGTAGCACTTGCAAGACCAATACGCCAGTCAGCAATCAACCCGCTAATAACGATAGCAGGAATATATGCAAGACCTACAACATACCTTGCATTATGCTTATTAGTTAAACGTACTGTAAGATCAGTAGCAATGAGTACTAACGGGAAAGTAAACATTGCGTATGTAACAGTTAGTCCAAAAAATGTAGTTGGAAACTGTACAAGAAAATTGGAAATACCAATAATAAAGACGTGGAAGAGCATAAGCTTAATAGCAAGACTCTTGTCAACCTGATTAAAATCAATCATATTAGTTCCTTTCAAATATATTATTATATTGTTGGTTAACTTTGACAAATGTAGTACATTTGCTTAAATACTTCAACTTAGAAGCTCCAACATACGTACAAGAAGATCTTAGACCGCCTAAAATATCTTGTACTATATCACTAACTGCTCCTTTATAAGGAATCAGTACCTCTCTACCTTCAGATGCTCTGTAGTCTTTAAGTCCACCAAAGTGCTTATCATTAGCTGCTTTAGAGCTCATCCCGTAGAATTTAACTACAGTCTCTGTAATTAAAATATCATCACCTTCATCGGTGCAATAACCATTCTTTTTCCATATATGATGTTTTTCACCGCCGCCCTCATCATGTCCGGCAAGCATACCACCAAGCATTACAAAGTCAGCACCAGCAGCAAAAGCTTTAGCTACGTCGCCAGGGCAAGTGCAGCCACCGTCAGCGATAATGTGGCCGCCAAGGCCATGAGCAGCATCTGCACATTCGATAATGGCCGATAGCTGGGGATAGCCAACCCCAGTCTTAATCCTAGTAGTGCAGACGGAACCAGGACCAATACCAACTTTAACAATATCAACACCATTAAGAATTAGCTCCTCTGTCATCTCTCTTGTGACAACATTACCTGCAATAATAACAAGATGTGGGTATTGAATACGAAAATTCTTTACAAAGTCAACAAAACGTTCTGAGTATCCATTAGCAACGTCAATGCAGACATACTTGATAGAATTATTATGACCGTCAGGATCACTTGTTATTTTATATACTGAATTAAATTTATCAAGATCAGATTCACTTATACCCATACTATAAGCCCAGTAGTTATTAATACTGTATCCAATAGTAAAAATCCACTCTTGAAGATCTTCTAGTGAATAATTTTTTGCTAAGCAAGTAAACATCTCAAACTTAGCTAATTTTTCTGCCATAGTAAAAGTGCCAACACCATCCATATTAGCTGCTATAATAGGTAAGCCATGATAGTGATATTCTCCTATATTGTCAGGAAAATCAGGAGTATAATTTTTAAAAGTAAACTTACGAAGTAGATCTACTTCTTTTCTACTTCCTAGTGTAGATCGTTTAGGCCTAAGTAAAACATCTTTAAAGTCAAGTTTAACATCATTATCAATTTGCATTATTTACCTTTACAAACCATGAAGGCATTTCACGTTTTGTCCATACCATGTTAAAATTATTCTGCTTCTTCATATAAAACTTTCTATAAGAACCAATCGGGTCATTATAATCAATACACTCAGGTGAATTACCCATCGCGAGTGGAAGAGAAGTTTTATAACCAACCTCAATATTTTTAGGAGGGTTATATAGATATTTATCTAGCAGTTCTTCCGAGTTATGTTTTTTACCATAGCGGTATGAATACTCGCTGCATAGAGCTTTCCAATGCACATAATGCCAATTATAATTATTATTAGACTGCCCGGTCCATATAGTACAAGGATGCTTCATATGTACTGCTCTATACAATACATTTTCTCGTTCATCAGGAAGCATAAAATACTTTGACATAGTCTTACCTGAAATAGATTTGCGGCGTTCTTGTACACCATCAATCATGCGATGAGTAGTAGAGAGCATTTGAGCTGACTCTACTACCATTTTTACAACATGCTTATCGCACTGCATTTGAGCTGCAGTTACTGGATCTTTATCAAGATAAAAGATGTTCATCGAATACTAACTCTCTCTTTATAATAAGATCTTCGATTATATTAGAAATTAAATCAAGATAACCTTTGCAAATCTTTTCATTAATTCTACCATATCTTGCATCATAAAGAAGATTACTAATAGTATTACCTAGATTATGAGTTTCATCTTTAAGCTGACTATATTCATCATTAGATGCAATAAACGCAGCATTATCTAACATAATAACTGAACTATCAACAATCACTTTTACATCATTGCACATTGACTCATTTTGTGCATGATTGTAAATTTCTATAAGTGCTGGATCAGGATGTACATCTACTTGATTATACTTTGTAGATGCGCATCCTGCCAACATAATACATAATGTTAATACTAATACTCTCATTCTAACTCCAGAGATGTTTGATTATAAAATCTAGCATTATCTACCCTCTGAAGCCACTTACCAAGTGCTTCTGGTACAAATGCATAAAATACACCTAAACTAAGAATTGCACCTAATATAAGACACAACAGATAGTCGCGAATATTCTTAACCATTTTATTAGCCTCTAGCTATTTTAGCAAGATCTTCTATATTAACTGGCATATAGTTAGTATGTTCAACACATACACATTTATAAGGACCTTCAGGTGATTTGTTATGATGAATATGACCGTGAACATTCAACATACGTTTACCATCAAACCTGTGTTCACCTAGCGTACTAGGATGTACTGGTACATGTGTAAGAAGTATATTAAATTCTGGAAACATTCTCCACAACATAGTCTTACCAAAATGTCCTTTATCTACGAAATTTTTAGGATCATCATGGTTACCAAAAATAAGACGTTTTTTACCCATAAGCCTTTTCATATGCTTATCGAGCCATGCCTCTTTATTAAGACCGAACACAACATCACCTAAATGATAAACAATATCACCAGGTTTTACTAGCTCGTTCCATTTTTCTATCATATGCTCATTCATTTCGTCCAGGCTATTAAAGCCTGGACGAACCGGTGTCACACCATCATCTAATTTAAAGTTTAAGATATTAGTGTGATTAAAATGAGTATCTGAGATGACCCAGATATTTCTTGCCATTTTACTTTTTCATTTCCATAAAAGGTACAGTTGAGTTAGGAAGCATAGTAGTAGGAAGAGCACCATTCCAACGCTCAGCCTGTACAAGCCCAATCAATGAAGGGTTATCACGAAGAGCAGCACCCTTTACTCGAATTGCCTCTGCTTCAGCATTGCCGCGAAGACTAATAGCCTCTGCTTCTGCCTTAGCTGCTGCAATCTGAGAATCAGCAGCTGCTTGTGCTTGAATTACCTTAATTTCTGCTTGAACTTTTTCACGTTCAGCATTTTGACGGACTTTCTGCACTTCTACTTCTGCAACCATTCGCTGTTCAATTGAATTCTCATAAGTATCAGAGAAGTCAATATTTTCAATTTGAACTGACTCAATAACAACAGGTCCGATAACTGCCTTTTGTACTGCCATTTGAACTTCTGCTGTCAAGCGAGAGCGTTCTTGAATGGAAGTAACTGCATTAAATTGACCGAAGACATTCTTTACTTCTTCTAGTACCTGTCGATCAAGCAAACGAGTAACTAGCCCAGCCTGTCCTCCAAAGTTAGAATAGATATCCTCTACTTTATCAGCAGGAAGACGGTAGTTGACAGAAATATTAAGACCAGCAGTTTGTTGATCTCGAGAATACGCTAAAATATTCTCATACAACTGAGCTTGAGTTTGCACGTTAATATCGACGACACGGTCAATAAAAGGTACTTTAAACCCAAGACCGGGTTCCGCAGTACCTACTACAGCACCGTTACGTAGGATAACTCCTCGCTCACCTTGATCTACTGTATACCATGATCCAAGGAGAATGCCAAGACCGAAAAGCCCTGCTACACCACCCATGACTGCGCGCTTAACTGTCTTTACCTTAGCAGCCATAGCGGCTGCTTCACGCTTCTCATATTCAGAATACGACATTTATTTCTCCAATTAAAGTTCTACGTCGATGTGTTCAAGTTCACCAATACACTGGAACATAGTACGTCCAGACTTGTAAGACATTGTTTTGTGCCAATGTCCAAAGTACCATTCATCAGGTTGATGAATTTCAAACATGGTCTGAAACGCATCAGCTGTAATACTATTATAGCGCTGACCTTTAATAAAGCCACTATTCCAGAACATCTCACCTGCAATATTATGAGGACAATCATGTGTAATCATAACACGAGGTTTAATCGTAGAATAGATATCAATGAACCTTTCAAACTCTTCAAGAGAACACTGTTCATCCTCCCACCAATCAACTCCTACTGTACGTCTATACCAACCAGGAGGAGCATTAGGGTTATCAATTGACCATGCACCACCGATAAACATAACATCTTTTTCTACTGTGCCGTCTTTAATGTAGCCGGTCATATCCTTCTTACACATAGAAGGGTTATCATGATTACCACGAATGAAACGATGCTCGCCTGTGCTATGCAACTCGTTTACTTGTTCAACCCAATAATCACTTTGACCAAAACCAATACCAAAGTCACCTATTTGAATTGAACGACTTGGGGGTGCTTCATCAATTACATGACGAGGACGTCCTACACCTAGTTCATAATATTTGTATTCATTAAAATTTCCATGAATATCACCTACGAGTCTCGTAAGAGCCATCTCATTACCTCTTTTTATAATATTTGTTATAACACCAGGCTACAATATCCAATTCTGGATGTTTATGAATCCATTGACCTGTGTCTGGTGAGAATTGTTTACTAAAGAACTCATCAAGCTTCTTATACCTACTAATTTGCTCTTGACACCATATAGAGGGGTCAACAGTAGGCCTACTAGGATTAATTTTCAAGCTAAGTAAATCATAATCGCTATCACTCATAATAGATTCATTGCAGAACTCATACGCATATGCAGCTATAGAGAGACGTATTCTATTACGTCTTTCCTGTTCAAAAACATTACCCCAAGACTCTAGAGTCTCAGTAGTTGTTGATTCCATAAAAGAATCTATACTCATGCAGCAATCTGTGCTATATGTTTACATGTATGACGGAATTGAAACCCTTGACAAGTACAAGTCTTAACTTTCGGGCCCACAGTGACAGTATAGCTATTTCCTTTAGAGCCGGCAACTGTAAAAGTGCGTTCTACAGGATTTTTTTCTACATGTATATTCTCTTCACCATCTATCTCAACAATCCATGCTTTAGGTACTATACGTACAGGAAACTGCTTTTGGCCTGTCGTAAGAGATATTGCAGGATAGTCTATCCATTTAGGAGTAGCAACCACTTCACCTTCATGATAATAGAATTCGGGTTGAAAAGGCCATATAGGGCCATAGAAAGGATTCTTTACTTTAACTCGCATATTTTCCTCATTTTTTATATAATATGCTCGTTTTTTAATAAAATCAACGGATAAAAAATTCAATGATTTCAATAGGTTAATTTGTTCAATGATATCAACGAGTTAAAAACTCAATGATTTCAATAGGTTAAAAAAAATGCGTTTTTAGGAAAAAAACAGTTGCAATTAATTACGAGATATACGATATTAATAATATAAGAAATGGAGATGGAAATGAAGAACGCTAAGGGTACAGTTCGCGCTTTTGTAATGAATATGCTGCGTAATGGAGAAGCTGATGAGATGATTCTCTCAGAGCTCTGCCACGTTAAAGGTCTTAAGCTTTCTAATGCTAAGCTGCATCTTAAGAAAGCTAAAGCTCAGCATAAAGAAGAGACTCGTACAAAAGTAGTCAAGAATCTTATGTCTGGTAAAGATATTGAGATTCTTGCTAATACTCCTCTCTGCTGTGACCCTTCTTCTGAAACCTACTGGAGCATGTAATATGAATAATATGGTTTTTTCTGGACAACCTGCTTATGCAAATCGTAAGCTTCGCGACCTTCAACGTCGCGGCTGGGTAATTGTTAAAGAAAGAAAGTGGCCTGATGGCTCTTCAACTTTCGTAATGGAATATGTAGGAAAGAAAAACTATGTCCGATACGCTTAATAAGAAAAAGTATGATACTAGGCATGGTGGCCCTTTTGATAGGGGCAGCGCTGATTCATACTATGGTCGTACTTTTAATCCTCACTATTATAAGGATGGAACTTATTCTAGTGAGCGTGTAGATTATGAAGATATGACTGAAGAAGAAATAGAAGCATATCGAGCTGGCTGGGAAGATAATGAAGCAGCTGGCAGTTTTAAAGATTGGGGATAAAAAAAGAGGGGCATTGCTGCCCCTCTAATAGTTTGACCAGTTGTCTGGTTCTTATTCTTACATAAGGTTACTGATTGTAACTCTACGATAGTATACGTTAACGTTCTGTACGAGTGTACCGTCAGAAGCAGTAGCACCACGTGAGAATGGATTTGCAACAACGCCATAACGTGTCTTGAATCCAATCTTTGGCTGGAACGAATCCTGACCAACGGCACGAACCATTTGGAGAGGAATGTATGGGCAGTAGAAGAGACCAGCGTCGAATGCGTTAGCGCCTCTATAGCCTACAACCATATAGTTTGAAGTTGCATATGGGTCAACATATACGCGGTAACGACCATTGAGAACACCAGCGAAAGTGTTACCAGTATCGTCTACCTGAAGGTTATTTGAGTTAAGAGCTGGAGCGTAATCAAGTACACCTGCCATCTGAAGTGCTGAAGCAACGTCAGAAGAACAGATAACTAAATTACCCTTACCACGTCTTGTGTCCTTAGCAATTTGGTTAGCTTCACGCTCTACCTGGAACATAAGACCCTTGAACTTTTCAACTGACCAACGACCGTTTGAGTCAGTATCAAGGTCGAAAGTACCTGCAGTAGTAGTACCTGAGTTAGCACCAGCCTTAGCTGAGAGATAAACAGTACGTACGATTTCACGGTTGATTTCAGCGAGAATTTCTGACTGAAGAATGTTAGCAAGCTCAGTCTCAGCATCAAGACCATGAATAGCCTTGAGGTCCTGTGCAAGTTCCATTGTGTATTCAGCCTTGAGAGCACGTGACTTAGCAGTAACGGAAACCTTATCAATTGAGAAGGCCATTTCGTTAAACTGAGTAGTTGAGTTGCTACCAAGAGCTTCTGCAGTAGCAGTATTCATTGCAGCTGCGAAGTTGTAAGTTTCTGAGTTACCAGTTGGAACTGTACCAACGTTAAGGTTAGCACCACCAAAAATAGTATTGTCGCCAGCACCTGGAGTTGCATCAAGAGCTGAATGAGCAGTATTAGCTTCTGAATAGAAAGCTTCTGTACCTGCCTGGTTAGCATAATGTGAACGCATTGCGAAGATAAGTCCTGTTGGACCAGTCATTGGCTGTACGCCGCAGATATCATAAGCAATAAGGTTAGGCATTGAACGACGAACGAGTGAAATAAGAATTGGATCGTATGTGTCGATATTTGAACCAGTAGCGTTAGTTGGTGCATCTTCGTTCAATTGAACTGGACGGCCACCACGCTGCTCGTCAAGGAATCTAGCAGTGTTCTCTAGGAGAACAGCTGTTGTATTGCGGCGATGTGCGTCACCGATCTTAGGCATTTCTGCATGATCGAGCACTTCTTTCCACTTATTAATAAGATCTTCGTTAATTAACATCTTTTTCTCCTTTGTAGATATTTTATATCTATTGTATTTATAAAATTACTTTCTTTGAAACTTTGATAGAGCAGCTGCATAAGCGCTTACTTGTGGATCTGATGAAATAGACTTCTTAGCAGGTGTTGCTTCTTCTACTTCTTCAGTTAAGAGTTGATCGGTTTCCACCTTAGCTTCTGACTTAGCAGAGAAATAAGTCTCCTTGAGAATAGAAGCTTTTCTCTTATACTCATCAGCATTGGTGAAATCGATAGCTTCTAGAAGATTCTTAAACTTATCTTTCTGAGTTTCTGTAAGACCAATTGAAAGCTCTTCTGATACTACCTTAATATTTACTTCATCAAGTGACTTTGAAAGAGTAATGTTCTTGTCAGTAGCTTCGTTAAGTTTTGCTTCAAGCTCTTCTACTCTAAGCGCTAATGACTCAACCACATCAGTCTTTTCTGCAGGAATATCTACATAGTGCTCTTCAAATAGAGACTTGAGTCCTGTTAAGAATGATTCAGTTACATCAGCTCTTAAACCAGTTTCAATTGCAAGCTTGTTATCAGTTACCCATTCTGCAACAACATAGTTGAGATATTGGTCAACTTGCTCTACAAGCTCACTGTGAATTTCTTCTACTGCTTCTTCTAGCTTCTGATTAAATACTTCATTAGCTTCCTGAAGCATAGTTGCATATTGCTCATCGAGCTTAGCAACTTCTAAATTAATTCTTGAGTTGACTGCAGCTTCAAAGATAACTTTTGCTTTATCTTTGAATTCTTCTGAAAGATCGCTACCGCTACTAATAAGTTCGTTAAGATCTTCGCCGACTACATGCATCATTTCCTTAGGCGCACCTGAAGAGTTGATACTTGCCTTATTTTGCATTTCTGATTCCGCGCCCTGAGTAGATGCTTTGTTGCCGTCATACACTTCATCTGGAGTTTTTGACATTAGTTCAACTGCCTGAGCAAGTGTAACTTTATCCATTCTAGAAGCATAACCAACCATCTTGGCAAGGAGATCAGACTTAGATACTACTTCATTAGCATGAAGACCCTCTTCCGCTGGCATTGGATTCTGCTCGCGAGTAAGACCGTCATCAGCTTCTGTAATGTTATTATTCTCTCTGTCTGCCATTTTACAACCTTCCATATTTAGTTAAGTAAAATTAATCGTAATATTTATAATTTTAAAGATTTGAAAGAAAATTTTTGAAAACTTTAAGCTTTGCTTCTTCTAGCTGCTTGCGAGAAGCTTTCTTGATTTCTTGCTTATGAGCTTCAATCACTTTTTCTTTAATTAATCCGTTATCCCAAACCCACTCTTTTCCCTCCATTATGCCATTTACATAAGCATCTGGAGCTGATGGATCTGCTACAATATCAGCTGCAGTAGCAAGATAGAAGTCATCTTGTACTTCGTTTACACCGTTTACTTCTTTTAATGTACCCATACCTCTAGAAGATACGCCTAGCTGACCACCTGAGTTTAGAATACCCTCTACAATCTTACCCATTGGTGTTTCTGTAATGCGAGCTCTACCCATAACATTAGAACCGTCTCTTTTAAGTTCTGTAATAATATGAGATACTCTATCTAGGTTAATACCTGGACCACTAGGATGACCTAATTCACCATAAGCACGGCTTTTTTCAACAAATTCTTTAACATATCTGTTTACTTCTTTTTCAAGTACAGGCATTCTGTACATTCTACCGTTACGGTTTTTAATATCACCTTGTAAAAAGATACCCTCGATGTAAAGGTTCTTTTTACCTTCTTTTTCTTCCTGGATAACTCTAACGTCTTCTACGAGTTCAGTAATAAGTTTCATTTTAGTTTCCGTATGCTACTTGAACAGCTTTAACCGCAGTACCAGTATCAGCTGATTCTAAAGTGTCTGAATAGTCTTTTACTAAAAGCATCTCTTGCCCGCCACCTATTGTAGCTGTATACTTAACAGTGCCGTTAGCATATTTACAAGTTACTAGAAAGCTTGCTGTAGTTGCAGCTGGGTAAGTTAATCTTACCAACACATTATTACCATAAGTGTTAGCTGTTGTGTTGCAAGCTCTTTCAGTACCTAAAACTTTTAATACATTTGCCATACTATTCTCCATTACTCAATATTTATGGCAAAATCTAGCATAGCTTTTGAACCTTCAACTGAACTAGATGCATTGTTAATAAATGCTTCTTGATTCTTTTCATTTAGTTTTTCAAACACTAAACTAATCTTTTCAATTTGTTCGTTGCTAAGTTCAATAAGAAATGACTCTGCAATAGCTGCATGTTGCTCAGGACCACCACCTTTCATAAAACCAATCTCACCAGTTTTAAATTTTGGCTTAGGAATAATCTTACCTTCATCAACTACAGATTCTATATGTATTTCTCTCTTAGGGCTTGATTGTAGCTTTACTTTCATTTTACCTGTTTTAGGATCTCTGTAAGTAATAGCTTTCTTAGCACGTCTATCAGACGCTTTTGTTTCTACATCTTCATCTATAGATTCGCTAACACCATATCTTTTATCTAAATCTTGAGCTACTGCTGCACGATTTTTATAAACACCGGCACCATAACCCGCAGCACCAGCAACTAGCCCGCGCGTTCCAACCCTATCAAGCGCACTAACAACCTTACTAGAGTCAATACCTCTTGCTAAGGCAGCACCTGCTTTAATTCCCGCTTTTGCTGCGAGTCTGCCTGCTAATCCTGCACCAGTTAATGATGTAGCTATTGTAGCACCGTGTTCGCCTACAGCATAAGCTGTTGGATGCTCAGTTTGTGCTTTAGTATCTTTTTCTCTTTCTTGCTCAACTTCTTTATTCCAGTCAGTAGGTTTACCCATAACTTTTTTAGCAAGATAATCTGCAGTACCTCTGAGATATTTACCGCCACCTAAAGTTAAAGAGTCCCAAGCGCCTCTAGCACCTGCATGTAAACTGCCTGCTACATCTTCTTCAACATATTCTTCAGAAAAATGAGAATAAGCTACTGGTGTTTTAGAACTAGAACCTTCATGAGAAAGATGTATAGTATCACCTTCTCTATGTGCTTTTACTTTTGATTTAGTTTCATCAGTAAAAGATACTGATTCACCATCTTTAAGCTTAGCAATCTTTTCTTGATGTTCTGGGTGAAGCGGGAATGTATGAGATGCACCATGATTTACAGTTATCATTTTACCCCATGAGTATTCTTTCTTACTTACACTTACCTTTTCATCAATCTGTTTAACTTCTTCTTCATTAAGTGAAGGTTTAGCAGTATGATATTCAGGATCAACTTTCATACGACGCTTATGTTCGTCTTTAATTTCTTGACGAGTATAGGATCCATGAGGTACGTTTTTAGTAGCATGAAACTTAAGACGAGCGTTAGATAATTTAGTTATACCTTCATCAATTAATTCTGCTTCTTCAGCTACTCTTTTAGCTAATGAAACTCTAGCTCGAGGTTCTTCTTTAACAGCCTTACCAGTACGAACTGTATCCATAAATCTGCTATGAGAATGAGCAAGACTGTTTTGAAGATCTAATCTCTCAGAAGGCTTAGAATTTTGTAGCATAGAAAGAGCTCTAGTAGCATGTATAACATGCACTTTCTTTTTCTCACCATTATTAAATGTAAGGTTCTGATGTTCGCCTTCTGGCTTCTTTCTTAGCTGATTCATAATATTCTTATCAGCTTCTTGAGTATCATCTTCACTAGCAAACTTTGCGCCATCTTTACGAGGACGACCACGTTTAGCTTCTGCAAAGAAATCTACTTCTTCAAAAGCACTCTTACTTCCCAATACAGTAAGTGATCCAGGACCAGCAGCAATATTAGGAACTTTAGCTTCCATATTTGGCTTATCTCTATAAACCATATAATCATGAATAGCATCTATATGCATTTTAGCATTTGAAATTTTAGATTGTACCCATGCCTCAAGTTGATCTTCATCTCTTAACATAGTTTCTAATTTATTTGCTTTATCGCAAATAGCCTTAAGTTCTGTCTTTGCCATTTGACCTTCGTAGTCAGGCTCATCTAGATCTTCTGACACTGGCTTTTTTGATCTTAATAATTTAAAATCATGTGAATCAATTTTACCATTCTTATTAGCATCAATCTTATGTTGATTGCCTTTAAGTACTTCTTGTAAACTATCTAGAAAAGCTTTTGACATATTACTTGTTCTCAATCTTAGTTAGAGACATTAAAATTGCTTCATCAATTGATCCTGCAGGCAACTTATCAAAAGATTCACCAACTGCAGTTTGTTTAGCGCGTGAAACATACTTCTCGCCCTTTACGTTGGTCTGGTATTCTTTACCTTTATAATTAAATCTGCCAGTTGACTGGGCGCCTTTTTCTGCAGCAGCTTTTCTTGCTGCTGCAAAAGCTTGACCAAATGTCATATTATCATAATTAGGCTTGTCTTCTTTTGGAGGCTCTGCTGCCTTAGGTGGTTCAGCTGCCTTAGATGGGTCAGGCATTGGCACTGGCTTAAATTCAGACTTTGGAAAATTAGGTTCAGGCATTGGCACTGGCTTAAATTCAGACTTTGGAAAATTAGGTTCAGGCATTGGCACTGGCTTAAATTCAGGCTTTGGAGTTTCTGCAGATGATTTATCACCGCTTAACATACTATCAGCAGCTAACCCTAAAGCACCAGCAGCTAATGCGCCACCAATTACTTTATCTGTTGTACTAAAACCGCGACTTGCACCTGGAGGTGGTTTAATATCATCAGCTGCCTTAGCACCTGTAGTCACTGCTGCTCTACCTGCACCTGGAGGTGGTTTCATATCATCAGCTTGCTTTGCTACAAATCTACCACTAGTGTCTCTTGGCTGAGTAGGCTTTTTAGGAGCTGCAGGCGGAGGACCTGGAATATCATCAACAGCTTTAGGTGCTGTTGATGGAGCCCTAAAATCATCAACGGATTTACTAGAACCAACAGCCTTTTGAATTCTCTCTAACTCTCTAGCTGTAAATTCTTTAGCGCCTTCTGTATCTTTAAACGGCTGAGTAACTTTAGGCCCAAGAACACCCATAGGGTCATCTGCTGCTGGCGGTCTAGGAGTAGTAGGTGTTGGAGTACCTTTTATAATATCCTCTGCTGACTTAGCACCAGTCTCTGCTGCTTTACCTTTACCAAAAAGCTTGCTACCGTACTTCCAACCGAAACCTAGAATATTATCTAGTAAACCTTTTTCGATAATCATTTCTTCTGTAATGCCAAGCTTGTTAATTTCAGACATAAATTTTTCATAATCTTCAGCCACTTTTTTAGCTTGAGCGGTAGCGATAGCCATTTTCTTTTCCATTGGCATATCTGGATTCTTTTTTTCGATTGCCTGGGCAATCTCTTCTCTTTTTTTCTTTTCAGCAGCAGTAAGATGTTTCTCCTGAAGCTGTCTCTTTATATCTTGAAAATTTTTCATTTTTTTATTTTCCTAAAATTTTTCTGATTGATGAAGACATGCTTGTATGTTTTGTTTCTTCTACATTAAGAACTTTTTTAAGTTCCTCTTCAGGCATTTTAGCAGCTGCTACTGCTATTTCAGGCTTAGGATCGCTAAACTCTGTGGCATCTGTAGCCATAGGATTTGGATCTACTACTTCATTATCTTCTACTACCTGCTCAGTATTCTCTTTTACAGATTCATTAGTTTCTTGATCTGCAATACGCTTAGTCTTTTTTACATTAGTTGCATTAAAGACTTTATCATCTTTTGTAGGCTCGCCTGCTAGCTCTTTGTGCTTTACAAATACATGCTTAGCCTTAAATTTCTTTTCATCACCAGCTAAAGGTTCTGCAACCTCATTGACAAATCTACTAAATGTAAGCATTACTCAGATCCTTCTTGTGTTTCTGGTGCTGGAGCACTTTCAGCTTCAACAGCACTACCGAAAAGACTGCTAGCTACATCTTGTCTCATACCTTCTAAAGTGTCAGAAATGCGGGATGAAAGATCAAGTTCTAATGAATGCTTTAATCCAATAGAATCTTTGTTTATAGCTGCGTTAACAATATCTACTACAGTTTCCATATTAATCTCCTAATCTTGATATATTATTTATCAAAAATAATTACTTAGCACCTTTTTTAGCTTTTACTGTTTCTTCAGCTTGTAAATTAATAGAATTTTTTAAATTCTCATGTTCTATTAATAAACTATCATACATATTTTTTAATTGATGAAACCTTGTAGCAACGTCATTAATATCTCTATTTAATATTTCAATATGTTTTTGATTTACGACTAGTCGTGATACTAAATCAATTTTTTGTTTAAAAAGTTCTTGATGTTCAAAAAATAATCTTTCAATATAAGCATTTTCATAATCACCTAATTTTTCCATAACGATACCTTTTTATTGCGTATTATTAGCCTGAGGCTGCTGTTGCATCTGCATTTGCTGCATTTGCTGATTAAACATTTGTTGTGCTAATTGTTGTGCGGCAGTTTGAATTTGCAGTGCTACAACATTTTCTTGTTGCATTTCTACTGCAATCTCTTGAATATCTTCATCTGTCTGTTTAAGAATATTCTTTCTAATCCAGTTATCAGAATAGTATTTACCAACATATGGTTGAAGACTGGTAGCTACTTGGACTCTATTAGCAAGAACTTCAGTATCTCTAAATTCTGTAAAATGGCTATCAGCTACAAAGTCAAAAGTAATCTGACCTTGTAGTTCTTTCCAGTCATTTTCAGCTACGATTCCTTTAAGAACTAATTGTTTTTCTAATACTTTATAGAAAAGATAACTAAATCTTCTACGAAGTCTAGTAACAAACTTGCTAAACTTTACTTCATCTCTGGAAATTTCAGCAGATCTTCCAAGACTAAATCCCTGTTGTTGCTGTAATCTTGAGAAAGGAACACTTAATGATTGAAATAGTTTTTTCTGGAAATATTCAACGTCAGCCATTTCACCTAGGTTTTGGCCAGCTGGTAGTGTTGTAATTTCTGTGCCTCTACCACCTTCACGACGAGGTAACCAGTAATCTTCAAGCATAGTCATATACTTGCGATCATCTCTAACTTCACCTGTAGTAGCGTCATACACTACTCTATTTTTATGGCGAACCATCATATCACGTAGATATTGTTCTGCTTTTGCTTTAGGTAAGTTACCGACATCGATATAAAAAATACGACGCTCTGGTGCACGCGAGATACGATAGATAACTGTAGCATCTTCTAGTGTGCGA
>Ga0222712_10000630_pt1 | contig 45482 bp, 48 predicted proteins | sample C33_657DmetaG_FD_165043 | JGI IMG/M metagenome (GOLD analysis project Ga0222712, IMG submission 165043) | Estuarine water microbial communities from San Francisco Bay, California, United States - C33_657D | ecosystem: Environmental > Aquatic > Marine > Unclassified | place: USA: California... | reverse complement strand
GCCAGAAAGCTGGCGCAGAGTCACGGGCTCGATGACGACGATGTGATTGTCGATCGGTCAGCCATCGAGGACCTCCAAGGATTGCTGTATTGCCTCCAGGCGGCGTTCGAAGATGTCCAGCGTGACTTGGCAGCGTCGTCATCGCCTCAAGATGTTTCAGAGGCACTGGCATGGCTCATGGAGAACGCCGAGCCGCTGGCGGCGGCAAGGCTGGAACCGCGAATGGCGACGATCGTCTGAGGTCCGGCCCAGAGGTGAACCCCTTGGGTTCATCCATCTCTGTGGTAACCAATAACTTTACATAACGAGGATTATCGGCAACCGAATCCAGAACTGCTCAAGAGGCGCTGGTCCACGTAGCTCAGGACAGGCTTTCGGAGACCGCTGAGAGTTCGCCACCGAGATGCCCGGTGTCGTTGTACCGACGAAGGATCCAGCGATCGTCAAGCAGGATGAGATGGGCGATGGACGCATTGTCCGTCGCTGCGAAGGCCAGCGGCTTCGAACCCGTGGCATGCGAGAGCGCAGCCCCGATCGCTCCCCCGTGACTGACCGCCACGATGCGCTCTCCGGGATGGTTGGCATGGATGCGGGTAATTGCGGAAACAACGCGTTCTCGCAACTGAGCGAACGATTCAGCGCCTGGTATGGCGCTCCAGTCCTGCGTGCGTTCGACCTCGAGGAATGCTGGGTCCCGGTCGGCGACTTTCTTGCGGAAGACGCCACCCTCCCACTCCCCCAGATGGATCTCACGAAGGTCCGGTTCCACGATGGCCGACTGGCCGATATGGCCAAGAAGAGGCGCAGCAGTTTGGGCCGTGCGCTGGAGCGTTGTTATGTAGACAGCGTCGATTGGGACATGACGGAGTCGATCACCGACCTGTCCGGCCTGCCAGTGGCCATGGGCGGTCAACGGAGGGTCGCCTTGGCCGTCGACCAGTGCGAAGGGCTCGCCGTCTCTGTAGGCGGCTGATTGCCCATGACGCACAAGAAAGAGTTCGGTGGCACCCGGTGGCGCTTGGAACGGGTGCTGTCCGTATTCGACCTCGTCATCACTCATCTGTCGGAACGTAGCAGCGCGTGCCCGCTCATGGGCTCGTTCGCTCTCTCCATACGCTCAGCGTTAGCGTGGTCCCCCTATGTCACGTCGCATCGAAGTTGAACTCACAAGTACTCGCGAAGACGGAACCTGGACCTGGCGTGCTGCCGGGGCCAAGTTGCCCAAGGGTGAACTCAACGGTTCGCTGCTGTTCGAAGGCGCCAAGGTCGGCGATGTTGTTCGAGCAGATGCGGATTTCATGATGGATGGCATCGACATCATCGCCGTGCTCGCTCCCAAGGGTGCTCGAAAAGAGCCAGAGCGCATCGAGGTAGTCGGTACTCCACGTCGCGACGACGAACCACTCGTGACCACGAAACTCGCGCCAAAGGGTCGCGGCGGCGATCGTCGTGACCGCAAGCCGCGTCGCGAAGGCGACGGTGACAAGCGTGATGGACGTCCGCCGCGTGAACGCAAGCCGCGCTCTGAAGGCGAAGGTTCACAAGATGCTCGGCGAAAGAGTGGGAACCGAGCACACCATCCGAATCGCCCAACTTCGCCTGCGCCCGAACCGAAGCCGAAGGCAAAACGACTTCGCGCCGGACGCACACATCGCAATGCCGCACTTGCTGCACTTCCGGCCGAGCAGAAGCCAATTGCAGAGCAAGTCCTTCGCGGCGGAATCCCGGCCGTTCGTCAGGCTGTCGAGAAGCAGAACGAAACGAACAAGGCCGAAGGCAAACCTGAAATCAGTCCAGCACCATTGCTGCAACTGGCAGAACAGCTGATGCCCTCGCTTCGTTCGGCTGAATGGCGCGACAAGGCCGAGGCTGCGCTCGCCGATCTTCCTGAACTCGATCTTCGCGACCTTCGTTCGGTCGTCGTTGCTTCTGATGCTGGTGCTCGTGACGATGAAACTCGAGCGCTTGCCGAGCAACTCAAGGCCGGACTCGCTCAGCGAGTTGAGTCAGAACAGGCCGCATGGCTTACCGAAATCACTGAGTTGCTTGCTGGTGGCCGAGCAGTACGCGCATTGCGAGTTAGCTCGCGACCGCCGAAGGCTGGCGCTCCGCTTCCGGCGGAACTTTCAACAAAGCTTGCCGAGGCTGCGGCCGCATCACTAACGCCGGAGACGGGCCAGGACCGATTCGCCACCGTTCTTGATGCTCTCGCATTCTCACCGGTTCGCACACAGGTCACTCCCGCTGGCATTCCGTCTGAACCAACGCCGGAACTTCTTGCGGCGGTGAAGAAGGTTGCCGCACGACTCCCCCAGATCGCTGCATTGTTTGGCGTCGAAGCGTCAGCTCCGTCGAAGGCTCGCACTGGAGCCAAGCCGCGTCCACCAAAGCCGGTACTTGCTGACGCAGCGGCGACAGAAGAACCAGCATCTGTAGCAGACGCTCCTCAGACAGAAGATGCCTCGCCGTCGACCCCTACAGAACCTGCTGTCGAGGTCGAAACTCCTGCAGCAGTGGCAGCTGCTGAGGAAGCCGATGCTGCGGAAGCATCAGCCGACGAAGCCTGAGTTAGTCCGCCAGCAGTTCGAAAAGTTCAAGTGGGTGCGACAGCACAATGTCGCCTTGTTCAGCGACCGCACGTGGATTCCAACCAGCGAGAGCGAAACAGACTCCGGCGTTCAACGCGCACGATCGATCGTGCGCAGTGTCGCCGAGAAACACAACGTCCGCCGCGCTGACAGCGAGGAGTTGCAGCACGGGCTGAAGTTCTTTCGGGCCGCCAAATGCATCAGCGAATAACGCGATTTCCGGGGACCACTGCAGCCGTTCGAGTTCGGCATAACCCGACACCGGATGCTTATTCGAACAAACCGCCCATCGCCCGAGCTCCGAAACAAGTTCTTCAACGCCGGGGAATGGCTGCGCTTGCGCTGGGTCGTACGCAGCCACGTAGTCCTCAACACTGAGCCCGAGGCGGTGGCACTCCTCTGCGAGAACGTGACCGAATGTGATCTCCTCGCGGGCGATTCCAAGTGCGACAAAGGCATCGGCTAAGGCGGCGTCGGAATCGATCAACGTGCCGTCCAGGTCGCACACTGCGATTCGATTTCGACCTCGGGCAAGCTCGCCCCTCCCCTGTGGGTGAAACATTCAAGAATCGTAGTTTCGTCACGTGACGAAACGGGATGCGATCGTCAGTTTGGCTAGTGTTCACGAATGGTCGAATACGAAGTTCACGGACATGTCGCAGTTCTCACCCTCAACCGCCCCGAGGCCCGCAACGCGGTAAATGATGTCGTCGCGCAGTCGATGACCGAGGCGCTTGAAATGATGGAAGCTGATCTCGAGGTTTGGGTCGGCGTTCTCACCGCCAACACCACGGGACACAAATCACCAGTGTTCTGCGCCGGTGCGGATCTCAAGATGATCAACTCCGGTCGAGCAGGAGAACTCGCGACTGCAAAGGGCGGCTTCGGCGGCTTCACAACCTTTCCTCGCACCAAGCCCGTTATTGCTGCCGTCGACGGCCTCGCCACTGCTGGCGGCTGCGAGATCGCACTCGCTGCGGACATGATCGTGGCCTCGAACCAATCGCAGTTCGGTTTGGCAGAGGTCAAGCGCAACCTCGTGGCTGCAGCAGGTGGCCTGTACCGACTGCCGAAGTTGGTTGGAAAGAACGTCGCTCTTGAGGTCGCACTCACCGGCGAACCGCTCACCGCACAGCGCGCCTACGAACTCGGCCTTGTAAATCGTCTTGTTGACGACGGTAAGGCATTCGAAGCAGCGATGGAGTTGGCGAACGCAATTGCAGCCAATGCTCCTCTTGCAGTTTGGGAGAGCCGTGCACTCATTATCGCCGCTGATTGGGATGACGAAGCGACGATCAACAAGAACACTGCAGCCGCATTCGGTCGAGTGCTTTCCTCTGAAGACACCACCGAAGGTCTTACAGCTTTCATCGAAAAGCGTGCACCACAGTGGAAGGGTCGCTGAGAGGAATTTCGCTCTCAGCGTAAGGTGCGACGGACGGTAATCAGCCTCGCCGTGAGCCCAAGTCGTTCATAAAGGTTTTTCGATTCGCGTGCTCCAGGCAGCGAGTAACCGTCGATCGCTGCCGCATCCAATGCGATCGCCCAAGCGATTGCAGTTTCGAGGAGAACTTCTCCGACACCAACCTCACGCGCCGCAGGTGTCGTGAAGATGTCACGCACCGTCACGATGGTTTCGCCGTCTTCTTCGGAAAGGCTGGCGATCGCGTAACCAACTACGGCGAGCTCCCAAATTCCGCACCACACCATTGTTTCGGCGTCGTTGAGCGCCTCGTGAATTGCCTCGGACACCCCAGCCGTCCGAGGATGCGCTGCAAGAAATGCTGCTCCCCCGCGTTGTGTCCGCAATTCAGATTCCGCAGCGGTCAACAACTCGATGAGCCCAGGTACGTCAGATTCCTCGGCCGGGCGAGCAGTCGCCGACATCGCTACTTCCGCAACTGACGAAGTCGATTGAGAATGGTCTTACGCGCCCGGTGCGACCGTTCATAGGCGTCGAGAAGTTCGCGTTGCTCGGGAGAGAGATCAGCAAGGAGTGGGAGCACCTGGGCGGCGGTGAGGCTGTCGTACTCACTGATGAACGCGTCGATCGAAACTGCAGCGACCGATTCCGAACTGACGTGCTCTTGATCGGAAGTTTCAGTCGTGGTGGCTGATGAGTTCGACCGCCCCGGCGAAGCCGCGTCAGCGACAATCTTTAGAAAGGCCTGAAGGTGCTGCTCGGCGTCGGCAAGGGAGTTGCGAGCCTTCGCGTTTGTTGCGCCCAACGCGAACTGGCCGACCACACGGGCGTTCGCCGCCTGTGTGCGACCCCGCTTTGCTAACTCAGGAAGAGCATCAGCACCCTTGGAGACGAGTCCAATTGGGGCATAGAGGAAAAGGTCGAGCAGATGCTCGACCGGATCGACGGCGGCGTCGCTCGTCGACTTTGCCATCTCAGCTCTTCGCCTTCTTTGCCGGAGCTTTCTTTGCCGGAGCCTTCTGTGCTGAAGCCTTCTGTGCTGAAGCCTTCTGTGCTGAAGCCTTCTGTGCTGAAGCCTTCTGTGCTGAAGCCTTCTTCGCAGCAGTCTTCTTGACTGGGGCGCTCTTGGCCGGGTCCTTTGCAGGGTTCTTCGCTGCACTCTTCGCCGGGGCCTTCGTCGTCTGCTTCTTGGCAGCAGCTTTCACCTGACGATCGAGTGCGCCTGATTCGATGTGTTCGATCGCAGGACAAGCAGCTTCACCGACAGGGCAATGCATCGAGCCAGGTGATCCGAACTGACCGCGGTTCACGAGAAGGAAGCAACCGGTACACATGAACTCGTTCGCCTTTTTCGGCGTCACGCCTTCTGCGATATCGGTAGGCGCCCGGGGTTCGGGAGCGACTTCTTCGTCTTCCTCGTCGTCATCGTCAGCAGCGGCGATGCGGTCTTTCAGAATTGCGTCGAGATCGGCTTCAACATCGTCGGGGTTGAGGTCTTCGTCCTCGTCGTCTTCATCTTCACGCTTCGGACGCGCCGCAAGCGCAGCGTCAGCTGCTGCTTCGTCTTCGTCTTCATCTTCAAGCGCAACATCGTCGGCAAGAACTTCTTCGAGGTCTTCGACGATGTCGCCTTCGAGGTCTTCGCCCTCGAGATCAACATCAATCTCTTCCTCGTCGAATTCTTCGTCGATGGGATCGTCAGCCATGGAGTCCTCAGGTCAGGGCCACCACAGGGCGGCCGGGTAATTCGTGCCGCGGATGATAGGCACACTTACGGGTGAAATTGGTGCCTTTCGCGTTTCTCACCATCAAAGGTGACAAACGACACGTACGTCAGGAACCTAAACGGCGGCTTTCTGCGCGACGTTCGGCCTGCAACCGCTCAAGCTCGGGTTCGGCACTGTGGTCGACAAACCGCATCATTGATGCGATGGCATGGTGGCCAGCCTGTTCAGCGATGAGTCGGTGCATCTCCTGGCCCACGATGCGGTAGGCGGGATGGCCCTGCGGTGTAGTTCGGAGTTCGATGAGGTGCATTGCTTCACGGGCGTTCATCTGCATGGAGAATCGAACCCGATACGCCAACGGAACCGCATAAGAGGACTCTGCAGGGAACTGCTCGTCAAGCGCTTCATAGAGCGATGCAGATCGCTGCATCGCTTCATCGAAGACTCCGCCGACACCAGCGTCGTCAACGGCGGCAGGTCGCGTGTAGCCATGAAGCGGCGTGAGCTTTTGCCAGTCGATTGTGAGCATTCGATGACGTTGCAGATCTCGGAAAGCGCCGTAATCGGCAAGGATGTCGAAGCGATATGACGGGCGCTCCAGTGCCCGACCGGGCTTGTGACGTCGATTGTCGCGCTCGCCTTCGTACGCGTTGAGTACTGCGATGCGTTCCTCAACCGACATCGCTCGCACGCGCTCTTCAATCTGACGCTCTGGCAATGAAAGATGCGGATACAAAGCGGCAGTGACGAGTTTAATTTCCGCGTCAGGGTCAAAGTCGGTGAGCGCCACGACCGGCGCTGGTTCGATGCCTTCAACACCAGCAAAGAGTCGGCCAGCAATGTCGTCCATAGCGGAGCGGCTGCCCTGGAGATAGTCGCTCCACGCCACTCCCCTGTCGTCAAGATCGACACGCTTCAGGAACGAAGGGACGACCTTTCGAAGTTCAGTGAGCATGAGGTCGGCATAGGTTCGAGCTTCGGGAAGCGGATGCGACCGCATGCGCAGAAGCAGCATTTCGTAGCCCTGCCCGGTGCCATAGATACCCACGTTGGAAAGAGATGACGCCGGTAGAAGTCCACGAAGCGAATCGAAGGCTTTCGCTCGGATGGCCTGGCGATACACGAAATCACTATCGGACGGATCCTTCGGGATCCGTTCCTTTATGTCGTCAACCAAAATGGGTAGAAGTTCGGCATAGGTGTCAAAGAGCCGATCCATATCACCGACATACCGAGCACCAAGACTCGATTGGAGAACCTCTGGTGGACGGTAGAACCGGTACCGACCGCCAATACGAGCGTCGTAGGAGATATAACGCGTTGACTGCTCGAGGTAGGCCATAAGGCGTCCCCACTCGAGCACCTTCGTTAGAAGGTTCGATGCCTGCTCACACGCAAGGTGCACACCGCCCAGCTGTGCCACAGAATCATCGCCATATTCGAAGAAGACTTTGTCGTACAGCTCTTCAGCTCGGCGAAGTCCGATCGTTGCGTCGATGGAGTCATCGCCACTGATATCAAGCTCGCCTACAAACTCGTCGAGAAACAAACGGCGGAGGCTTTTTGACGACCGGGAGTAGCGCGCAAACAGCGCTCCTTTTACGACCTCGGGGAGATTTACCAGTGCAAACACTGGGCCGTAGAGGTTCGTGAAATAGCGGCGAAGGACATCTGCCTCTTCTGGGCTGAATTCCTCGGCGACGTAGACACTCACGGCGGGCGAGCGTACGGCCTCTAACGGCTCACGCCGCGGATGGCACGCTGGTTGTCGGTCACCGCTTCGCTGACGTGAACTCAGCCGCGATCGATTTGAGGGTCTCCGGTGAACTCCAGAGGTCGATGATCGTCATGGCCATGGCCTTGGCCCCGTCAAGAACACCCTGGTCACCCGATGCGGACGCGGCGTAGTCGGTGAACCCGGTTGTATGAATGCCAACCCCGGTCGGGGCAACTGCCACCATCGGATGAATCGATGGAACAACGTGGCTTACATTGCCCATGTCGGTTGATCCCACGACTTCACCAGCACTACCTGGCTCTAAAACCTCACGTCCGAGGGAGGCGCTATTGGCCGCGTAGAGCGCCTCGAACCGACGATTGCGCAGAAGGTCCGCATAGGCGGGATCGATCCACTCAAACTCGACGGTGCAGCCTGCAGCATCGCCACCGGCCACCAACGCTGCAAGCACTCGAGGCTTGAGGGCTTCAAGCCGCTCCATATCGGCGGCCCTGATGAACCAATGCATGGCGGCGGTGGAGGGAACGATGTTCGGCTTGTCACCTCCGTCAGTAAAGATCCCATGAATCCGCTCTTCGGGTCGGATGTGCTGACGTAGAGCAGCAACGTTCATGTATCCGAGCACCGCGGCGTCAAGCGCGTTGCGACCGTCCCACGGATGTGCAGCCGCATGAGCTGCTTGGCCATTCCATTTCACCCGGAGTTGCTGGATCGCAATCGTTGTCATCCACCGGAGGTCAACGTCAGCGGGGTGAATCATCATCGCCACGTCGACGCCATCGAGAGCCCCGCGATCGATCATGAAGACCTTTCCTCCGCCACCTTCTTCGGCTGGTGATCCCAGGACACGAATTCTTCCGCCTACCTCTTCAGCAACCGCGGCAGCGCCGAGAGCTGCGCCGAGACCGGCAGCGGCGATGATGTTGTGACCGCATGCATGACCGATACCTGGGAGCGCGTCGTATTCACAGAAAACCGCAACCTCAGGACCGCTCGTCCCAGCGGTCGCTTCAAACGCTGTTGGCATCTCATAGGCGCCCGGCGTGACCGTGAATCCCAAATCATCTAGTACCGAGGTCAACACACTGTGAGCGTGATGCTCCGCATAGTTTTCTTCCGGATGCGAATGGATCGAATGGGAGACCTCGAGTAACAGCTCGCGTTGCTGGTCAATGGCTTCGGTGGCTCGTTGCTTGGCCTCGCTTGCTTCCATCCTCCAACGTTACAGGCGCCTCGAAGGCCTGTGGAGGGTCACACAACCACGAAAAAGGCGTCCGGCAGCACATGAAAGGAAATGGTTTGTGCGTGAACCTTGAGTTCACTATCAACACACACCGGCCTCAACTGATCAAACCTCATCGTCTCGCTTTTCGTCCGTCGAGAGGACAATGAAGGGTGTGGCAGATGAGTCCCCGTCTTGGCTCGCGACCGAGCGAGGCGCCGTTCTCGCCAACCCAGTGAGCCGGTCGTGATGTCAATGAGCCCGTCACCAGGATGAGCACGTGGCCCGAAATCGAGATCTCCGAGCCACTGGGCGTTCATCACCATGGCTGAGTCTTTCGTGAAGGGCTTCCCGACGATTGCATGTGCAACGAATGGAACCTCAACCCCATCGAGTACGGCGATCACCAGATCAACAGGCACCGTTATTGCATCCGGACCATAGAGCCTTTCGGCACTGCCCGGTCCTCCGAGCGTCTTACAGAGGTCACCACCAAGCAGGCCGACGGTGATGGTTGACTCACCCTGTCGGCGAGACGAAACCACGAGTTGCCTGAGTTCGCCATCAGTCGACGCAAGAGGGGCATCGACTGGCAATGGACGCTGAACTCCGTACTCACTCCCCTTCTTGATCGTCATCGCGTTTCGTCCTCGAAGCCATCATCTGAGTGGTCAGAGTCGGCGTCGTGCTCGGTTCCAACTCTTCCTCGCCCTGAAATCGCCACGACTCCGCGGTGAAGGGCATCAGCCGCGTCCGACGCCGTCGAAGAGCACGCGGCATCGGTTTCGGAAAGCTGCCGGAGTAAATCGACGAGTTGTTTAATTGTTCGAACAAAATCGCCGCCGGGCATTTCGTCCTCACCTAACAGATGTTCGAGATCATCGCCGGCAGCCCATGCGTGTGCGAGTGCAAAGAATCCCGCATCCGGCGTACGAGTCGCTGTGAGACCGAGGGCCATCTCGTCTCTCGCGATTGAACGTGTGAGATCTTCGAGTTGAGCGGCTCGTTGGGCAATGTCTCGACGTGGAAACCAAGGAGAAAGATCAGGACCAGAGGCCCTGGACTCATAAACAAACGAACTTACGAGTCCAGCAAGTTCTGCAGCCGAAAGGTCATCGAAGAGGTGTTCGTCGAGCGCTTCGGCTATCGCAAGATCTGACTCGTGGTAGATCCGCACGAGACGTTCCCCGCGCTCGGTGAGGCTCCATCCATCGAGGTAGCCCCACTGCTCAAGCATTTGAAGAATCCGATCAAAGTGCTCAACCAATGAACCAGTTCGAGATCGAATGCGTTTTTCAAGACCTTCGATTTCACGCCGCACTTTGTCTGCGTCACGCAATGCACGCAGATGATTGTCGCGGTCGGGGCACTGGTGAACAGGATGACGCTCAACGGCTGTGCGATCTTCAACGCCCCGCTGAGAGGAATGACGGTCATCCACAGGCAAACGGCTCACGACGCGATCGAGCTCAAGCGAAACGGCCTTCTGAAACTTGGGCTTCATGGGCGTAAACGGAACGGGAAGGTCGATATGGCCAACCACGGTGGGGACATCTTCGAAATCCCGTGCACCAAGCTGAAGCACGTTCCTGCGTGCATTTAGAACCTTCACACGTATCGATCCGCTCTTGCGGTTCGAGACGGAGAGGACCGCAACGCGATCGTGGCCACCACTTCCGTCGAGCCACAAAATATCGCCAGGTTTCAGTGTCCTCAGTGCCTTTTCTACGTGCGAGCCACCGCCACCCGACGAGCGAACCCCACGTTCACGATCGAGAGCGTTTTTGTAGGCGAGAATGTCGCCAAGCTCGCACGATGCATCAGTCTTCAAGCGCTCAAACTTTTCGATTTGGCCGTCGAGTCGATGCTCCTCGCGGGCGACATCGGCATCAGCCTGATACTGGGCGAAACTGTTCCCGAGTAACCGATGCGCTTCGCCGGCGTCGTAGCGTCGAACAAGATTTGCAGCCATGTTGTAAGTAGGGCGAAAAGAACTCGTAAGCCGGAAGCTGCGGCTGGAAGCGAGAGTTGCGACATCATCGAATGTCACAAACGGTGACCAGAGAACAACCGCGTTCCCGTGATTATCAATTCCGCGACGACCCGCTCGACCAGTGAGCTGTGTGTATTGGGCGGGGGTGAGGAATTCGTGACCGTCACCGGTGAATTTCGTGAGCTTGTCAATCACCACGGTGCGAGCCGGCATGTTGACACCTAACGCAAGTGTCTCGGTGGCAAACACGATTCGCACTAAGCCTTCAACAAAACATTGTTCGACGGCCTCTTTGAATGGCGGCACAAGACCTGCATGGTGACTCGCTATGCCCCGTTCAAGGGAATCAAGCCACCGGCCGTAGTCGAGAACGCGAAGATCATCGTCTGAAAGCTCCTCAACGTGGGATTCAGCGATCTGTCGAATTCGAGCTCGTTCGGCGTCATCGGTAAACGACAGGCCGGCTCGGCTACACGAAGTAACCGCCTCATCGCATCCGTTGCGACTAAAAATGAAAAAAATCGCAGGCAGCATGGATCGTTCGGAGAGGAGTTCAACGACTTCAACTCTCCCCGGCGTCGAGTAGCGACGCCGTCCACCCCTCGCCCGGTCTCGAGGGTCAATGTCGTACTGGTGACCTCGACGATCGGCCTTTCCGTCACTCAACGTGGGGATGAGAGAGAGCCCGTCCTCAAGTCTGTCGGCAACCAGATACCAATTGTCGAGCTCTACCGGTCGTTTGGTTTCCACGACCACTTCCGTCGGACCCCGTACCGACGTAATCCACTCACCGAGTTCGTCGGCGTTCGAAACTGTCGCCGACAGGCACACAAGACGCACGTGTCTCGGAAGGTGGATGATCACCTCCTCCCAGACAGAACCTCGAAATGTGTCTTGGAGATAATGCACTTCATCGAGCACGACCCAATCGAGTGCATCCAGCGCTGATGAACGTGCATAGATCATGTTTCGGAGGACTTCAGTTGTCATCACGACGATCGGCGCATCACCATTAATTGCTGTATCGCCTGTCAGCAGTCCAACGAAGTCGCTGCCGTGTTCGTCGACCAAGTCATGGTACTTCTGGTTCGATAACGCTTTGATCGGCGTCGTATAGAAAGCGCGCCGTCCAGCTTTTCGTGCGTTCGTGACTGCGTGCTCGGCAACCCTTGTTTTTCCGGATCCGGTTGGCGCAGACACCAAGACTGAAACTCCGCGGTCGATGATCTCAATCGCGTCCAACTGAAAGCGGTCGAGTGAAAAAGGAGGTGTCACGTCATTCAGCTATGACGGTGTCATCGTCATTCGAAGGAGCTTCCTTGCTCTCAGCTTTTTTCTTCGAACGACGCCGGATTGCCAGAATTGTTGCCCCAATGGCAATTGAAAGGATGTAGAGAACAAGCATTGGAACGGCGAGAGCAATGAGCGAAATTGGATCACCACTCGGTGTGATGACTGCTGCGATCACTGCGATCACGACGATCGCCTGTCGCCACCATTGAATGAGCTTCTTTGGCGTCAGGACACCAATCATCTGGAGCGCCACGAGTAAGACTGGGAACTCAAAGCCAACCCCGAAGCCGAGCATCATCCACACGATCAGGGTGACGTAACTGTCGGCGGTATAGAACGGCTCGATCTGAGAGCCACCAATCGTGGTGAGGAACTCGAGTGTTGGATTCAGTACAAAAAACGCAACTGTTGCCCCACCGAGGAAAAGCACAAGAGCGCTGACGGTAAACGGAATCGCATAACGCTTTTCGTGTGGGTAGAGCCCGGGAGTTACGAATCTCCACACTTGCCAAACGATGATCGGCATTGCAATCGCAACGCCGATGTACGCCGACATTTTTAATCGGAGGCCAAAGGCCTGAAGCGGCTCGGTGGCGATGAATGGTTGTCCCGGCTGCACTTCGTTGAACGGGTGTTTCAGAATCTCGAGTACGTGGGGATACAGGAACCACCCCAGAACTGCGCCGATGCCGACCGCAAGTGCAACACGGAACAGGCGGGTCCGCAGTTCAGCGATGTGCTCCCACAGAGTCATGTGCCCTGTTGATGCGGTGGACGTGTCGGTGGCCATCGAAACTCAAGTACTCGTCGAGTCGTCATTGTCTGGCGCCGGCACCGAGAGGTCGCCGACAAACGGTGCGGGCGGGCCAGAAGGACTATTTGGGGACACCGGATCGATAGGCGCCACGAGTCGCGGACCTTCAGTGGTTCGGTCAAGTGCTGTCTCGACGTGACGAGAGTCGCCGATATCCATGGCCGAACGGACTTCTTCTTCGAAGCCTGACGTCACCCTTCGGACTTCAGCCAGGAACTTCCCAACCTTTCGAGCTGTCTCCGGCAATTTCTCCGGACCCAGCAGCAAGAGTGCCAGCAGCAGGATCACGACGATCTCACCACCACCGACGTTAAACATGTGTTGCATCGTACTCCCGGGCGTGCCGGGCTACCCCTCGAGCAAATGGTCGGAGTTGGGTCGGTCCGTAGGGCAGGCTGTTCGAGTGACTCGTCTCCCGTCCCTTCGACCGCCAATCGGCTTCGCCCATCGTGGCGCTCGGGCAAATGCACCCGAGAACACGATGGAAGCATTCGAACTTGCACTCCGCCTGGGAGCTACCGGGATCGAAAGCGATGTCTGGCTGACTTCTGACGGTGTCGCGGTCCTCGATCACGACGGACTTGTAGGCCGTCGCCCGCTTCGGAAACCAATTTCAGAGGTTGCGGCTGTCGATCTCCCACCGCATATACCCAAACTCCGAGAGTTCTATGAGCTCGTTGAATCCTCGGTCGAGTTCTCACTCGATATCAAGGATCCAAGCGCCACGGCGGAGGTCATTGCATGCGCTCGTGACGTCGGCGCCGAAGATCGCCTGTGGCTCTGCCATCCGGACCGCCAACTGGTGAGTTCGTGGAGGGAGCTTTCTGCTTCGGTCCATCTTGTCGAGTCGACCCGCGCAGCCCGATTTGAGGGAAGTCCCGAACTTCATATCGCCGGCAGCGCTGAGCTGGGTATCGAGGTCATCAATCTGCACCACAGTGACTGGACTGGTGGTTTCATCACGATGGTCCATCGATTTGGCCTCCTCGCTTTCGGCTGGGACGCTCAGTTCGACAGGGTCCTCGAAGGACTACTTGATAGCGGTATCGACGCGGTCTACAGCGACCACGTCGACACGATGATGACATCGATATCGCTCGCTGCGAGCGGCGGAATCAGCGAGGCGTAAGTCGCAACGCTTCGCACTGCATCGCTACGGCATGGACCGATAGTGAATTACAGCAATCCGAATCGACCGAGCGGCCAGACAGTCACAAAGGCGCGTCCAACGATTGTGGACTGATCGATTGGACCAAAGTAGCGACTGTCTTTCGAATCTCCGCGATTGTCTCCCATGACCCACACCTGATCCTTGGGAACAATGCATGGAGCTTCCACAGAGCATTTGTTCGGAGCGTTTGCGCTGCTCGTCACTGTTCCATCTGGCAAATATGTTTCGTCGAGTCGTTTGCCGTCTACGTACACCGAGCCATCCACGAACGTGATGGATTCACCTGGCAGTCCGACGACGCGCTTGATCAAATCGGGAATGTTGCTTGAGGTCTCAGATGCAGGACGCTCAAAGACGATGACATCGCCACGATTCACATCGTGAAGGCGATAACTGAGTTTATTGACAAGCACTCGGTCGCCTTCATGCAAAGTTGGGTACATCGAGAGCGACGGAATATAAAACGCCTGCAACAAGAAGACCTTGACAACAAGGGCCAAAGCGATCGCCCCAACAATGACGATCAGCCACTCGACGATTCCCGCACCACGCGGGCCAAACCACTTCTCAAGACGACGACGCCGGGTTCGACGCGAACGAGTCGGTGCGACGGGTTCGGCTGCGGGACTGGTCACTGTTGTGCTTTCAGAGTGAAACGGGACCGGAACGGCCCGGCGATGCACTCACACTAGTCACGGTAGACAGCGAGCAACCTTCGGGCTGCCGATGGCCCCACATCTTTGAGAACATTGGACGCCTCGATAACTGTGGCATCGGAACCAAGCCGAAGAAGCAATCGCTCAAGCCATGGCAGCGAGCCAATCGCAAGAGTGAGTGTCGCCGAACCGTCGGCATGGGTTTCGATCGATTCCGCCGGGTAGTACTCAGTGACCCAGCGAGCATCGGACGTGAGCAGCAATGTGACTCGGCCCAACGCATTCGAACCATCGAAAAGTTGGAACGTCGGGAGCGGATCCGGCAGGTCAAACGACGATTCGATGATCGAAGCCTCACGAATTCGGTCGATCCTGAAGACTCGTTCGGCGTTGCTTGCATTGCACCAAGCTTGGAGGTACCAAAGCCCGCCCTCCGAGTGGATCGCCCACGGATTGATTCTGCGCGTGCCGGTGTCGTCTCGCCCATAGCTGTAATAGGTGATATCGACGCTTTTCTTTTGCTCGATTGCCTGCCGCAACTGTTCGGTAATGAGATCTGGCGCAGTGTCGATCCCGACCTCCACAGCGGTCTCAGAGCCTTCTCCGAGCGAATCGAGAACTTTCGCGAGACCTCGAGCAAGCGCACTCGAATGATCGGCGCCTGGAACCGCAAGTAGGGCCTTGGCCGATGTCAGCAACGCGAACGTTTGCTCTGCAGTTAAACGCAATGGGCGTCGAAAATAATCCGGAAGTTCGATGGTGACGGTGTCCGCATCGACGATTGCGTTAATGAGGAGGTCCGGCGTGTACGGATGAACACCGACCATTGAGGTGATGATTAAACAATCACGAAGATCATCGGCATCAATGGCAAATCGTTCACTGATTTCGGTGATCGTTGCTGTTCCATCGGGCTGGTTCGCTACCCATGGGACGATTGCGAGTGTGCGGTCCAATCGTTCCGCAGCGGTCAGATCAGCCATTGATGTCACCCGCGATTCCCTCAAGCCACTCGATCATTTCCGCGCGCGACTCAGGAGGTGCAATGACCTCAGCGTGGTCGAGAAAGCTCAAAACGAACGAACGAAATGCGGGCCAATTCGTCACAGGTACCTGAAAGATCACCGACCCGTTGGACTCCTCCTCAGCCTTACAAGAGGAAAGTGACTGCCGGGCGAAATCAGCGACTTCTGCATCAAATCGAACAGAGATGAGAACTGGATCGCTCTCACCAAACTCCCAAGGATCCGCTTGTTCTAATGGAGTTGAAGGTACCGGGTGAGTGTGACTCCCAGGTTCTTGGAGCCTGACTGCTGAGCGAATTCGGTCGAGCCGGAAATTTCGTTGCTCATTGCGCTCAAGGTCGAACGCAGTGAGGTTCCAACGACCGCGTTTGAAGTCGAGGTGCCAAGGCTCGACAGACCGATCCGAACTCCCCGACGTGCTCTCGTAGGTGAACGAAACAACGCGACGCTCGGTCACCGCTCGAAAAAGCGGCACGAGCGAAGAATCGCTAGGGAGCGCCGTGAGCTCCCCCACAGGAACGCCTACGGGATTTTCTGCAGAAGCGTCTACGACTCCCCCAAGTCGCCACATGGCTCGAGCCATATCGCCGGGCGAGGTTCCTACGGTGACGGTCTCGAGTGCAAGGTGAAGTGCTGCGAGCTCATCACTGCTTAAACCCGGATCGGGAAGTTCGTATTTCGACTTGTCGACTCGGTATGCGGTGAGATCGGCGGTGGCGCCGGTGATGACCTCAATGGGTACTCCAAGGCTAAGGAGATCCTTTTTGTCCCGCTCGAACGTGCGCCTGAAAGAATCGTGATCTGCGTTGTACCCCGGCACTCGCTGTTGGATGTCGACAGCTCTCACTCCGTACCGAGTGTCGCTCAGTGCTGCCAAGAGGTTCATCTGTCGCTCGAACTTCTCGGCAGACTTGTCAGAAGGAGTCATTCGCACGTCACTTAATTTCGAAGGGCTTCGCTGATCACAAAGAGGCGATGAGTTTCTCAACCCGTTCGTCATGTGAGCGGAACGGGTCCTTGCACAGCACGGTTCGCTGGGCCTGATCATTCAACTTCAAATGAACCCAGTCAACGGTGTAGTCCCGTTTGCGTTCCTTGGCCTTCTTGATGAACTCTCCGCGAAGACGTGCTCTCGTTGTTTGGGGCGGAGTTTCTATTGCCTCATCAATCTCGAGGTCGTCGCACATACGCTCGACGAGACCTTTATCTTGCATCCGGTAGAAAATCCCTCGTCTGCGGTTGATGTCGTGATACTGGAGATCAAGGAGCGCAATCTTCGGGTCTGTGAGGTCAAGGCCGTGACGTTCCCGGTACGCCTCGATCAACTTGTACTTGATGACCCAGTCAGCTTCTCGGTCTTGGCCAAGCGGATCAATTTCAATCTTCGTGAGAGCCTGCTCCCACATTCCGAGCGCTTGCTTCTCCAGAGGTGAAAGGTCCCGCCGGTCGGCATAGCGAAGCGCTCGCGTCAGATACTCGCTCTGGATTTCAAGGGCCGTTGCCTCCCGTCCATTTGCGAGCCGGACTTTTCGTGTGCAGCTCATGTCATGGCTGATCTCTCTAATCGCTCGAATGGGATTCTCAAGCGTGAGGTCTCGCATAATTACGTTGGGCTCTTCAAGCATCCGCAACAAAATCGCCGTCGTTCCAACCTTCAGGAAGGTTGCGTATTCGCTCATGTTCGAATCACCCACGATCACGTGGAGTCGCCGGTAACGCTCAGCATCGGCATGAGGTTCATCGCGAGTGTTGATAATTGGACGGCTCCGTGTCGTCGCCGACGAGGTGCCTTCCCAAATGTGCTCCGCCCGCTGCGAGATGCAGAACATCGCACCGCGAGCAGTCTGGAGAACCTTCCCTGCCCCAGCGTAGATCTGTCGGGTCACGAGGAAGGGAATAAGCGTGTTCGTGTAATGCGCGAGCTCTTCATTACGACCGGTCAGATAGTTCTCGTGACAGCCGTAGGAGTTTCCCGCTGAGTCGGTGTTGTTCTTAAACAGATAGATATCGCCGTTGATCCCTTCATCTGCGAGCCGCTTTTCTGCCGAGGTCAGGAGTTGCTCAAGTATCCGCTCTCCAGCTTTGTCATGGACAACGACATCGTGGATGGAATCGCATTCCGGAGTTGCGTATTCCGGATGTGAGCCGACATCTAGATAGAGACGAGCACCGTTCTGCAAGAAGACATTGGAGCTTCTACCCCACGAGACAACTCGGCGAAACAGGTATCGGGCTACTTCATCAGGGCTCAGGCGACGCTGGCCGCGCAGAGTGCATGTGACGCCGTACTCATTCTCGAGTCCGAAGATCCTCCGCTCCATACCGGCACGCTATCGGTGACTGCGAGAAGGAGTGTGATGGTTCTCGAATCAATTCTTGGGCAGGAACTCAGGGAGCTCGGTGCGTTCGATTCGGCGAAACGCTCGGCGATCGGCTCCGCGGTCCAGCACGGCAACCTCGAGATCAGATGCGTCAAGAGTGCGGTCCGGGCCAGCAAGTGCAGTGACTGCTACGGCCAAGACCGCCTGGAGGTCGAGCTCCGGTGCCCATGTCTCTTCGAGTCGATGAGAAATCGCGTCGGCATCGCCACCGAGAACCGTAAAACGGTCTTCGTCCATGACGGTTCCGTCGTAGAGAATGTGGAAGAACTGATCGTCAGCCGATGTCAGACCGACCTCTGCAACAAGGATCTCAACTTCCATCGGCTTCATCTCGTGGGTAAACACCTGACCGAGAATCTGCGCGTACTGATTGCCGAGGCTGCGAGCGTCGACATCTTCACGGCTGTAGGAGAAACCTTTGAGGTCAGCAGCCCGAACGCCAGCAATTCGGAGTTGATCAAACTCGTTGTATTTTCCGACCCCTGCGAATGCGATGCGATCGTAAATTTCGCTCACTTTTCGGAGAGTTGTTGAGGGATTCTCCGCAACAATTGCAATGCCATCAGCGAATTGCATCGCAACAAGCGATCGGCCGCGAGCGATTCCTTTGCGGGCGTAGTCGGCCCGATCCTTCATCACCTGTTCGGGCGCAACGTAGAACGGCATACTCATCGGGCACCTCCAGCGGTCTCGGTCGAGGTCTCAGGCAAGCGGCCTCCGCCATCACGAAGTGAAAGTGCGTCTAAGAGTCCAACAAAGCGCTCTGCAATCTCTTCGTCGGGAACGCGGGTGAATCCCTCGGAAGTAATTGTTGCAATCACGGGATAGATGCCACGCACCATGTCGGGGCCACCAGTCGCCGAGTCTTCATCAGCTGCTTCGAACAGCGCGGTAATCGCAAGGTCGACGGTCTCGTCACGAGAAAGGCCTTCGTGAAAGCGCATCTTCACAACTGAACCTGCGAGTGAGCCACCCGAACCGCTCGTGGCAAAATTGGATTCTTCGTAGCGACCACCGGTGATGTCGTACTGGAACAAGCGTCCTGCGGCTCGGCGTGTGTCGTAACCCGCAAAAATCGGCACAACCGCGAGTCCCTGCATTGCAGCAGGCAGGTTGCTCCGAACCATTTGGCCGAGCTGATTGGCCTTGCCCTCGAGGGAAAGTTGCGAACCCTCAACCTTTTCGTAGTGCTCCAATTGCAACTGAAAGAGTTTCACCATTTCCATCGCCGGTCCCGCTGCACCTGCGATAGCGACACCTGAATGACGATCTGCAGGGAAAACCTTTTCGATGGCCCGATGGCTAATGATGTTTCCCGATGTCGCCCGACGATCGCCGGCCATGACGACACCATCTGCGTAGCGAATTGCGACAACTGTGGTCGCATGAGTGATGGGGAGCCTTTCGTCGACGGCGGCTGTTGGCGCGACGGGCACCAAGCCCTGCATCTTCGCGAGCGCTGCGAAATCGGGACCTGGATCTTCGGCTGGTGGAAAGAACGGCATACTCACGGTGGAGAGGCTACCGGCTTCGGTCGCATCCGCTAGAGGCGGCTACTGACCGCCCTTTTGCACGAAACTCCGAACGAAGTCCTCTGCGTTGGTTTCGAGGACCTCATCGATCTCATCGAGAAGATCGTCAAGTTCGGCCTTGAGCTTCTCCCCTGCCTCAGAAGCCGGCGGAGCTTCGTCCACGGTCTTTTCTGGACGATCGGCTGGTGTTCGTCTGATCTGTTCACGTTCAGGCATGGCACCTCCTAATGGTCGACTTCATCGAGTTCCGGAAACCGGAAACCACTCGCCTACGACTCGAGTTGTGCGAGCAACTCAGCCGCAGACCGACTGGATTCGATCACGCTAGCCACATGAGCGGCAGTTCCACGCGACGGCTCCATCATCGCTACTCGCCGCAGAGGCTCCGTGCCCACGTCGAACACCAAAGAGTCCCAGTTCGCGGAAACAATCTCATCTCCGAATTTCAACAAACAGGCGCCTCGGAAATACGCACGAGTGTCTTCTGGTGGAGTGTTCATTCCTCGGAGAACCTCCTCATTCCGACAGATCGTCTCCAAACCGACTCGACGTGCAAGCGATTTATCGGGACGAAGATCGTGGTATTGAAGATCAAGTGCATGGAGACGGGCATCCCCCCAATTGAGGTTGTGTCGCTCTCGGTAGCCGTTGATAAGTCGATACTTGGCAATCCAGTCGACCGTTGTCGCAAGCGACTCTGGGTTGCTCTCCAGCCCCGTAAGCGCTTCGTCCCATCTTCGGATGATCTCCGGCCCTGCTGTTTCTCCTACGAGTTCGAAACCGTGATGGTCCGACCAGTCCACTGCCCGTTCGAACAAATAGCGCTGCACTTCAAGTGCGGTTGCAGAGCCACCAGAAAGAAATGGCAACGCAACAGAAAGTGAGAGGTCGGTACTTACCGATCGCAACGCGTGAATCGGAGCGGCGAATCGAAGATCTCGTTGAATCCAGTCGTCTTCGATCATTGCCAAAACAAGCGAAGTGGAGCCGACCTTGAGGAAGGTTGCGACTTCACTCATATTGGCGTCACCGATGATCACATGGAGGCGGCGATATTTCTGCGGATCCGCGTGCGGTTCATCTCTAGTGTTGATGATTGGACGCTTCAACGTTGTCTCAAGCCCTACCTCTTCTTCGAAGAAGTCGGCGCGCTGACTCACCTGAAACGGGACGATTTCTGGCGAGATCCCGAGTTCGCTTCCAACCTTGCCAGCGCCGCAGTAGATCTGACGTGTGATGAAGTGAGGGGTGATCTCGGCAACGATGCGACCGAAAGCAAGATCCCGGTCAATCAGGTAATTCTCATGACAACCGTACGAATTTCCCTTGCCATCGGAATTGTTCTTGTAAACGACGATTGACTGCCCGTCAGGAAGTAGGGCATCGGCGGTTTGCATCGAACGTTCAAGGATCAACTCGGCAGAGCGATCGAAGGTCACAACCGAAAAGGCGTCTCCACACTCTGGGGTCGAAAGTTCCGGATGAGCATGATCGACGTAGTAGCGGGCACCGTTTGTGAGGACCGCATTCACAAGATGGGTTTCAACTTCTGGAGGTATGGAATCAGGACTCGTGGCTCCCCGTGCATCCGAACCTGGAGTTTCAAATTCGAAATCCCATCCGACGCCAGGAGCACCGTGAACAGCACCACCTGAGCGGTTGAGATCGCTCAGGTACGAATTGATCAGGATTGACGAGGCAGTAATCGGGTTCGGATCGTCAACGCCCCGGAAGACAATTCCGTATTCAGTTTCGATCCCACAGATTTTCCTGATCGCCACGGGTTGTTCCTAAAACGGTTGTTACGCGAATTCAGAGGTACTGGCCGGTGCCGACCCGTTCGATTGAGCGGCCGCCGGATGTCTCACTTTCCGAATGCTTGACGAGCGTGCGGATGTAGATGATCCGCTCACCCTTCTTTCCGGAAATCTTGGCCCAGTCATCCGGATTCGTCGTGTTTGGAAGGTCCTCGTGCTCTTTGTATTCCTGGTGAATGGATTCGAACATGTCATTTACCCGGATGCCCCGTTCACCGGTGCGAAGGAAACGCTTGATCGCGAGTTTCTTGGCTCTGCGAACGATGTTCTCGATCATGGCTCCCGAGGAGAAATCTTTGAAGTACATAATTTCTTTGTCGCCGTTTTGGTACGTCACTTCGAGAAATTGATTGGCTTCATCGTCGCGGTACATCTCGGCGACGGTTTGTTCAATCATCACTCGAACGGTTTTCTCGGGGTCGCCCCCTCCGAGGGAGTCGATTTCCAGGACATCAAGTGGAAGATCGGACGTGAGGTAACGAGCAAAGATCTGCGCCGCTGAACTTTCGTCGGGACGCTCAATCTTGATCTTCACATCGAGGCGGCCAGGACGAAGAATTGCGGGATCAATGAGGTCCTCTCGGTTCGAGGCTCCGATCACGATGACGTTCTTCAACGTTTCCACGCCGTCGATCTCGGCGAGCAACTGCGGGACAATCGTTGATTCCATGTCCGAACTGATTCCTGTCCCGCGTGTGCGGAAAAGGGAGTCCATCTCGTCAAAGAAAACGATGACGGGCCATCCTTCTTCGCTCTTCTCCCTCGCCCGCTCGAAAACAAGTCGAATCTGACGCTCAGTCTCACCGACGTACTTGTTAAGCAGTTCGGGGCCTTTGATGTTGAGGAAGTAACTGCGAGCGTGAGCGTCACCGGAGACTTCTGCAACTTTCTTGGCCAAAGAATTCGCGACGGCCTTCGCAATAAGGGTCTTTCCGCATCCAGGCGGTCCGTAAAGAAGGATGCCTTTCGGAGCCGGAAGTTTGTGCTCGGCAAAGAGATCGTGGTGGAGGAACGGAAGTTCAACTGCGTCCATGATCTGTTCGATTTGAGAATCGAGGCCGCCGACATCGGCATAGGAGATGTCGGGAACTTCCTCGAGAACAAGCTCTTCGACGTCGGGACGAGGGAGTTTCTCCAAAAGCATTGATGCCCTCGGATCGAGAAGCACCGAATCACCAGACCGAAGTTTCACGCCGAGGAGATCAGCACCAACTTCGACAACCTGCTCCTCGTCGGCTCGACCGACAACCATTGCTCGGTGTCCATCGCTGAGCAGTTCCTTGAACGTCACAACTTCGCCGGTTCGCTCTGGAGCACGGGCAAGAACGACGTTGAGCGATTCATTAAGTACGACTTCAGAGCCGCGGATGAGTTCGGCTGCTGCGATATCCGGATGTAGTGAGACGCGGACTTTGCGACCACCGGAGAAGACGTCGACGGTGCCATCGTCGTTATGGTCGAGAAAGGTGCCATAAGCGGCAGGGGGCTGACTGAGTTTTTCAACCTCGTCGCGGAGTGCGGCGATGTGGTCTCGTGCTTCCCTGAGCGTGTAGGTCAGCTTCTCGTTCTGACTCACCGCTTGGGACAATTGACCTTTGGTCTCGAGCAGGCGCTCTTCAAGCGTGCGGACTCTCTTCGGCGCATCCTGGAGACGGCGACGCAACGACGCCACCTCTTCTTCGAGTACCCGGAACTGCTCCCTGAGTTCATCGTCAGGAGAACTGTTGCCAACATTCGCATCTTGGGGGCTCATCGCACAGACCTCCTTGTCGTCGCAGGGACCCTATCGGTCCTCCCCGCTCTCAAACCGACCGGAACGACATGATCCGGAAATCGAATGAGATGAGGGCCCCGGTTCTTGTCTCGGGCTCGGAGCCACTATGGTTTCTGACGTTCCCATTCCCCCCTCACGAAGAGGTGTAGTGACACATGAAGGTCTGGATCGATCAGGATCTCTGCACAGGCGATGGACTCTGCGAGGAGATCGCACCTGACGTGTTCACGCTGCTTGACGATGGCCTCGCCTATGTCAAAGAGGGCGACAAGGTGTTTTCCGATCCGGGTGGCGCGGCTGGTCTCGCCAACATCCCCGATGGTCAACTTGATGGCGTCATCGAGTCGGCCGAAGAGTGCCCCGGTGAATGCATTTTCATTGAAGTTGAGTGATCTGCGAGGAACTCGCTACTCGTTCGAATGAAAGAGCCCCGGTGATGCCGGGGCTCTTTCGCGTTCGCTTCCAAGTGTAAGAAGCACGTGTTTACGCTGAACTAGCTAACACACGAGCCAGTGCTCACCGACGCCGCACCAACAGTCGAGAGCACCGCTTCAAGTTCGGAGGGAGCCAGCGCGTAGGCAACGTTTTCGACGTCTCGTGCGATCGCGAAGGCAAGGCCGACGGCAACGCCTTGAGGAGTAACGAGAGCTGAACCGGAGTCTCCGGGACGAAGCGACGCAGCGAGCTCTAGAACTTTTCGCTCCGTGCGATTCGTGCCGTAAATGTCGCGGCCGGTGGCGTTGATGACGCGAGCAATTTTGAACGGCGCGATGCGAAGCGGCTCCCCGCCGGGGTGGCCGAACACTCCCCCCGTTGTTCCATCGTCCGAAGAAGCGCTACCACGAGCCAGTGGGAGCGCGGGTCGGTCGAATTCGGAAACTCTCAGAACGGCGATGTCCCGGGCAGCGTCGAATGCAACGACTGCTCCATCGAACCGCCGTCCGTCATCTCGGATAATCGTTGTGGATCGCTCACCTGCCACAACGTGAGCGTTCGTCGCAATGAGTCCGTCGGCCACGACAAAACCAGATCCATCCTGCATCTTGTTGCACGCCGGTCCTTCAACCTTGACGACAGATCGAGCAACGAGTGCAGCGGTCTCAACGGACAGGCCCGTTGAGGGTGGCGGAGTCCCTAGGTCAGGTGTTGGACGTAATGCATCAAAGACGTCTGGGAACGTCCCATCGCCGATGACAGTCCGGAGTGCCTGCATTGCATCCGGAGCGGGAGGAAGTGAATTGTCGACGGTCCGAGCGATCCATGATTTCGACGTCTGGGCCGAAAGCCATCCCGGACTGGAGACGAAGACAGGAATGACCAACCAGAGGATGATCACCACGCCAGCGAGCCCCGCTAACGCGCCCAAACCACGATCAATGGCGCCGAACGCGCCGTTTCGACGTCCGGGAGTGAGTCGTCCGCCTACGACGAATCCGAGCGCTTGTCCAAGTGTCGCCCCGATCAACAAAAGGCCAATCGAAAGTACGAGAACGAGACCACGATTGGCCTGACCTAGTTGAGTAAGAAACTTCGGCAGCAACCAGACCGCCAGCGCCAGCCCAGCTGCGAGACCAATCCACGACACCACTCTGGTGATGAAACCCAATCGATATCCACCCACGACAGCGATGGCGATCACGAAGAGAAGAACTACATCGAGGACACTCACGCGTTCGTCCGCCAGAGACTCATTGCGATATCTCTCTCAACCGCCGAGGAGACGTGCGTGGGTAAGGAAGCCGGTGTGAGCCACCATGCGGTGGTCAGGACGAACTGCAACACCCTCGACGTGCCATGTGCGGTTCAAGACCTCAAGCGTTTCCGGCATGTCGAAGGGACTCTGCTCAAGCGCTTCTCGCAGTTGCATAACCTGCACAATGCTTGGTGTGTAAGCGAGGAGAATCCCTCCGGGGTGCATCGCCTTCGCAGCATGCGGCACGACCTGCCAAGGCTCGGGAAGGTCGAGCACCACCCGATCGAGATCGGTTTCATCGATGCCGTCATAACAATCGCGAAGTTCGACTCGGTATCGATCGAGTGCCTCGGTGCCGAGGAATGCTTCGACGTTTTCCTTCGCCCGATCAGCGAAATCTTCTCGCAACTCGTAACCAATAATGTCAGCGCCTGCCCGCAACATTGCCATTGAAAGTGCACCCGAGCCGATTCCCGATTCGAGCACACGTGCTCCAGGGAAAATGTCGGCGTGCATGAGGATGGGTCCAAGGTCTTTTGGATAGATGACTTGAGCGCCACGCGGCATTTTGAGAACGAAATCCGAAAGAGTTGGGCGCACAGCGAGGTAGGCGACGTTTTTCGTGGACTGAACGGTGACACCTTCGGGAGAACCAATGAGTGAATCGTGGGGTACAAAACCGGAATGAGAGTGGAACTCTCCCGCTGGTTTCAACGTAATGAGGTAACGACGCTTCTTTGGATCGATAAGAAGAACGCGATCGCCGACGGCGAATGACCGGCTCACTGGTCTGATCCTGTGCGGGTTGGTCCAAGATCGACTGACACAGCGGAGACTCCGGTTCGTTCGGGAAGGTGGCCACCGGCTCTATCGACAAGACGGCAGAAGGCACAAATTTCAGAGGTCGTTGGGGCCCCACATGATGCACAGGCCCCGAGGCCCTCGCGGTCGATAGATGCCTCGACGGCGAAAAAATCGGCGGCCCTATCGAGGAAACCAAAATAAAAGGAATGCTTTGCCCCTGGAGACATCGCCTCAATTTCGTTCAACGCGTTTTTGTAACCGAGATGTTTGTTTCCGGCTGCCATTGGGCATTCATCGATCAGGTAGTTGATCCCCTTGACGATGCAGTAGGCCGCTGTCTCGCGCTCTCCCAAACGCACGAGGGGTTTCACTTTCCGGGGAAACCCCTCACGGGCGGGAAGGACGGGAAGCTGTCGCCCGAGATAGTCGGTATGCCAATGAAGCGTGTTCCCGAAGAGCACCGCGGCTTCGTCATCAAGGTTATGGCCGGTGACGAGCACGTCGTAGCCGCCCTTTACGGCCTCTTCGTCGAAGAGGTGTCGCTTTGAGAGTCCACATGCAGAACATGGAACTCGCTTCGCTGCTCGGGACCCGTTCGGAATGTCGAAGCCGAAGGTTGACGGAACATCAACTTCGATCAGTGTGAGATCGCGCGATTGTGCGAAAGAGCGAGCGTGATCAAGAGAGGTATCGCTGTAACTACCGATCCCGAGGCCGATATAGAGACCGTCTGCTCTGTATCCAAGGTCGACGAGGAGATCCCAAATTGCAAGTGAATCCTTGCCTCCCGAGACTGCGACAAGAAGTTTGTCCGAAGGAGTGAACATCTCGAATTCCTCGATCGCCTTTCGGACCTGGCGATGGCACTGCTCGATGAAATGCTCCGCGCAGAAATTCGAATTGTGACGACGGATATCGATGATCGCCGGGCCGCGACAGGTCACACACTTCACAGCGAGCCACCTGAAATCACTGGCCGAATTTCGATGCTGTCGTCATCCAAAAGAGCCTCGTCCCCCGGCACGAGTTCTCCGTCTCGTACAACGAGAACGGCTTCTCGATTCAGGTCGAGACGAGCAAGGAGATTGATAATGGTGATGGGTCCCTCGATCTCGAGGTCCCGTCGCGGGTTATGGAGTCGAACCTTCACCTGCACATGATCGCAGGCCGAGGGGTGAAACTCCTAGGCGCGTTTGGCTTGGCGTTTGGCGAGACGCTCGGCCTTGTGGTCGGCACGCCTGATTGCCTTCCGGGATTTGCGGCGCTGCCGACGTGTTGGGGGCGCGGGCTCATTGCGCAGCACAATGGTTTCCCCGACATCGAGCCTGCTTCGATAGACCACTTTGGGCTCTGGGCGTAAGGCCCACTGAAGACCACGGAAGGTCCACGCTGCGATTCCGAGAAGAAGCCAGGGACGGCTCCCGCCGAAAAGTCCCTTCGTAAGCGCCCGACGTCGAACGTCAGAAAGCAGGCTCATACTCGACGGATCTCCACAAAGGTCCGCCGCTTGCGACCGCGACGGCTACCAAGGGCGAAGGCGACAACGACCAACGTCACTGCGACCGCAGCCACAGCGATGGTTGTGTAACTGCGAGCCTCGGACTCGACGCCTTCAACTTCTGACTGGATGTCACGAAACCGCTGTTCGATGTGATCTCGAGTGATTGGACCGTTCGGGCTCATCGAGAGGCTCCTGGAATCGAAGTTGTCGGGTTGGTTCCGACGCCGCCCTTCCCGATACGAGAAATGGCGAAGCCCACCAGACCACCAAAGACAAGGGCAACGATCAGGTACGGAACCCACGACCAAAATCCGGCGAATACGTCGCCGGTCTGAGTTTGAAGAGCTCGCAATCCTGAAAGTCCGAGCAGGAAGACCCCGAGGGTGATGACAATCATTCCTCCGATTCCGAACGCCAAGTAGCGACCGATATTTCGGAGCGGATCAATTGTTTCCTGACGGGCGTAGGCCACGAGAAGGTCCCAAAGGTCCTGCACGATCTCTGAGACTGACTTTGAGGAGGCCACGTTTGTTCCTTCGCTGCCGCAGGGCTTGGGTTCGGCCGGTGGTCCGGCAGATCAAGAGTAGGAGTATCCCACCCCAATGAGGGCATTGTCGTCACACTGCGGAGTGAGCCGAGGATTCACGGCTCCGCAACGGAGCCGCCATTGCCGTCAAGAGCATCAATTGCGTCGAGAAGTGCGAACTGCTCGGCCAACGAGTCCGAGAGCAAGTTCAGGCGTGCATCAGGATTTTGAGCCTTGAGAGCGGCGAGGCGATCAAGAGGCCCCAGCGGCGAAAGTGCTGCCAATTGAAATGAGGAGATGGACGGGTTTTCGTCGAGTTCTGGCATCGAATCACCATCGGCTCCGTCGACCCCGAGGCGGACCGTGAGCGCCATCGTCTGATCAAGAACGCTGGCAATGAAGTCCGGAGTCTGTGCTGATTCGTCTCCGTCAGGCCACGCTTCTGCGAAACACATTGGATACGGATCGTCAGTTCGCCACTCCAGGACGCGGAGGCGTTCGATTCCAACGCCCATTACCGCCCATCGGCCGCCTGGCGCTTCCTCCGCTTGAGCAATTCTGATCAACGTTCCAACTGATCCTCGTTGGTCTCCGCCACCGACTTCGCTCCCCCGCTCAATGAGAACCGATCCAAAGAGTCGATCCTCGGTCAGGCACGTCATCACCAATGCCCGATAGCGGGGTTCGAAGACTTGCAGCGGAATTCCAACTCCAGGGAGAACGACCGAACCCAGAGGAAACATTGGAAGTTCACGCTGCCACAGCGAATCTGAAGAGCTCATTTCGGAGGAAGAGGCTCGAGTGCTTTGATGCGCGGACCCTTCGCGTAGGTCATGAGCCGGTCGGTGAAACCGTCCGCAACACCAGTCGTGCGAATGTCGTTTCCGTTATGAAGAAACGCAAACGTCAAAGTATTCCCTTGCGGCGTGTCGGCGAAACCTGTGAGTGCATTGACGCTATTGAGTGTTCCTGTCTTTGCACGCACTCGGCCGGTTGAAGCAGTTGATTGCATGCGCTTGCGCAATGTCCCTGTTCGACCACCTAGTGGAAGGGCCGCGGCAAGATCGGGGTTTCGAGAAATAGCTTCGAGCAACTCAAGGGTGAGATCACAAGTCATTCGATCACCGGTATCGAGACCTGAGCCATCAAGCATCACGAAGCCTGTGAGATCGAACCCTTGATTCGTCAGCGATTCCTTTGCTGCCTCTACGCCGGCAGTGGTGGTTCCCTGCCCCTTCGCCTGAAGTCCAATTTCCTTCAGCACCAGTTCAGCGGTGGTGTTGTCCGACCCGGTAAGCATCTCTGCCAGAACTTGCGTCATCGGAACCGAATCGAAGCTGGCGATTTCCTCCGCATCAACAGGTGCTCGGCCAGTCGAAGCGGATCCACTCACTTTTATTCCTCGAGAGTTGAGGAGGGTCCGTAACGTCTGCACGAAAAGTAATGGCGAATCGCCAGCTTTTCGATTTGTGGTCGGGTCGTTGGGGGTTTCCGTGTAGCCCGTATTGCCGTCGTTCACAACCAATGCAGAGAGCGGCGCCACCGTTCCTCCGACCTGATATCGCGTGGGCCATGTGGGAACCCATCGAACAGTGTCGTATCTGGAATCGTCACCAACGATGTTTCCAGTGATCTCCTTGATGCCGGCATCTTTGAGTGCTTCAGCGACAAGGACGAAGTCCTCGTAGAAATTGTCGGGGTCATCGAACACGGTCTTGTAGCCAGGCGTGGCGAAGAGCGGATCGCCACCACCGACCACGTAGAGATCGCCTTCAACGACTCCGTTCTTTGGTTGCTTGTTCGAAAGAAAACGAGTCGTGAAGGTTGTCTCTGGCCCCAAGACGTCGAGCGCAGCGAGTGCCGTTGCCAATTTCATTGTCGATGCTGGGGCGAACGCTTCTGAAGAATCTTTGCTGTAGATGACGCGTCCGTCTTGCTCAATACGCACGCAGGTAGCGCCAACGACTTTGCTTACGTACTGCTCTATCGAAGCGGACAATTCGGGGTCTGCTGTCACCGACTGAAGTGCACCAGGGAACCTACGTGCAGACAAAAGAGGAGTCGTTGGTGTCGACACTGCGACCATGTCGGCTTCGTCTTCAGCCTTCGCTCCTGCCACGGAAGGTGACGCGAATGCTGCGAAAGACAACGCCACGATTGCACCAATTCCAACAACCTTTCGGAACAGCATCAGTTCGTGGAGGTGGGCTCGATTTCGAACGATTTCAACCATCGCTCGCGCTCATGCATGAAATGAAGAGCCTTCACCGCGCGCTCGGCAGATGGGAAGCAATAGCGACCTGCTCCACGGACCGCCGAGACAGCAGCGTTAGTCGGATCGGCAATAGACAATTCGGAAGCGATGAGAACGGGCGTACCGGATGTAGCCGATGCTTGCATTGCAACGTCTACGTATCGAGAGTCTTGGCGATCATGGAAATTCACGATTCGCTCGAGGCCATGGTCGGGATAGAACGGTCCTTCTCGCTCCAACTTTCCCTGATTTGACTGGATGCCCATGCCGAGCACGAGGACCGCATCAATTTCAGAATGTCCTACGACCGCTTCCAACACGTCGGGAACCGTGTCTTTGGTTTCACCGCCAGCGAGATCGATTGGATTATTTCGGCTCCAACGGGGCGGAAGTAATCCATCGAGTCTTGAACGAAGGTCAGAAGGTACGTCAACAAGTTCCAAGTTCGTGGTGGCGGTGGCGTCTGCTGCGAGCACGCCCCATCCTCCCACGGTCGTCACGATCGCCAACCGCGGCCCAGCTGGAGCAGGGAGGGTGGCGAAAGCAGCGGCGGCATCGAAGGCCTCGGCAATCGACGCAGCACGTGTCGCTCCGACCTGTCGACACATTCCGTCGAACACCCGGTCATCGGTGGCCAGAGACCCTGTGTGACTCGCAGCGGCCTTTGCTCCGGACCCAGAGGCGCCGCCCTTCACAATGACCACGGGCATCCGGCGACAAACGGCCGCAAGGCGATCCGCGAACTCGCGACCGTTTGCAACGCCTTCGAGGTACACCAAGCCGACGGCAGTTTCGGGGTCATCGGCATAGAACTCGAGCATGTCGATGACCCCAACCTGTGCGGCGTTACCGACAGAGATGGCACGACTCACTCCAACGCCACTCTGTCGGGACAAGTTCATGAACGATGAAACAAAATTGCCCGATTGACTGGCGATGCCAATTCGGCCGGCAGGCGGATACGGCGCAACGATCTGGGCGCACAGCTTCGAAGGTGTTGAAACAAGACCCTGACCATTCGGACCGACGATAAGGAGATTCAGCTCGTCGGCGAGTTCAACAAGTTGGTGTTGAAGCTCTTTTCCGTCCTCCCCTGATTCGCCGTATCCAGCAGAGGCAATGAACGCAGCCCGGATGCCTTTCGCTGCTGCTTGACGCAGCAATTCCGGATTCGTACTCGCCGGGGTACACACAAAGACGAGGTCAACAACACCGTCAGGGATCTCGGTGAGGTCTGCGTACGTCTGCAGTCCGAGCACCTCAGCACGTTCACGATTCGTTGCGTAGACATTTCCGCCATAGCCGCAGGACAAAATATTGTGAAGTGCGACAAACCCAAATTTCCCAGGGTGAGTTGATGCACCAGCCACGACAATTGATCGTGGATCAAAGAGCGCTTTGAAATGCTCTGCGGAAATCATGCGGAGACCGCGTGCGTTCCGACCTCAACCAGTGCGTCGAGCGCAACAGGTAGACCATCAACAATCATCACTGGATTGAGGTCGATTGAAACCAGATCGGGAATCTCCGACGACGCTTTTGAGAGCGCACAAAGCAGATCGGCAAGAGCGTCAAGGTCGATTGGTGTTTCGCTGCGGAACGAACCAAACAGCGATTGACTGCGTAGCGAGTGGAGCATGTCGATGGCGTCGTACCGACGCAACGGGGCAAGCCGAACCGTGACGTCTGCAATTGCTTCTGCAAGAACTCCTCCAAGGCCGAAAACAACGGTCGGTCCGAAGACTGGATCGACCGAAATGCCGGCAATGAATTCACGTAAACCAGTCGCCATTGGTGCGATGAGAACACCAGTCGCGTTGTCCTCGGGTCGGGCTGCATCGAGGAGTTGCTGACATGTTCGCCGGATTGACTCCGCACCGGAGACGCCTAAGCAGACCAAACCCCGCTCCGACTTATGGGCGATATTCGAACCGCAGAGTTTGAGAGCGAATGGCCCAGCGAATCCGAGCGAAAACTCAACGGCTTGCGCCGAATTCGTAGCCAACGTTTCAGGGAGGAAAGGCACTCCGAAGTTTGAGAGGAGTCTTTTCGACTCTGATTCTGAAAGCGTCGCACTCATGGTTCAAGTGCTGCTCTAAAGAATGATCGCAAGTGTTCAAGGCGCTGTTCCAGTGCATCGAGTGCAAGCGGATCTCGATCCAAGAGACCTTCGATAAACGGCAGGTCACTGAAGTAACTCAACAGAGCGCCGTAGCCAGTGAGCATCAATTGCTCAGCGTCGAACCGCCGATACGTTCCCGCGTCCATTTCGACGGTGAAATAGTCAACGGCCTTTTCGAAAAGAGGCCGAAGGGCAACCCCAAGATCGACACCGAGTCGACGGCCACCGTCAAGAGCCTCTCGACGAACAATCCTGACGAATTGCGAGTTCTCCATGAAAAAGGTGAATCCCGCTGTAAGAACGAGATCAACCTTCTCCCATCCTTGAACGGGAGAATCAGTGGCGTTGTCTACTTGAATGATCCAACCTGCTAGCGCCCGGTCGAAGACCTCTTTGTAAATGGCCTCTTTCGATGGGAAATGATGAAGGACGCTTGAACGGCGGATGCCGACAGCGCCCGCAATGTCATTTAACGAGGTGCCGTCAAAGCCGTTCTCGGCGAAACAGAGCTCGGCCTCAATGAGGATGACCTCACGTGTTGGTGTTGAACCCTCGCCCACTGCCATCGGCCAAGGCTAGCGGTGGGATGTTCAGCAGGCAGGCGAGTCCGATTACCTTCTCAGATATGGAGATTCTCTCGGCACTCTTTATTGAAGGCATTGACACGCGTCAGGTCGCTGGACCATCAACGAGAATCGATATCAACGGGATTCAATTCTCTGCTGCAGCCCCCGGGCCCGTTCCCGTCACTCTTGAACCTCACCTTTGCGTGATTGTTCATTGCCCGGTGGGTTCGCGAGAGTCCGGAGCCCTTGAAGTTGTCTACATGCGAGGCGACGAACAGATTGCACGCAATGTGCAGCCCCTCCAAGTTGAGGCCGGCAAGTTCAACTACCGGTTGGTGCGCGCCGAACTGGAATTCTCCGACTACGGAACGATTGAGGCCCGGTGCCGGATTGACCTCGGACCAGAGACAGTCGTTCCTTTCACTCTCTTACCGCCTGTTTCCTGATGCGGAGCGCCGCTGCGCTTTCCACGCACCCGGTTGCCTCACATGCAACCGGTGACGTCATCGCTGACATTCTTGATTCAGGCGAGAGTGCTCCTGACCTTGTGATCATCTTTTCGACCTCGGCGTTCAGCGGTGCGTCTGAAGACATCTTGCGGGCCGTTGACACGATTCTTGGGCCTCGACAGTTGCTGTTTGTCGCATCTTCAGGCGTCATAGGTGCAGGCTCGGAGGTGACCCGGGGTGCAGGGCTCAGCGCGTGGGCGTTCTGGTCCGAAACACCTGAAGACGACGTCGAGTTCATCGGGCTCGACGAAGGTCTTGAGAACCTTGACTACTCGTCGACACGCCGCCTCGCTACTGCTGAATCGGTCATCGTCCTCGCCGACCCTGCGTTGCCAATGGTGACGCAAACAATCGACCAACTCTGCGAACTCCGATCGAACAAGGTCATTGCCGGTGGACTCGTCTCTGGATCGAACGGCGCCCCCGTACTCGGCGACGCAACAGGCCGTCGCCACCGTTGCATCGCTATCGCCTTTCGGTCTACGCGCAGCCATGCGAACCTCGCTTTCGGTTCCACTCCCCTCTTGGGCCCGCTGACTGTGACTCGATCGACTGGTTCGATGGTGTGTGAGCTCGATGGCGATCTCGCGCTCGACGTTGTGCAGTTCGCTCTTTCTCGACTCGAGGAACCTGATCGTCGACTTGCGGCCCAGCGCCTCGCACTTGCAGTTCTGGACGCCGAGTCAGGCACTGTTGTCGATGTCCACGAAATACTTGGAGCCGATCGAGAACGGGGTGCGCTGGCGGTTGCGGCGACGCTCCCCCAGTCAACGGTCGTTGCTCTCCACCAGCAGGACCCAGCAGGAGCAGTTTCAGGCATCATCGACTCGCTTGGTGGTACTCGCTCAGGTGGTGCTCTTCTTTTTGCGTCTTCGATGATCGACCCCCTCGCCGAGCACGAGGGTGTGAGCGATCTAGGACTCGTCACCGAATCTCTTGGAACCTCCGCATATGCAGGCATTCACCTCGCAACAGTTGTCGGCACGGGTTCAAACGGTCCCGGTTTGTCCGCTGCCCCTCTGTCAGCAGTCATCTTCGGACGTAGCCACTACTAAGGTGCGGCCGTGACCGACAGCCGAATCGAATCCCGCACCGTTGACGTTGTTCGTGGCTTTGCCATGGACGCCCCCCAGAGAGCGAATTCTGGTCATCCCGGAACGGCCATGGCTCTCGCTCCGCTCGCCTATGCCCTCTATGCCCGGGTCATGCGTTACGACGCCAGTTGCCCAGAATGGCCAAACCGAGATCGCTTCGTTCTTTCCGGAGGGCACGCTTCGATTCTCGAGTACTCGATGCTGTATCTCACAGGATTCGGCCTCACGCTCGAGGACATCAAGAACTTCCGCCAGTTCGGTTCGCCCGCAGCTGGCCACCCCGAGCGCGGTCACACTCCTGGCATCGAAGTCACGACCGGACCACTTGGACAGGGACTGGCGAACGCAGTTGGTCTTGCCCTTGCAGAACACGCGCTGCGGGCGCAGTTCGGCCCTCAACTCTTCGACCATCACACGTTTGTCCTTTGTGGCGACGGCGATCTCGAAGAAGGCATTTCGCATGAAGCCGCTTCCCTCGCAGGCCATCTCGGCCTCGACAAACTTGTTGCGATTTATGACGACAATCACATCTCAATCGACGGGCCGACCGAATTGGCCCTGTCCGACGATGCTGCGGAGCGTTTCCGCTCCTACGGATGGCACGTCGAGAACGTTGGCGAAATCGGCGAAGACATTGACGCGCTTGAAGCTGCAGTAGATCGTGCCAAGAACATTGATGGCAAGCCGTCACTCATCATTCTTCGCAGCCATATCGGGTATCCGTCGCCCAAGTTCACTGATACAGCGCACGCTCACGGGAATCCCTTCGGGACCGAAGAGATCGCAGCGACCAAAGCCCTAATGGGTATGCCTGACGAGGCTTTCTGGTCGCCAGACGACGTAGTTGCGCACATGCGTGAGGCTGGCGTTCGCGGTCGACCAGCACGCGAGGCGTGGTATTCGCTCTATGAGAGCTGGACGGAAAACCGTGCGGAACTCGATGCCGTTCTCGAAGGTCGCGGTCTTGACGGATGGCAGAATTCGCTTCCAGTCTGGGAAGCAGGTGAATCCGTTGCTACCCGAAACGCCGGCAAGAAGGTACTCAACGCTCTCGTTCCCGTCGTTCCCGGCCTCATGGGCGGAGGCGCTGACCTCACTGGCAACTGCGGTGTCGAACTCGATGGCGGCGTGGCGTTCTCACGGCTGAACCGTGACGGGCGCCAGATCCATTTCGGAATTCGCGAGCACGCAATGGGCTCGGTCATGAATGGAATGGCTGCACACGGAGGAATCCTTCCGTTTGGGGGAACATTCTTCGTCTTCGCCGACTACATGCGTCCGCCAGTTCGCCTCGCAGCGCTGTCGGATCTTCACGTGATCTACTCGTGGACACACGATTCCATCGGTGTCGGTGAAGACGGGCCAACTCACCAGCCGATTGAGCATCTCGCATCGTTGCGGGCGATGCCGAAGCTTCGAGTTATTCGTCCAGCCGACGCAAACGAGACCGCTCAGGCCTGGCGCATTGCCATCGAAAAGGGCGGACCAACTGCACTTGTCCTCAGTCGTCAAAACCTACCCGTACTTAAAGGAACCGCTGGCAATACCGATGTCGAATTCGGTGCATACATCCTGCAAAACACGGTCGCCGATCCTGACGTTGTACTGATCGGCACTGGTTCTGAGGTATCTCTCTGCGTTGCGACCGCCGAGCAACTCGCGACCGAAGGCGTCTCCGCTCGGGTTGTTTCGATGCCCTGCTGGGAGCTTTTCATGGAACAGGACGACGACTACCAACGGTCGATCCTCGGCGACGGAATTCCACGAGTTTCTGTCGAAGCCGGTTCCACATTCGGCTGGGCGCTGTGGGCTGACGCATGCGTTGGCATCGACCACTACGGGGCGAGCGCTCCCGGGGCACAACTCATGGAACTTTTCGGCATGACCGTCGAAAACGTCATCGAACACGTACGTATCGTTCTCAACTGATTCGGAGTACTGCCATGTCACGACTTACCGACCTCTACGCACAGGAGGACCAGAGTCCTTGGCTCGACAATGTCCGCCGCGACTGGATCGAAAACGGCGAGATGCAACGATGGGTCGACCGCGGAGTTCGTGGCGTCACGTCGAATCCCACAATTTTTCAGAAGGCAATTTCGGGAGGCGACGCCTACGACATCCAGTTTCGCGAACTTCTCGCTTCGGGCACTTCTGTCACGGATGCGTATTGGGAGCTTGTCATTACTGACATAAACAACGTGCTTTCGATACTTCGGCCCGTTTACGACGCGAGCAACGGCATCGATGGTTACGTGTCGATCGAGGTCTCGCCGCTGCTTGCTCGTGACACCGATGGCACAGCTGCAGCCGCTCGCCATCTTCACGGTCTCATTAATCAGCCGAACCTCTACATCAAGATCCCCGGAACCGTCGAGGGACTCCCTGCGATCAAGTCGATGATCTCCGAAGGCGTGAGTGTCAACGTGACGCTGCTTTTTTCGCTTGAGCGTTACCGTGAAGTCATGGAGGCCTACATCTCCGGCCTCGAAGCTCGTGAGGGCGATCTTTCATCGGTCTCGTCGGTCGCCTCATTCTTCATTAGTCGCGTCGATTCCGAGGCCGATAAGCGACTTGAAGCACTAGGTACACCCGAGGCTCACGCCCTGAAGGGCAAAGTCGCGGTCGCGAACGCCCAGGTGGCCTACGAAGCATTCCTCGAGACCTTCAGTGGCCCACGCTGGGACGCGCTTGTCGCTCGAGGCGCTCGTCCTCAACGTCCGCTTTGGGCATCAACCTCAACGAAAAACCCCGACTATCCCGACACGCTCTATGTCGATTCGCTGATCGGCCCAAACACGGTCAACACCATTCCCGACGCGACACTCGCCGATTTCGATGATCACGGCACTCTCGCCCGAACAGTCGACGCCGACCTTCCCGGCGCTCATGCGGTCCTCGACGGCTTCGCGGCATTGGGACTCTCCCTCGCCGATGTCACTGCACAACTCGAAGACGAAGGAGTCGCATCGTTTTCGAAGTCATTCGACGATCTTCTTGAGTCACTCACCGAGAAGGCGAAGATTCTGAAGTGAACGGATCGCTCGTCGTTGTCGACGACGTCGCCTCTGCGTTTGCTCAACTTGTCATCGATCGAATTGCGGCTCAGTCCGGCACACAGTTCTCAATGGCCTTCTCGGGTGGCGCAACTGCTCGTGCGTGCTACGACCAGCTTGCTGTCGACGGTCGTTCTCGCGTCAACTGGGCGATTGTTGACGCGTGGTGGGGTGACGAGCGGTGCGTGCCACTTGATGATGTCGATTCCAATTTCAGACTTGTAAGCGAGGCGCTTCTTTCAAAAGTGTCCCCGCTTGCATCGGTACATCCGATGCGTTCAGACCTAACCGATCCGGCCGACACGTACGACCGACTCGTTCGATCGGCACCGCCAATGGATCTCATCCACCTTGGCCTCGGACCCGACGGACATACCGCTTCACTCTTTCCTTCATCTGAGGCACTGACCGCTCCAGTCGATCGGCTGGTTGTTAGCAATGTGGATCCGCTCGCCCACAACCCACATAAGCGATTGACCTTCACCTACGCAGGCATCTCTCGATGCCGAAGCGCCGTCGTCACTGTTGCTGGGTCGGCGAAGACTGAGGCGTTACACAGAGTCCTCGACGGAGATCTCACTGCGCCAGCTTCGTTGCTCGATGTCGATGACTTGATCTGGCTCGTCGACTCCGCGGCATTGGGCTCGCGCAACGCCCGATAGGGTTCGGTCCATGTCTCGGCTCGATGCACCGCTCGACGAGTTACTGGCCGAGGCTAGGTCGATTCGCGATCGTGCCTTCGGGGTGCGTGTTACCTATTCCCCCAAGGTCTTCATCCCCCTCACGATGCTCTGTCGTGACAAGTGTGGCTACTGCACCTTTGCTCAACCCCCAGCGCGTCTCGAGTCTCCGTACCTCTCCCCTGCGCAGGTCCGGGCTCTGGCAGTCGCTGGTGCCCGTGTCGGCTGCCACGAGGCCCTGTTCACGCTTGGTGAGGCCCCCGAAGAGCGCTATCCGGTCGCCGCTCAATGGCTCGCGCAGAACGGATATGCATCGACAATCGATTACGTCGCAGCGATGGCGCAAATGGTCCTCGACGAAACGGGCCTTCTTCCCCACGCGAATGCCGGCGCACTTCCTTCCGACCAACTCGCTCTGCTCCGCAAGGTGTCTCCATCTCAGGGTGCAATGGTCGAGTCATTGCGGGACGATCTCGAGTGTCATCGTGGCGCACCGGACAAGACCCCCGAACGACGGCTCGCAACACTTGAGGCAGCCGGCGAACTCGCCATTCCTTTTACCACTGGGATTCTTGTTGGTATCGGAGAGAACCGTGCAGATCGAATTGCTGCTCTTGAAGCGATTGCTGACTCGCACCGTCGCCACGGACATGTACAGGAAGTCATCGTTCAAAACTTTCTCCCGAAGGCGGGCACGGCGATGCATTTGGCGGCGCCGTGCCCCGACGACGTGTACCTCGAGGCCATCGCACTCGCCCGTTTGATCCTTCCCGAAGACGTACATCTGCAGGCACCACCAAATCTCTCTGATGATTTTGGCGTGCTCCTCGATGCCGGCATTGATGATTGGGGCGGTGTCTCTCCGGTAACTGCCGACCACGTCAATCCCGAGCGACCCTGGCCTGACCTCGACATTCTTCGAACAGTCACCGAAGCCAAGGGATTCACCCTCGCTCCTCGCCTTACCGTGCATCCGGAATTTGCACGAAATGACGAGAAGTGGATCGACGAGAGTCTCCGATTCGCCGTCATGGATCGCTCCGACGCCGACGGGCTTGCCCGCGACGATGCCGGAGCTGTCTTCGTGCAGTCACTGAAACCAGCTGCGCCCGAACAGGTGGACGATGGTGTCGAGGTCCTTCAAATCGGACCTCGTTCAACTATCTGGAGCGCGGGTTCGCGGATCACTCCCCCGACCTATGTTCCTGCGCAGCGCAAGCCAACAGGGGCAGTCGCCGAGGTCATTGAAGGTGTCCGTCTTGGACAAACACCTGAACTCGAAGAAATTGTCACGCTTTTCGGAGCACGAGGGCCCAATTTCGCTGCGGTGACGCAACTCGCCGATGAGCTGCGGACAGAAACTGTTGGCGACACGGTCACGTGGGTACATAACCGCAATATCAATTACACGAACGTTTGCACGTTTAAATGTCGTTTCTGCGGTTTCAGCAAGGGCCCTCTTTCGCTGAATCTGCGCGGCACTCCGTATTTGCTCACGCTCGAGGACATCGCGCAACGAACACGCGAGGCCGCCGACCTCGGCGCCACCGAGGTTTGTCTTCAGGGTGGCATTCATCCGGACTTCGATGGCGACTACTACATCGACGTAGCACGAGCAGTCACCGATGCGGTCCCGAACATCCACGTTCACGGATTCACCGCCCTTGAAGTCACCGAAGGCGCTCGCCGGCTTCAGGAGCCGCTCGAGTCATACCTCCGGCGACTTAAGGATGCGGGCCTCAAGACCCTCCCAGGGACCGCGGCCGAGATTCTCGATGACGAGATTCGGGCAATTATTTGCTCCGACAAGATCAACACCGAGGAATGGCTCGAGGCCCATCGGACGGCTCATAGGGTCGGGCTTCGGTCCAACATCACGATCATGTTCGGCTCGGTTGAGCGTCCTGTGCATTGGGCTCGTCACATCATTCGCACTCGAGACCTCCAGAAAGAAACCGGAGGCTTCACCGAATTCGTGCCGCTCCCATTCGTGCATATGGCCACGCCGCTCTATCTCACAAAGAAAGCGCGTCGCGGTCCGACCTTCCGAGAAACGCTTCTTATGCACGCAGTCCCCCGCATCGCCTACAGGGGTCTTATCGACAATATTCAGACCTCTTGGGTCAAACTCGGTGTATCCGGCGCACAGCAGGCGTTGCAGTCTGGGGCAAACGATCTTGGTGGCACCCTTATGGACGAAAACATCAGTCGTGCAGCAGGTGCCGACCATGGGCAGGGCATGGAGCCAAGGGACTTCGCTGACCTTGTCGCACCTCTTGGACGAACTGCCGAACAGCGAACCACGTTGTACGGCCGCCTCGCCGAGGTTTGAACTAGTCCATGGTGTCGTCAGGCTCGGTCAGTAGACCGATTGCCTTTTCGACTGCTCGACGTGCCCGAGTGAGTCGCTTTTCGTCTACCGGAAGTTCGTGACCACCGGCGTCGATCGATTCGCGCAATCGAATGATCGCGAGGTCCGCAAGCTCTTCGGCGATTGTTTCAAGTCGCTGACGAATGTCATCGAATTCTCCTGACATGTTCACATCCTTGCTCACCGAGTGAGACAGAGCGAGCAACTAGGGTCTCGCTCGTCCTCCTTCCAATGAACTGAATGGATCAATCGATGGCCGGGAAACGAAGCGAGATCAGTGACGATGATGTCCATGAGTGGATGTCGTTCGATCTCGATGGAGAGACCTACACCTTCGACGTGACGTGGCTCACCAGTAATTGGAAGTGCATCTATGGAGAGGGTTGTCTCGGGATCGAAGAGGAACCCGACGCAAGCAAGATGTTCGGTTGCTGTGTGCATGGCGCCCACTTTTCTGACAAAGACGACCGAAAGCGTGTCGCCGAGGTCTATCCGCGTCTCCGTGATGACGAATGGCAATTAAAAGGCGTCGCCGCTGAGCTTGGTGGCCCCATCCACAAGGACCATGGTGATTGGGTAACGCGACGCCACGAAGGCGCCTGCATCTTCCTCAATCGTCCAGACTTCCCTGGCGGCGCCGGCTGCGCATTTCACACTGCTGCTCAGTCACGAGGCGAGAGCTTCATCGACTGGAAGCCAGAGGTGTGCTGGCAGGTCCCTATTCGCCTCGATTTCCACATCGACGACAACGAGTTCGAGACGAACATTTTGCGTGAATGGAAACGCCGCGACTGGGGCGAAGGCGGCGAGGATTTCCACTGGTGGTGCACAGAAGATCCACGAGCATTCGTGGGCGACGTTCCTGTGTATGTCTCAAGCAAGGACGAGATCGTTGCCCTGGTTGGCCAAGGGGCGTACGACCGTGTTGTCGAACTCATCGAGCAACGTGGCACGCAGGTGTTCCTACCGCATCCATCGTTGAAGCGAGCAGCGGCAAGCGCCGACTAAAACTTATTTCTTGTTGAGTCGACGTCGATCGGCTTCTTTAAGGATTCGTTTACGCAAGCGAAGTGACTGTGGCGTGACCTCGACCAGTTCATCGTCGCCAATGAATTCGATTGCATTCTCGAGCGTGACTTCGCGCGGTGGGACAAGCTTGATTGCCTCATCGGCGGAATGAGTGCGAATATTCGTCTTCTGCTTTTCCCGGACGATGTTGATCATCATGTCGTCACTACGTGAATTCTCACCGACGATCATGCCCTCGTAGACGGCTTCACCTGAACCGATGAACATCTCGCCACGTTCCTGAAGGTTGCCAATAGCGTAGCCAGTTGAGGTGCCTTGACGATCTGAGATCATTGCTCCGCCCTTGCGGGTTGGAAGATCCCCGACCCACGCAACCCAGCCTGCGTTGTGCTGATGCATGAGGGCGGTGCCGCGGGTCGCAGTAAGAAGCTGTGAACGGAAGCCAATGAGACCGCGGGCGGGGGCTTCAACAGTGACAATGGTTCGACCGGTGTCGCCGGGTCGAAGGTCAGTGACTCGACCTTTACGGGGGGCGAGCGCCTGAGTGACGGTACCGACGTGTTCATCGGGCACATCGATGACTGCTCGTTCAAGAGGTTCATGTTTCGTGCCGTCAATGTCCTTGACGATGACCTCAGGACGGCTGACCTGAAGTTCGTAACCTTCGCGGCGCATCGTCTCAATGAGCACGGCCAGCTGCAGTTCGCCACGGCCGGACACCTCGATGATGTCGGGTGACTCAGTCGGCTCGACCTTGATCGATACGTTTCCGAGGATCTCCTTATCGAGACGATCGCGGAGATGACGAGAGGTGAGGAACTGTCCTTCTTTGCCTGCAAGCGGAGAGGTGTTGACGCCGAACGTCATGCGAAGCACCGGCTCGTCGACAGTGAGTCGTGGCAGCGGAACCGGATTGACTGAATCAGCGAGGGTGTCGCCGATCTCGACCTCAGGGAATCCCGCAACGATGAAAAGGTCGCCAGCACGGATGGAGTCAACTTCTAAACGACCGATGCCCGAGAACGACATCAGCTGCGTGAGCTTGCGTCGGAGTGGGTTCTGTCCTTCGTCTTCCTCGCAAAGCGCGACCTGTTCGCCACGACGAAGTGTGCCTTGAACAACGCGTCCAATGGCGAGACGCCCGAGGTACTCCGACGCGTCAAGGTTGGTGACAATGGCCTGCACGGGGGCATCGGGATCACCAGTGGGAGCAGGGATGGTGTCGACAATGGCTTGAAACAACGGCGTAAGGTCATCGTCCTCGCCCGGCATGCCGATTCCTGCGACGGCTTTTCCGTCGCGGGCGATGGCGGAAATGATCGGGAACTCGATGGCGTTCTCGTCCGCATCAAGGTCCATGAAAAGTTGATAGATCTCGTCGAGCACTTCTTCAGGCCGAGCGTCTTGACGGTCGACCTTGTTCACGACGACAACAGTCGGCAGCCCGAGACCTAGAGCCTTCGAAAGGACGTATCTGGTCTGAGGAAGTGGGCCCTCGGCGGCGTCAACCAAGAGGATGACGCCGTCGACCATTGAGAGAGCACGTTCGACTTCGCCACCGAAATCGGAGTGGCCTGGAGTATCGACGAGGTTGATCTGAATGTCGTTCCAGGTGACCGAGGCCGCCTTGGCGAGGATGGTGATACCTCGTTCGCGTTCCTGGTCGTTCGAGTCCATGACTCGGTCGACAACAGCAGCGTGATCGCTGAAGGTGCCGGTAGCACGCAGGAGCGCATCGACAAGGGTGGTTTTGCCATGGTCAACGTGAGCAACGAGCGCGACGTTACGAAGCGGGACAGAGGATGAGGGGGGCACGAGTGTCTTTCAGTTCGGTCCACCGGTGATGGACCGATGGAAGTTCAGGAGGGCCAGGCGCTTTCGTCGCGCTCGGCCTCGGCGTCGTACATGCACCACGACGAATGGTCGTGGCCCGGATCGGCCCCACACTCGGGGCACGGTTCGGCGTCGCGAGCATCGAGGATCGCGTCAAGATTGTCGTTGGTGCGCTTGAGGGCTCTCGCTTCCTCAAAACGCCGATGTCGACCCTTTTTCAACGGCCAACTCCCGTCGGTGAGATTGCCAAGGGAGTGTATCGGCACCCGAGGTGTCGCTGTGTCATCTCTGCGCCACTTTCTTCAGGAGAGGGGTCGTCGGGAGCGTTCTTCGATCACGAGCTCGCCGTTTCCGGCAAAGGCAACCGCTGCCCCACCTTCGAGGAGGCGACGAACGGGCTGACCAGCCAATTGGTCCCGCCAGCCCTCAGCCAGACGGGCCCCTTTGTCTCCACGAAGGAAGGCCTCAATATCGTTGCGGGTTGCAAGCAGTGAGGCATCGAGTTCGAGATCCCTTGCCAACTGGGCGATCCATGCCGAAATGAGTGCGATTGCCGGTCGCAGATCTTTCTCGACTCCGCCGGGAGAGATGTCGTCGACGATTGGGTTTGTGTCGGCAAGACCAGCTGCAACTGACGTAAGAATTTCGGCCACGACGTCGTCTCTTGTACCGCGATCGAAGCCCCGGACCTTCTCGAGATCCTTTCGATCCTTCGGGGGCTTCTGGGCGATCCCCGTCAAGGCGATATCAGACAGTACGTAGCGGACCGGAATATCGAGTGATGCGGCTCGCCTCTCACGCCATGCCGCGAGAGATCGAGCAACGGTGCGAGCTGAACCTCTGAGCTGACGGGCCTCTTTGATCCGACGCCAGGCTTCGTCGGGGTTTCGTTGTCCCCGCAGTCGAACTCGTTGGAGCTCGCATTCGTCTTGGGCCCAGGACAACCGACCGCGCTCATCGAGCTGTTCGACGATTCGATCGCGCACCTCGAGGAGGCGTGCGACGTCGTTTGCTGCATAGATCAGTTGTCCATCGGTAAGGGGTCGCTGCAGCCAGTCAGTCAGGCGATCGCCTTTGCCAACACGGAAGTCAACGAATTTCTCATAAATCGTTGTGAGTGAGGGCGTGCTGAGGCCTAGGAAGCCCGCGGCGATTTGGGTATCGAACAACACACGCGGGACGGTCCCACACGTGAGCTCAAGAATCTCAAGGTCCTGGTCGGCGGCATGCAGCACCGCGGTGCTGTCGCTTTCGAGAATCTCGGCGAATGGTCGGAGATCGACAGCAAGTGGGTCGACGAGAACGAGGTCGCCGGGCCACGCAATCTGAACGAGTGCAAGCTTCGGGAAATAGGTTCGCTCGCGGTGGAATTCGGTATCAAGCGCGTAGGACGGCTGTTCCCTCAAACATTCGATGACACGCGCAAAGGCTTCCTTGGTATCAACGATCCGGAACCTTGGTTCAGTCACGAGGTGCCGTCAGACCGGCGAACTGCCGCGAACTACGGCGCGACCGCTGTCGATCCAACCCTGGGTGCCGCCGGCCACATTGATTGCATCGATTCCTTGGGCCCGAAGGAATTCAGCGGCCCGTGCGCTGCGGCCGCCAAGAGCACAGATCACATACACAGAGCCTTCTGTCGGAACATCGCCGACCCGTTCCGGCACCTTCGACAATGCGATGTGAATCGCTCCGGAGACATGTCCATCGGTGTATTCGTCGTCCTCCCGAACATCAACGAGCGTTACTCCCTCGGAGAGCAGCGATTCAAGAGTGCTGAGATCGATTTCTGGGACTGAACTCACCGAAGGTCCTCGTTCTGGGGAGACGACTACTGCGAACCGGCAGCGTAGCGTTGAAGATCGTCCGGATGATCGACATCGTCGACCGCCAAGGCCGAAAGCGCAGTCACCTCAACAACTTTCAGTTCGGGGAATACATTGCGTGGCGCTCTCTCCCCTCGCTCGAATGCTTCTCGAAGTGCTGGAAACGCGAGCCCGCGATTCCATGCAGCCGTGAGAGGTTGAGCTCGACCGTCGACGAGGGCGTAGGCCACTGCTGCGTCAGGAAACTTCGTCAGGTACTCAACAAGTCGTGCTGGCGTCGCAGCATCCATATCGGGCGTGTCACATGCGAAGACGACAACGACGTCATTTGCAGCCGAACGAAGTGCCGTGAGAATCCCCCCGAGCGGGCCCTCTCCGGGATACTCATCGGGAATCACACGATCAATCTCTTCGAGCTCAGCGAGCGCCGCCAGATTGCCACCAACTGCAAGCACCTCATTGGC
>Ga0222712_10000628_pt1 | contig 45570 bp, 55 predicted proteins | sample C33_657DmetaG_FD_165043 | JGI IMG/M metagenome (GOLD analysis project Ga0222712, IMG submission 165043) | Estuarine water microbial communities from San Francisco Bay, California, United States - C33_657D | ecosystem: Environmental > Aquatic > Marine > Unclassified | place: USA: California... | reverse complement strand
CATTTATATTTATTAAATATGTTTTTTGTAAGAGTCAAACTCATAAAATAAATTTAATGGTGTTCAAAAACTTTTGTTTATTTGTTTTATTAACTTCCAAAAAATGTTGTCGTATATTATCACTATTCTTTTTTTGAAATTCAAACAATTCTTCTTTGTTATTTAACAATTCGTCAAAGTTAACTTTGTCAACAAAATATCCTTGTCTGTATTTATAATATATTTTAGTATCTAGAAATTCATATCCAATTACTTTTTTATATATACCCTTAGTAGGTATAAATTTTACTAATTCTGGATCTAGATATTCCTTAAAAACAGGCACTTCACTGCAAATAACTAATTTACCACAACTCATTGCTTCCCATAAATAGTGTCCCCATCCTTCATATAAACTACAACATATATGAATATCATGAGAATTTAAATTTTCAACTACTTGATTTTCTGTTAAATATTCAATCTCAGAGTCCAATATTTTAACCGAATTACATTTATTAACCAATTCTGTATTTTTTTGTACTGATTTTCCCTTGAAATGTAAAATATTTCCTGTATTTTTTGGGAAAAACTGCCTATCCAAACTAAAAAAGCCTGTTTGGATAATAGATTTGTGTTTTTCACTTAATAAATCTTTAGCATATTTAGATTTAACGATCAAATGATCAAATTGTTTTAAAAATAATATTTCATCGGGATTTAACCATTCTTCATTTATTATAAAAATATTCTTTTTATTATTTGACAATTGATCTGCCTGAATATTCTGTATGAAAATGCCCAAATCACCATTTCTATAGTTATTTTCTTTAGAAATATCATATGCAATTACATCATATTCATGTAGTACATTTTTGATGAGAATCGCATCATTTACAACTCCTACACCATTATTCCAATAATACAAATTAATTTTTAATTTCATCCTATATATCTTATATATGTTATTTATCAGTCATAGAGGAAATTTAAATGGTAAAAATAAAGATATTGAAAACAATCCAATTTATATTAATGAAATAATAAAAAAATATAATGTTGAAATTGATGTCTGGAAAACAAATGATGGGTTATTTCTAGGACACGATTTACCACAATATAAAATAGACGAACAATTTTTAGTTGACAATAAAGATAAACTTATTATCCATTGTAAAAATGATGATGCTTTATTTTATTTAAAAAACAATCATTTACATATATTTTATCATACAAATGATGAATTTACTATATCAAATAAAAATATAATTATGGTAAATCCAAATAGCAAAACTATATATAATGAAGGTATTTTAATGATGCCTGAAATGTCAAATTATCCCTTAAAAGAAATATTTTTATTTAACGGAATTATCAGTGACAATATTTTATTTTATGAAAGTTATTATAACACTATCAGGAAACAGTGAAAGATTTACTACCAATGGATATACAATCAAACCATTAATAGATATTAATGGAAAATTAATTTTAGATTATGTCTTGGATATGTTTCCATCAGATAAAATAAAAGATGAAGATTTTATATTCTTAATCAAAAATGAAGATATGTCAAAATATCCAATTGAAAAACAAATTTTATCAAGAAAAAAAAGTAAAATTCTATCAATAAATAAAAATAATCTAGGACCAGTATTTTCAATATCTAAAATTTTCAATCAAATACCAAATGATGAAGAAATTATTATTAGTTACTGTGATTTAACACAAAAATGGGATATTAATGAATTTTTAAATTTTTGTAGAAATTCAAATTCTGACGGATGTATTGTTACACATATAGGATTTCATCCACATAAATTATATAACAAGTCCTTTGCATTTTTAAAAGTAAATGATACTGTTGTAGAAAAAATTCAAGAGAAAAAGCCTTTTACGGAAACATCGTATAATGAACCTGCTTCAAATGGTATTTATTATTTTAAATCTGGAACGCTATTAAAAAAGTATTTCAATAAATTATTAGAAAATAAAATTACGGTAAATGGTGAATATTATGTCACACTCCCATATAATTTGATGATTGATGATAAACTAAATATTACACATTATATTACCGATAATTTTGTCTGTTTAGGAACTCCGTCAGATGTAATATGTTTTAAATCGTGGATAGATATACTTAAACATAATAATATCAATTCAAATAATGTTTTAGACTTATATAATTATTGGAGTAAGTATGTATCATGAATATCAAAATAATCCTATTGAAACTGATATTCTAAAATTAGAATTAAATGAAAATTCTACTTTTATTTTAAAAAATCATTCTGTTTTTCAAGAAAGAGTTAGTAATTATAAAAATTGTCAATTAATACCATATAATTTTTATATTCCATTTTTTAATAATAAAATCATTAAAGATTGTTCTGGATTGTACAACGACAAAATAAATTTGACAATGAAAAGAACAATATCAAAAAAAATAAATTTGAGTGGATCTTATTTTTATATGGATGATGCTTGGTGTGGTAATTTTCATCATTGGATAACGGATTACATTCCTAAAATTATGGTTTTTATAAAAATAAAAAAAGAATTAAAAAATTTAAAATTAATAATTAATAAATCTTTTTTAAAAACCGAAGAAATATTCAAATTACTTTATGGTGTTTGTGAAACAAATGATATTGTATTTTTAGATGAATATCAAGATACTGAATATACAATTGATAATCTTTATATTACAAATCCAACGTCATGTCATGTATTAGATCCAAATCCTAAATATTATCTAGAATCATATCACAGAGAATTTCATAAATATATTTTAGATAAATTTTATGATTCCAACTATCAAAAAAATTATGACAAAGTTTATATATCAAGATTTGAAAATTCAAAAAATCCATCGGGTACTAGAAAAATACTGAATATAATTGAAGTTCATAAATTTTATGAACATTTTAATTTCAAAATAATAAATTCAGAACTATTATCTATTTATGATAGAATTAACATATTTTCTAGAACAAAAATTTTGTGTGGAGAACATGGAGGGGGTATTAACCATATTTATTTCATGGAACCAAATACTAAATGTTGTATAATTTCTTATCCAAATTTAATGTTTAATCAACAATGGATAGAATATGGTATAAAATATGGAATAAATGTTTTTGAAATAAATAATTGTTCAACTTTAATGGACGACAAGTATGTATTCAAATATCCTATACATCAAAATATTAATTTTAACATTCAATCTGCATCAAAATCATGGTGTTTAGATTTATATGAAATTGAAAAATTAATGAACGAATATCAAATTTTATGAAAAATTTTACTGAAACCGATTACTTTAAAGACATTGAACAAAAAACAATAAATTGTGAATTACAAGGATATCACAGATATTTTAGAATAATATTTGAAAAATTAGAATCTCTAAACAAAGACAAATATAATATTGTTGAAACAGGATGTGTACGATGGGATCAAAATTGGAGTGGCGAAGGACAATTTACAATTATTGCAGATGCATTTGTAAATTACTATGATGGTAATGTTTATGCTGTAAATAATAATGAAATTGATGTTAAAAAAGCAATAACGTATGTTAGTAATAAAACTATAATAGAATTAAATTGTAGTTTGATATTTACTAAAAATTTTAATAAAATTAATGATATTGATTTATTTTATCTGGATTCTTTAGACTTAAATTGGAATTTCCCCGATGAATCTGCAAATCATCATTTATTAGAATTTAACAATATAATTGAAAATAGAAACATTCCAAATTTTTATTTGGCCATAGATGATTGTAATATTACAACTAATAATTTAGTAATTGGAAAAGGACAATGTATTATTGATTATTTAAATTATTTAAATATAAAACCTATATTTAATGAGTATCAAGTTTTATATTATATAGATGAAATTAATTTTAATATTATCAAATCAAATTTAAATTTGATTAAAATGTTTTTTAAAAATAAAATCCTCTAAAATTTTATTGTCAATTTTAGTATTACTTTGGATTACCCAAAATATAGCATCTTTATTTAAATTTAGTATTGAATCTTCTGTTGACCAAACAGCACTAACAAAATTTTTTGAATAATCTAAACAATAAAGATTTTTGTCATAAACATGTATATAATAATAAGAATATTCCATTCCAAGTGGATTTTCCATAAAAAAATTAACGAAATTATTATATTTTAAATTTAAAAATTCTAACAATTCAATTACTTCTTTAGTAATAAATAAACCAGGAGTTACTCCATAACAAAAAGGAGATTTTATCTGATCAATTGTTTTTCCTAATACTTTTAAGGTATCTATTATCCATTTAGTATGACACAAATCGGAATTTGTTTTATCATTTAAATAACCGAATCCATCGTATATAAACAATGAAATTTTATCATCAGTAAAAAAGTCTTTAAAATCAAAAATTTTATTAATGTATATATCACTATCTAATATTAGATAATGACTAGTAGAAATAAATTTAGACACATATAACTTTAATAAATGTTGTTTTATATATACAGGAGAATAATCTACACCCAAAATATCTTTATCATATAAAATGTTATAACTATCGTCTAATTTAAGATCATTTCTAAAATGGGGTATAACCAATATTTTATTAGTTAAAAACTTTAAAGATGGATATAATATATTATTATATCTATATACATCATAATCAGATTTTGTATTTAAAAATATACAGGTAGTAAAAGATCCATTAATCATAATGATTGATATATATCGGATTCTTTAAATTGTTCTTTGAAATATTCAATTGTTATTTGTTTTCTCTTATCAAAAGTCATTAAATATTTATGTGTATCTCTAATTAAATCAATATTATTTAATTTTTCATTAGCTTCTTTTAATGAATCAAAATAAAATGGATACTCTTCTCCCAAATATTCAATTGTAGCAGGATGTCTATTAACTAGTAATGGAGTGCCTCTTGCAATACATTCTATAACAGCATTATTTGCACTAGTATCATACAAATCCAAAAATACAATATTTTGTGATAACAATACATCATAATCATTGTTATCCAAATGATCTATAAATTTTACCGAATTTATTTGATTTTTACTTAATGTAAAATTATACAAATCTCGTTCAATGTTAGTTAATCTTAATATAGTATCTTTACATTTATTGTTAGGCATCAATCTGATTTTTTCATATTGTCCACCATCCAATAAAAATATAGAATTCAATTTTCTTAACCACCATCCAATGTTAACAACCTTCTTATTTTTATTTTTGTAGAAATTGTTAAAATTAAATTTTAAATCGGGTATTTCAGTTGGATGATATAATACATTTATAGGAATTTGAGGCAGATAATGTTTTAAAAATTTCTTATAATAATTTGATAAAACATATAATCCTTTACATGAATTCAAACTTTCTTTGAAATATTCATCGTGTATTATTGTTTGTGGATAGGAATTATTATCACTAAACCATAATGGCATATTAGGTGGATTATGTAAAAATCCAATCCAATTTTCTTTATATGGAAGTGTTCCATCATCAATATATTGATTTTTACGCCAACTAAAAGCATTTTCAATAAATCCATCAAAATATATACCATTCGGATTATTAAACTCTGATAAATTATGAACGACATAATCCCAACCAGATCTATGAGAATAAAAAGATGTTTGTAATCCTAAATTAATCTTGCCACTATCATTATGACTTTTTATTCTTATTCCCATCTCACCATAATCACCAACATATTCTGTTTTTGATTTACCAATAGAATTGTTTTTTCTAATATTTTTATTTGTATAATTGACGGTGTTAATCGGAATATTAACATCTTTACCGTCAGATATCACTGTTATTTCATATAATCGACAAGATAATTTTCTATCATCTGATGATAAATTGTTAGTTTTTGATGGTATAAAAAATCCACTTTCAATTACAATTTTATTTGTATTTTTAACTGGAATTCTTACTGTTTGTTGTCCTTCATTCAAATTGACAGTAAATACTATTCCTTTATCATTAATTATATGAAAAACATTATTAAGAACTACATTTACAATTTCTAATTTTAGTATGTCAATGTCTTGATTAATATAAATCTCATTTTTATCACTCATCCACTTAAATTTAACGTTGTTGGATGATTCAATTGAATGAAATCCTTCACCAAAATTAATTAATTCATTATATTCTATTTTTAATGAACGTTTTAATAATTTTATACAATGATTTTTATCTGCAATTGCCCATTTATAGGTATTATCCAATTTAAATTGAAAAAATACACTTTGATTTATTGCCAATGGATTTAACTTATAATCAACTAAACCATCATAATCTTTACCCAAATATTCAGTATGACCACCATAACCAGTAATAATTACTTTTTTATTGTTATTAAATGCATCAAACGCACCCAAACAAAATCCTTCCGTCTTGGTTAAATGAAAATAACAATCTCCAATATCATGTAAAGATTTAATTTCATCATAATTTAAATTATCTTTAATAAAGACTATAGGAGCATGATTATAATTATCTGTTACTTTTAAGATTTCATCTATACATTTTAGTTGTTCTTCTTTAGTATAATTTAATTTAAATGTTTTAACAAATAATACAACTTTATCTTTGACGGTAAATGCATTACAAAAAGCATCAATTGTTTCAATTATGCCTTTTCTATTAATCATTTGACCTATACAATAAAATTTGTAATATTCATTCAAATTTAAACCAGGAAGATTTTCATCTTTTGATATAACTATACTTTTTTTAGATAATGTAGTTAATCCAACATTTTTATGTGGATAATCTACATATACATGCGGTTCAACAATAATAGATTTAGTTACTCCACTTTTAATAAAACACTGTTTGTTCCATTCAGTAGGAACGCTTACAATGTCAACTATGCTTTCATTAATTGCATTAACCCACGCAGGTAATAATTTTTCAAATTCCCACACAGTTCTACCAATAACAACTTTACCATCCAAATTGATATTAGGCGCATTTTTAATTACATCTGTCCAAATATCGGGAGTAGAATGTACAATAATTGTATTATACTGAATCTCAGTTGATGTATTAGAATTTAAATATTGATGAAATCTATCATTTTCGTTAACTTCATCACTACAATTAAAATATTGAGTTTTTACTGGTATCTTTTTACTAATGTAGTCGTAGATATATCCTTTAGCTGCATTAGCATATCCACTAGTACCATTCTGACAAATATACAATATAGATTTATCTTTATATGAAAATGTATTATCCATCGTAACATTATTCTTTCTAAAGATATAACTATGTAATAAATTAAATTTGTCAGTAGAAACCATTATTTTAAATCTTTAAGTAACTTTGCAATACAAGCCATGAAAGTGATTTCACGATTAACTACCATAGCACTTTGATATATATATTCTGCCAAAGTTAAAATCACAAGTGTCTGTTTACCGTTTGAATATTCATCTACCTTATCAAACAATACTTCATAAATCTCTTCATAATGTTTAATGTCACTATCCGCAATCAATTGTCTAATATCATTAAACGCAGTTGAACTACGAATCTTCAATAATTCAACAATCTTATTCTTGACATCAACATTGGTACTGTTTAATTCACTAATCTTAACCTTACCATTGATAACACTCTGTTGACTATAATTGAGAATCTTACGAATGTCTGGATAATAGGTGTTGACAATGTAACCCAAATCTTCCGGTGTATATTGTACTGTTTCTTTATCAAGAATATTCTTCAAGTGTACCGCAACTTCTTTCTTGCTCAAGGGTTCAATCTTATACGTTTGACAACGTGAAACAAGAGCTGGAATGATCTTTTCTACATAGTTACAAGTCAAAATAAACCGTGTAGTCAAACTATAGGTTTCCATCATGTTACGAAGAGCAGCTTGAGCTTCTGGACTCAAGAAATCAGCTTCGTCAAGAATAATAACCTTAATCTTCCTAAAACCAACACTACTAGCAAAACTCTTAATCTTAGTTCGTACATTTTCTACACTGTTTTCATCTGATGCATTGATATACATTACATCACAATCAATATTCTTTGTAATAGCCTTAGCTAATGTAGTCTTACCAGTACCAGCAGTACCATAAAACAACAAATGAGGAATATCATGTTTTTCAATATACCCCTTTACAGTATCCTTTAACTGTTGATTTCCAATATAATTCTCTAATGTGTTGGGACGGTACTTCTCAACCCATAGATAATGTTGCGTTTCAGTCTGTTTAACTTCTTCAAATGCAATAAAACTCATATCTTTAATAGTTTACCATACAGAATCCAAATGTCAACCAACAAAAAACCCCGTATACTTTGAAATATACGGGGTCACATTTCATTAATAACGATTAATCAATACTCTTGACTTCAACTAGGTAATATTCAGCAGTAATATCACCACATACGAATTCAACACTTGCCAATCCAGCTTCACTTACCTTCAAGTGAGCATTGGTACAATCCCTATTAGCAACAAGGATTTCCTTCAAGTGATTTGCATTGAAGTTGATGTTCTTGGTAACAGTATCCTTACCTTCAACCGCATTTACTGCCAATTTAATACGATTACTATTGATACTTGAATAACCAATAATCATCTCCAACTTACCCTTCTTGTTCATTGTCAATGTAAATGTATCTACATCAGCCAATGCACCCTTAGATGATACGAACTTAGAAATAAAGTCGGCATCCAAAGGAATTTCAACAGTAAACGGTGGAACCTTCTTAAGTGGAGGAGCAGATGGAATTACACTCAAATCCGCAATAACATACTGTACATCAGTATTATCATCGCTAAATACAACACTAGTAATCTTATCACCAGTCTTGTTATATTCTGACTTGATTTCATCCTTCAAAACACCAAGAAGTTTTACCAACTTGGATGTATCGTTAATACCCAATTCACCATCAGGCAATTCACTGAAGTTGTTTAGTGTAACCTTCAATAGAACATTCTTATCCTCTGTAATTGCATTTGTAATCAATTGTTTGTTTGATGTATTTGCAACCCACTTTACGGATTCAACTGTTCCAGCTAGATAATACTTATTAATGAATGTTTTTAATGTTTCTTTTGTCATAACTTTTTTAATTTACCACTGTTTTTTTGTTTTGTCTATTTTTTATTTTGATTCGAAGTCAAAAAATTCTTTAGCTGTTTCTGTATAATCGTCAGGCAAAATCATACAAGAAGAACCATCAACTTTATATAAATCACTCGGTGAAATATAAAAGCATCCAATCTTGTAGTCTGCATAAGCTACACTTCTCATTTGATAATACACTTTTACATCAAAATCTGCTGTTCTAAATTCAATATAATATACTTTTGGGTCACTTAATCTATATAACTGACTATTTGGTATATACAATGCATTACAACGGATTTGATTTTTATCAAATTCCACATATGGTCCCCGTTGTCCTATAACCACTCTGTTATAACCCTTAGAAATAACAAAATGTGGAGCATTTAGATATAGAGGTATATTTGATCCATCATCTAATGGAATGGTTAACAATTCTTTATATTTACTCATAACAATTAAAATCCGAAAAATTCACTGGCTTTAGCATCATTTTCATTGGGATAATCCCAACCAAGAACCTTATAGAAATCTTCTAATTTACTCTTTAGTTCTTGTTCATACATTGCTTCACGGTCAACATATTTCAAAATGAAATCCATGATTTGGTCAGGATCAGTACCATCAGCTTTCATAGCCAATCCTTCAATGCCATATTCATTTTGTTTCATATATACCCATTTGATTTTCTGTCCATGAAGAATCTTAGGAACAGTCTTAACCAAATTCCACTTAACAAGTAGATCATTATAAGCCAAAGCAGCTTTAGCTTGTGCAGGTGTACCACTTACAAACTTAAATGCAGGTCGCTTGTTACTATCATACACCTTAGTCTTGTCTTGACTACTAAATTTAACACTAGTGTTCTTAGCAATATCAACAACATTCAATGTCTTGATACTTTCTTTGAATTCCAAGATGTTCTTATCAATAGTATCTTTCTCCACTTTTTTCAATAAGTCAATCAAGAAACCATGCATGAATGTTCTGAATTTGGCTGGAAATGATGTTCTAACAACGTCAATACCCTTTACTTCCAATTCATCACACACTACACCACCCTTGTTAATGATAAATTGTGCATATCTTTTCTTTGCCAACCAGAATGATGTCTTCGCAATAACTTCTTGTTTAGCGTCAAACCGATGTTTTTGAACATTAAACATACGATCTGCCATAATATCAAACATCTTGTTTACGAAAGATTGTACTTCACCACAAACTTTCAAGATTGCTTTGGTCATTTGTTCTTCATCTTTGAGATCAATATCTGGCATTGTCTTTTGAATGATAGGTAAAGCGCTAGCAAAACAAGAGTCGGTATCAGTATAAATAAGATAATCACCATCTTCCTTTAGTGTAGTTTTATAGTATTGATTGATAGATTTACCCGCAGTCTTAATGATATCGACGCCAGTTAATGTTACTGCTTCAGCGTTGTCCTTATCATAAAAACGGAATACAGGTAGACCCAAACATCCATAAATAGAGTTAAGCAAAATCTTTTGAATCTTTTGACGGTTATCATAAAATTCATACAATTCCCATTCTTTAGCATCTGCGTGTTTCTTAGCTAACTTTCGTAAGTTTTTACGTTCATCGAACCACTTGACTAGAATACTAGGAATAGTTCCCATATCACCATTTTCTTCTGGTTTCTTATAAAGAACACCATTACTAGCAATACTCAAATTATTTTCCGTCAACATTGATTTAAAATCTGTAGGAGTATATGGCGTTCCTGAAATGTATATACTATTCAATCCATTCTTAACATATTCTTCAACATTCCAATTATCTACCTTACCTACTTTAGTCTCTGGACTGATGTTAAGTGAGATGATGATATTCGGATACATTGATGTAAGGTCCAAGTCAAACACCCAATCATAACGACCAGGAATAGGATCTTTAACATAAGCACCTTCAAAACCTTCTTCATTTTGTTCCAACTGGTTTTCATATTCAGCCCGTCCTTCCAATGACTTGTTAGGAGCAACCTGTTTCTTTCTACGTAGATAAATAAGAATAGCACCTTCCAAAAACCTAGAACTCATACCAAAGTTCTCATATCCTACATGTCCAGTATGACAAATACCTCTAGCCAAATCAATAAATTGTAACTTTTCATCAAGAGCAACAACGATCTTAACGTCATTCAAGTTATATTCAATGTACTTGTTAATATCTTCTTTATACAAGTCATTCAAACTACCCTTGTAACTGATCTTATCAATATTAACAACCTTCTTACCAATAGCACCTAGAGCATAACTTGGTTCATTCTTACCACTGAACTTCTTGTATAGAATCATGTAGTCCAAACAAGATACCCCTGCAATAGTCATACGTTCTTGAAACTTGTTAAAGTAACAAATACCAATAGAACTTAGACGTTTAGCATTGGTTTCACCAACAACACGTTTTGCACGGTTGTACAAGTACACCATATCAAATCCATCAATGTTCCAACCAGTAACAATGGTTGGTTGAATTTCTTCCCATTTGGTAAAGAAATGCATCAATAGTGATTCTTCATTATCATATGATTTAATCTCAACGTTATCATTGATACTATCTTGTATCTTCATTTCCCTATCCAAGATGAATACAGTATATTTCTTTGTAGCATCATCATGAATAGCAATAGCAGTGATTTCTTTGTCACCTTCTTCAATGACTGGAAACCCACCTTCTGAACTCACTTCAATGTCGATAGTAACTACACGATGTCCCTTTGATGGTTCATCACTATCTTCATATGCATCAATTAGAATACGAGTTTCTGTTGGAACATCACTTTCAAACAATGATGGATCTCTTGGATTAAAGTTATAAATCTTTTCTAACTTATCACCATAAATTGAACGGTAAATGCCATTTGGACTTTTTCTATAAGCGTAATTTCTAAATGGAATTTTTAAAAGTCCTTTCTGGTCATCCCATATGTATACGATGTTTTCTTTCTTATCTACGAATATATTTTGATACATTTTTTACCTCATCTTCCCAAATTCTTATTAGATTATACCCATTATCTACAGCAAGTCTATCTTTTATTTCATCGTTTTTACGATTTCTTACTTGGGTTTCATTCAAATCATTTAAATTTTTGTTTTTTCCGTGCCAATAAATACCATCTACTTCTATTAATGTATTAATAGATGGTATATAAAAATCATATAATTTACCACACAATTCATAATTGTATTTATAATCTATATTAGATTCTTTTAAATATTTTTCAACTTCAATTTCAGGTTTTGTCATTTTGTTATGATTAAACCCAAAATTGTCTTTCAATGCACATTTATAACAACAATATACACTTTTATTTGAGTATACGGTTTTAAACTTAAACTTACACTTTTTACAAATTTTGTCTGTTTTTTTAGGATTGCCACCAAAATTTTTATATCTAAATGATCCTTCTATTTTTTGAATAGAAGACAATTTTTTCTTATGTTGCAAGGTATGTTTTTTTCCGAAAAAAGGATTATTTTTTCCTTTATTTTTACAAGATGTACAAATTGAATTTGATTTATTAGCATTCCAAAAAGATCTTTTACTTTTATAAAATTGTTCTCTATTACAAGTCGGACACTTTTTTGTCCACAGTTTTCCAGTATCTTTGCATTCGTTTTTGCAAGATATTTTGTTTATGTCGTTCGTAATATCGTTTATCACGAATTTGTTTTTGTTTTCGTAATTCGTCTTCATTTTTATTTAACTTTTTTCTTCCCATAAACCTTTCTTATAAATAAATATTAAGACGGAACATAAAACGACGGAATAAATTAATAACCCAACTTACTCTTCAATGAATTGTAAATTCCAATATACTCTGGTTTGACATATTTGTCAAATTGAATCACTCGGTCTTTGAGTTTATGATCTTTTATAAAAGGGAAAAGTTCTGGATCTACTTGTTGTCCAGATAACACGGGAGGATTTCCCATATTAACGATACCCCAAAGCATTGAAACTTCGTCTTCTGTTAGTGATTGTAACTGGTCTAATGTCATTTTAGTTTAATACCAAATATATTGGTACTATAACTAACGAACAAAACATTGTCAAGTTTATTTTTTAATTTTTCTAATTCTTTTGTATGAATTTCTTTTTCTGCATCATCTACTTCTTTGACGCTAAAACTATTTCCAGTACTAATACCTACATTGCTTCTTGGACTTAGATTAACTTGTGGAGTAATAACTAAATAATCTCCTTCTTTTAATTGTTTCATTTTACTGGATTTACCATCCAATACTAGAATTGTACCTTCTACTACATATATGTGTGTATATTTTGCACCAGATTTAGCAAAGAACTTACATTTACCACAGTTAATAAATCCCATAGCAGTACCGATGTTGTATACATTTGTAGTTGCATTGACGCAATAAATTTCTCCGTCAAATGTAAAATTAAACAAACTGTCTTTTACTTTAACGATATCTGGTAATTTGAAATCGTTTTCATATACGGTTTGAGTTTGGTTAAAATATACAGATGTATTTTCCAATTGATTTACTGCGATTTTATGTGGAAATACATAACTGGCATAATCATTGGTTTTGGTAGCAATGGATAAACCATTTGATAATGTGAATGTTTTACCACTGGTAGTTGGTAATAAATTTAATTTGTTATCAATGACTTCGGATATTTCAGTCTTTTCGTTTGCGTCATATAAAAATAATTCATTGGCAAACAAGGACATACAGCTTAATAGGATGATTATAATATTCTTCATATACGATAAATAGTTGTTATAAATTGACTTATGTTAATTATAGTTTAAAGTATACAAATGGAATTACAAGAAATAAAAAAGAAAAAGGTTAGTTTCAGTCAATATTCTATGTGGATGAAGTGTCCGTATAGTTGGAAACTTAACTATCTGGAAGGTAAACGAATCTATGACGCAAGTTTAAATATCTTCTTTGGTACTGCTATTCATCATTCTGTTCAAACATTCTTACAAACATTATATACAGAATCTGTTGAAAAAGCTGATAGTCTCAATCTGTATGAATTATTCAAAGTTAAGTTTGAAGAAGAAATCCAAAAAGAAAAAGTTAAACCAGGTTCTAAATTTACATATACCGATGATGAATATACCGAGTTCGTATTTGACGGTGAAGATATTTTAAAGACATTTCTAAGTTCAAAGAATCGTCTCAAATACTTTCCGTCACAAAAATATGAATTTATTGGTATTGAAGTACCATTGGATATGTCTATTAAAAACAATGTAGACTTCATTGCATATCTAGACTTGGTTCTTAAAGATAAAGAAACTGGTAAGTATAAGATTTATGACTTTAAAACTAGTTCTAATGGGTGGAATAAGTATCAAAAGGAAGATCCAGCGAAGTTTAGTCAGATCTTACTATATAAAGCATTTTATGCGAAGAAGTTCGCTGTAGATTTGAACATGATAGAAGTAGAATTCTTCATCTTGAAGAGAAAACTATATGAAAATGCTGATTTCCCACAAAGTCGTATTCAAATCTTCGAACCGATGCATAATAAACAAGCAGTAATATCTACTATCAATGACTTTGGTACATTTGTAACTGAATGTTTTACTACAGAAGGAACTTATAATGTTAACGGTTCATATCCAAAGATTCCTGGTAAAGCTAAAAAAAATTGTAAATACTGTTCACATCACAAGGTAAATTGTAACGGTAAAGAAGACAAATTATTAAATTAAAATTAATATATATGTAATTGTATATATACATATATGTTATATGAAATATGATAGTATAACAACAATAAAGGTAAATAAACAGTTATATGATTCATTTAAGATTGATAATATCAAGAGCAAGTTCAACCTACAAGATTTGGTGAGTCGTTCAATGTATTTGTATATGAACGATAAAGATTTTAGAGATAGACTTTATAATTTAATATTGCCAGTGTTAAGTGAAGCTTCACAACAAACCGTTTTAAACATTTCAGGATCTAAAAAAGTATGAGTAAAAAGAAAATTCTATTATTGTCTGATGATTTGCGTATGCATAGTGGTATTGCTACTATGTCCCGAGAATTAGTATTGGGTACAGTTCATCATTATGATTGGGTGCAAATTGCAGGAGCAATTAAACATCCAGAAGCAAATAAAGTTGTTGATTTGAGTCAAGCAACTAGAGATATGGTTAAAATTCCAGATGCTTATGTTAAACTATATCCTACAGATGGATATGGTAGTGATCAAATGTTATTTGCTGTTATGCAAGCTGAAAAACCAGATGCAATCATGCATTTTACCGATCCTAGATTCTGGGGATGGTTGTATGCAATTGAAAAACAAGTTCGTGCAAAGATTCCGCTTACATATCTTCACATTTGGGATGATCTACCATATCCAATGTGGAATAGACCATTCTATCAAAGTTGTGATGCGTTGTTTGCTATTAGTAAACAATCAAACAATATTGCTAAACATGTATTAGGTGCAGAAAACTGTTTCTCACTAGATGAAGTAAACAACCAACCAGTTTAATAAAGTTATGCCATTTAAAAATAAAAAACATTTGTTACATTTAGTTCCACACGGTATCAATAGTGATGTATTTAGACCATTAAGTTCCACCGAAAAACTTGTTAAAGATAAAAAGAAACAATTATTCGGTGATAAACAATATGACTTCGTATTGTTTTACAATAGTCGTAATGTACAACGTAAGAAGACAAGTAATGCAGTATTAGCGTTTAGAGCTTTTTGCGACAATCTTACACCTGAACAAGCTGCTAAGTGTGTATTTGTACTACACACCGAAAAGGTACAAGATGCAGGTACTGATCTACCAGAAGTAATTAAAGCACTATGTCCAAATTATGACGTAGTATTTGTTGAAAACAAGATTAGTCCAGAAGAAATGTGCGCAATGTATAATATTGCAGATGCGACAATTCTTACAAGTTCAAATGAAGGATTTGGTTTAAGTATTGCTGAATCAATTATGTGTGGTACTCCCGTAATTGTTAATGTTACTGGTGGATTACAAGATCAAATCGGACAAGTTGATGATGAAGGTAAAGCACTTGAATTTGATTTGAATTTTGGTACCAATAGCACTGGCAAGTATAGAAATCATGGTGTATGGGCTAAACCTATTTGGCCATGTGTAAAGACAATTCAAGGAAGTGTACCAACACCATATATCTTTGATGATGTTTGTACATGGGAAGAATCGGCTGAAGCAATTATGTATTGGTATTTAATGACTCCAGATCAACGTGAAAAATGTGGATTAGAAGGTCGTCGTTGGGCAATGAATGAAGGTGGTATCAATGCAAAGAATATGTGTGATCAATTCATTAAAGCAATGGATTATACTATTAACAACTTCATTCCAGAAAAAGGATTTGATTTGTTTACTCTAAATGATCATGTTGGAAATTATCAACCACATAATAGTATTGGTTTAGAAATTCCAAAGATTGATATTGACAAATTGAAGAATGACATTAATACTACAGTAGCTAAACTATGAAAATTCAAGTTTTAAAAAACGAAACTTATCAATCTGTAGATGATCTACCAAAGAAAGGCACGGATAGAGCTACTGGTTTTGATGTAGTTGTTACTAGTGAACCGGAAATTGTTGGTGAAAAATACGATAACGGTACATACAAACGAGTAGATTATATTCAATATAAAACAAATCTTAAATTAGCCGTTCAAAAAGAAAGAACGTTTAGCAACATTGGTTATAATGATTTAGATTTTGATATTTTAGCATTCCCTCGTAGTAGTGTTAGTAAGTATAATTTAGTACTTGCTAATTGTATTGGATTAATTGACGCAGATTATCGTGGCGAAGTATTACTTCGTTTCAAATATATCTGGCAGCCAGAAGATTATAGTATCGGAAAAGATAAAAAAATTCAAGGTACTGTAAATTACAACAAACTATACAATAAAGGCGACAAAGTTTGTCAACTTAAAGTTACTAAAGTAGAAAATGTAGAATTTGTTTTGGTATATGAACTAGATTCTACTACTAGAGGTGAAGGTGGATTTGGTAGTACCGACACTAAATCAACAGAACAATCTAAACAAACAATGAAAAACATTGCGGATTTGTATGAAAAAATTAGTGGAAATATTACCACTCCATCAAAAAAATATGTAGATTCAATTAAAGAAAGAGAAAGACAATTAGGATAAATTTATGAGCAAACCATTATGTGTAATTCAAGGTCCAGTCTTCAATAGAAGCGGATATGGCGATTTAGCAACCGATCTAGCAAAAAGTCTTGTTAGATATGGCAAGTATGATGTAAAGATCAATCCTACTAGATGGGGTGGATGTCCATCTAAAGCAACAATTGACGATTTGACATCTGATGAGGATAGACAATTAGCAACAATGTTTCTTACTCAACAATTGAATAAACAACCCGATTTGTTCATTCAAATTAGCATCCCAAATGAATTTCAACCAGTAGGTAAGTATAATGTCGGAATTACTGCTGGTATTGAAACTACAATGGCATCCGGACAATTTGTTGAAGGATTGAATCGTATGAACATGAATATTGTTACCAGTAATCATGTCAAGAAAGTATTTGAATCTGCTCAATATCAAAAACAGTTTGAAGATGGTCGAAAAGAACTTCTTAAGAGTGAAAAACCAATGGAAGTATGTTTTTGGGGTGCAGACACAACAGTTTATAAGAAAACCGATGAAAAGGTTGAATCAATTGAAAGTGTACTTTCTTCTATTCCAGAAAAGTTTGCATTCTTGTTTGTTGGTCAATGGACTCATAGAAGCTTATATAATGATCGTAAAGACATTGGAAATCTTATTAAGACATTTAGTAATGCATTTAAGAATAAGTCTCCGGAAAATAGACCTTGTTTGTTATTAAAGACCAGCGGAGTAAATTTCTCGGTTGTAGACCGTGATGAAATCTTAGGAAGAATCAAACAAATTCAAGCAGAAGTTGGAGATAATTGTCCAAATGTATATCTACTTCACGGAGAATTGACTCCTACGGAAATGAATAGTTTATTGAATAATGATAAAGTAAAAGTACATGTTAGTTTTACTCACGGTGAAGGATTCGGACATCCATTGTTGTTGGCTTCACTGAGTGGTAAACCAGTATTATCATCAAATTGGAGTGGACATTTGGATTTCTTGAATCCAAAGTATACATCTTTCTTTGAAGGTTCATTGAAACAAATTGATCCTGCATCTGCAAATGATTGGTTGATTAAAGAAAGTAGTTGGTTTTATGTTGCTTATGGATTGGCTGAAGATAAGTTTAAACAATATTATCATAGTTATAACCAATCTTATACAGATAAAGCAGAACAACTTCGACTTGAAAATGCCGAAAAGTTTAGTCTTACTGCAATGGATGCAAAACTATGGGGAATTTTGGATAGATATGTACCAGAATTTGCTGTGGAAAAGATGATTGTTCTACCTAAATTGAAGAAGATTGAACTTCCAAAATTAAATAATGTTTGATAATTATGTCAAAACCATTCATATCATATTTAGTAACTACTAAAAATACAGGATTTGAACTTCAACTTCTGTTAGAAAGACTATACAAATATGGTCAAAATAATGAATGTATTATTTTAGATGATTACAGTGATGATGCAGTGACATTACAAGTGTTAAATAACGCATCTGATAACAGTTTCTTTAAAGTTCATAAACACGAATTAAATAAAAACTATAGTGAACATAAAAACTATGGTAAAAGTCAATGTAAAGGAGAATATATTTTCCAAATTGATGATGATGAATTACCGACTGAAACATTATTGGAATCATTAAAAGAATTGATTGAATTAAATAATGATGTTGACTTATTTTGGATTCCACGCATAAATAATTTCAAAGGTGTGAATGATCAAAATGCGGCTCAATGGGGATGGAAATTAACAAAAATACCAGAATTAATACAAGAAAAAATAATAGATGATCAAAGTTATGAATATGAATTTTTGAAAAAAAATGGATATATTTTGGAAGAAACTAAAATGTAATAATACTTAAATGTTACCTCATAAAGATAATATTAAAAAATATAGTAAATGTTCAATAACAAAAGAAGAATTATTAAATAAATATTATGGCTCTAATTAAAATAAAATTCAATCCACCAATAGTAAATGCGCCAGATCCACAAGGTAGATTATTTAAAAATTTACCTTATATTGAATGGAAACGCAGATTGCATGAAAAAGTAGAAGGTGCAAAGACATATGTCCATTTACCATCTGTCTATGAATTAGCATTACATCATAATAAAACAATAGAAAAACAAATACAAACAAACATCAAATACAATAAAATGTTTACGGAAGAAGAAAATAAAGGATTTAAAGTATGATATTTAAAAATCTAAATTGGAAATTAAATGAACCAAATTTTAATTTTGTCGATAAATTAAAAATTTGTAAGTTTATTTTATTCAATAGTTTTTGGACAATGAATAAAAATGTATTGGAATTTGAAAATAAAATGTCAAATTATATTGGGACTAAATATTCGGTATTTGTTTCCAGTGGATCTACTGCAAATACAATTTTGGCATATTATTTAAAAGATTATTTCTATACATCAAAGAAAAATACTATTGTATTTCCTTCTACAACATGGACTACATCTATTAGTCCATTTTTACGAGAGGGTTTTAAACCAAAATTTATAGACATTTCATTGGACAATTTCTGTATGGATTTGGATAAATTAGAAGAATATCTAAAAAAAGAATCAAGCAAAACTGCTTGTGTATTTGTTACAAGTTTATTGGGATTCACTGTTGATATTAATAAACTAACAGAAATGGGTAAGAAATATAATGTAAAAATCATGATGGACAATTGTGAAAACACATACGGTAAATATAATGATCGTAATGTGTCTTCGTATTTTACATCAACAACAAGCACATATTTCGGACATCAATTACAAAGTGTTGAAGGTGGATTTATATTTACAAACGATCATCGTGAATATGAACAATTTTTGATGTATCGTAATCATGGAATGACTAGAAGTGTAAAAGAAAAGGAAAAGTACGAAAATAAGAATGTTAACCCTCAATTTGATTTTTATTTACTTGGTAATAATTTCAGAAATAGTGACATTCATGCTTTTATTGGATTGCAAGATTTTAAAAGAATTGAAAAATCTACAAATAAAAGAATCAAATTATTCAATTATTTCAAATCAAATGTAAATTCAAATATTGTACATTTACAGATTGAAACTAAAAATTCAACTGATGTTGCATTTTCTATTCCATTAGTGTTTAAAAATATAGAACATAAAAAAACAATGTTGGATTTTTGTAAAAATTCTAATATTGAAACGAGACCCATAATTTCAGGGAATTTATTGAAACAAACTTGTTATAGTCATTTTGATGATTATACCAAATTTAAAAATAGTGAATATATTGATGTACATGGTTTTTATGTAGGATTACATTCCAAATTGAAATTTGAATATGTAAAATTATTGGTAGAAGAAATTAATAAATTAAGTATATGAATATATCAGATAAAGTTTTTGTTGCAGGACATCATGGGATGGTAGGATCATCTATAGTAAGACTATTAAAAAAATTAGGATATACTAATATTTTAACAGTACCAAGAAAGGAACTTGATTTAACTAATCAAAAAGAAGTAAATAATTGGTTTGAAAAAAATAAACCTGATTATGTATTTCTATCAGCAGCTAAAGTAGGTGGAATTGGTGCAAATAAAGCATACCCAGTCGAATTTCTATATGATAATATTTCTATTCAAACAAATGTTATTCACGCAAGTTATATCAATAAAGTTAAAAAACTATTATTCTTAGGAAGTTCTTGTATTTACCCAAAAGAAAATCCACTTCCTATAAAAGAAAATCGGATATTAAGTGGTCCACTTGAACCTACCAATGAAGCATATTCATTAGCTAAAATTGTTGGATTAAAAATGTGTGAATACTATTATACACAATATGGATGTAATTTTATATCCGTAATGCCATGTAATCTATATGGCCCAAATGATTGTTTTAACTTGGAAAAGTGTCATGTAATACCCGCATTGATCACAAAGTTTCATAATGCTAAATTTAAAAATGATACTAAAATTAGTGTATGGGGGACTGGAATTGCTAGAAGAGAATTCTTATATGTAGATGATCTATCGGAAGCTTTATATTTGGTAATGCAAACATATAACAAAAATGAATTTATTAATATTGGATCTGATTATGAAATAACAATGAAAGAACTATTTAACACAATTTCAGATGTAGTTGAATATAAAGGTGAAATCGAATTTGACATCAGTAAACCAGATGGTACAATTTCAAAGTTAATTGATAGTACAAACATTAAAGAATTAGGATGGAAACCAAATACAAGTTTAAGAGACGGCATCAAAACTACATACAATTGGTACATTTCAAATTTATCATAAAATGATTACATTTAATAACATTGGTTATAGTGGTAGATTAGGAAATCAATTATTTCAATTAGCCGCATTATTGGGAACATCTAATAAAAATAATTATGTTCCATCTATTCCAATTGAAAAAAATAAAAAAGAAAAACCAAATGGTTGTTTAGATTTGTTTACAAATAAATGGATAGGTTTCAAATTAGAATTATTTAATTGTTTTGATATAGATATACATGATAATAATGACATCAATGTTAAAAATTCATATAAAGAACCACATTTTCATTTTGATGAAAATATCTTTAATATAAAAGACGATACAAATATAGACGGATTTTTTCAAAGCGAGTTATATTTTAAACACATTAAAAATGATATAAAAGATTTATTTGTATTCAATAAAAATATACAAGATAAATCAAATTCAATATTGAATAAAAAAAAGAAAACTAAATTAGTATCCGTTCATGTAAGAAGAAGTGATTATTTAGGACTTCAACATCAATATAATTTATTAGATGTTGAATATTATCAAAAGTCTATAAACATGTTTGATGATGACACTTATCAATATTTTATATTTTCCGATGATATTAACTGGTGTAAACAAGTATTTGGTGAAAATGAATTAATTGAGTATATTGAAGGAAACGATCAATATGTTGATCTACATTTAATGACATTATGTGATCATAATATTATTGCAAATAGTACATTTAGTTGGTGGGGAGCATGGTTAAATAAAAATAAAGATAAAAAAGTAATATCTCCTTCAGTATGGTTTAATCCAAATAGAAAAGATTTAAACACAAAAGACATGATACCAAAAGATTGGATTAAAATATAATATGGACATATTTTCTAACTTTATACCAAAAGAACATTATTTAAACTGTGTAGTTAATAATAAAAAATTTATACTGGAACCAACTAAGAAAATAAATTTTAGTGATAAACCAATATCAATATTTAATGATTATACACCAACATTTGAAGAACTAAATAAAAATCCTTATAATGTACTGATAATACTTGAACCAAATCAATTACACGGTCTACATGATTGGGCAATAAACAATAAAGAAAATTTTAGTTGTATATTAACATGGAGTGAAAAAATATTGAATAGTTGTGAAAGTTCAATGTTATTACCGTTTGGAACTTCATTTTTACATGATATCCCAGAATTTTATGAATCATTTAATGTAAATAATAAAAAATTCGAAGTATCTTTTTTATGTGGAAGAAAAAAAATGACAAATGGACATTTTTTAAGACATAAAATATATGAAAACGGCGATAAAATTAAAATAAATAAAACTTGGATATATGAAGGTCCGCCCGATTGCAAAAAGTCTTGTTGGAATAGTTATTTTCATATAGCAGTCGAAAATATTAAAGAAAATAATTGGTTTACAGAAAAAATAATTGATAGTTTTTTAACAAAAACTATTCCAATTTATTGGGGTTGTCCTAACTTTAATAATTATTTTGATCCTAATGGATATATTACATTTAATACTACAGAAGAATTGGTAGAAATCGTTAATAACTTGACACCAGAATATTATTTTGATAGATTAGATGTAATAGAAAAAAATTACAAATCTGCATTATATTATGGAGACTTTTTTTTCAGAATCAATGAAATTTTAGAACAGATAGTAACACACAACAATATTTAATTAAAATAAAAAACTATACATAAATGTATATATGTATATATTGAAAAATGAGTTACACTGATACATATTTTGTAATATCAAGATATAAAGAAAACATCGATTGGATAAAATCGTATGCGACGAATTACCTTATTTATAATAAAGGTGAAGAATTGGTTGGATATAATCAAAAATTACAACCAAATTTCGGTGCGAATCAATATGACATTTGTCATTTTATACATGAAAATTATGAAAATTTACCTGATGTAATTGCGTTCCTTCAAGGAGATCCATTTGACCATTGTTTAATTGATAGATTTAATGTATTAATTCAAAATAAAAAATTTACACCTTTATTTGGAGATAAAAATTATCCTAATGGAGAGTATTATGAAAATAATACGAGTTGGTATATAAATGGTGAATTTAATTCACATAAACCAAAATGTAAAGTTTCTAGTTTTGATGAATTTGCAAATTTAATATTTGCTAATTATAAACATCAAGAAAGATTAATTTTCCCACCAGGATCTCAATTCATTGTAGAAAAAGAAAGATGTACTTTTTATTCAAAAAATTTTTGGAAAAATATAATGAATTTTATAAACACAGATATAGGTATTAACGGTGGACGAGAAGCACATATAGTTGAAAGATGTATGCAATTAATTTTTGAAACTACTTTTAAAGAAAAATATTAATTTATGTTAGAACAAGATCATTTAGAACCAGTTCAAGGTAGAACATTTACTAGTAATGTAAGTAAATTGTTAAAACATTTAGATAAAATAAAACTTTTACAGGATAAAGTACGACCTTCTCCTGTTATGTTTCATATGTCTCCATGTAATCCATGTAACCTTACATGTACTTTTTGTTGTTTTGCAAACAGAACATTAAAAGAAATGCTTACATTTGAACAAATGAAAAAAGCAATTGATTCTTTTGTTGAATTAGGCACAACAGGAATGGAACTTACAGGTGGAGGCGAACCTACTCTACATCCAGATTTTGGAAGAGTAGTAAATTATGCGTATGAAAAAGGACTAAAAATAGGAGTTGTCACAAATGGTACCCAAATTACAAAATGGCATGAAAAGGGAAATGTTTGGGATAAATTACAGTGGATAAGATTAGGAATGTACGGATTTTATGAAGGATATGAATATGATATTAAAGCTTTAAGAACATATCCTAATTTAGAAATAGGAGCAGCTTATATTTGGGACGAAAATTATAAAAATTCCAATAATCCAAATTTACATGGTGATTGGTCAGATAGTAAAGGCAAGAAAATTTCTAAAAATAGACAAACACCAGAACATTTTGAAAGAATGTTGCAATGGGTTGAAAAAGAAAAAATTCCAACTAGAATAGCATTTAATTCCATTAAAACTGCCGATTTGATTTCAGAAGATTTAAATATAATTCGTGAAAGAATTAAAGATTTAAATTTAAAATACGCATTTTTATCTGATTTTAATTATAAAGGTACACGCAGAAATAATCATTGTTATATGCATAATTTCAAACCATTTGTATTTACAGATGGAAATGTATATGTATGTCCCTGTGCAGAAATGGCAGTAGAAAATACATATAAAGTTAACCCAGAATTTAAAATTTCTGATATAGACGGTATTCTTGATTTTTACAATTCAGTGTCAGATAATAATGGATATAGAAGATATCATAGTTGTAGCTATTGTAAATATGCATCTCAAAATGAATTAATAGATGATGCTTTAATTGAAACACACCATAACGATTTTGCTTAATAATATATATGAAAATAAAAAATGTTAGAGAAAGTGAGTATTTAAATAAACCATTCAATGGAAATTTTTACGACGCTGATTATTTTGAAAGAGGACAAGAAACCGGAAAAGGATGGCTTCAAAATTATAGATGGTTGCCAAGAAGAACTTTTAAAGAAGCATTATCAATTGCGGACTATTTAGATTTAAACGAAAAAAGTTATGTTCTGGATGTAGGATGTGCGAAAGGATTCATAGTAAAAGCACTTAGACAATTAGAAATTAAAGCAGATGGATGTGATATCAGTGAATATGCATTATCATACACACCAACTGGGTGTTGGAACTGTTCTGAGAAATCATCATGGGATGCGCATAGTAGTTTCGGATATACACATATTGTCGTCAAAGATATGCTTGAACATTTAACAATGATTCAATTAAAAGAATTACTATCAAATTGTAGTAAAGTTGCGAACACTCTTTTATGTGTTATCCCAATGGGAGACTCCGGAATATATCGAATCCCCGAATATCACACGGAAGTTTCACACTTAATAGCCGAAGATGAAAATTGGTGGATCAAAAAATTTGAAGAATGCGGATGGGGAATAGAAAAACATTGTCCTCATATAAATGGATTGAAGGATAATTGGCAAAGTCACGCAAATGGTATTGGAAATCATGTATTTGTAATTAAAACCAAAATATGAATTCTTTTATTAATATATGCATTCCTAGTTATGATATGAAATGGAAAAAAATAAAATGCATTGGATTATAGAAAGATTAGAACCTTATATTTTTAATAAAAATTATATTTAAAAACAAATAAACTATGAATAAAATTAATGTATTAATACCGATGGCCGGTGATGGAAAACGATTTTCGGATGCGGGGTATATAAAACCAAAACCATTTATACAAGTTAAAAATAAAAAAATGATAGAAATGGTTGTTGACAATATAACCCCGCAGGATGTAAATGATATTATATTAGTAACTAGAAAACATCATAATTGTAGAGATGAACTAAAAAATACATCATATAATTTTAATATAATTGAATTAGATAAACCCACCGAAGGTTCTTTACAAACTATTCTTTGTGCAGAAAAATTCATAAAAAATAACAGACTAATTTTAGCGAATTGTGACCAAAAAATTATATTTAATGTCAATGATTTTATTAATAAATGTGAAAATCTAGATGGATGTTTAATCACATTTAAATCTAACAACAAACACCATTCGTATGTTACTGTTGACGAAAACAATTTAATAACATCTATTGTAGAAAAAGAGGTAATATCTAATATTGCAGTATCCGGTGTTTACTATTTTAAAAATGCTACACATTTAATAGATGCATCTAAAAATGTAATTGAAAACAATATTAGACAAAAAGGTGAATTTTATGTTTCATCAGCATTAAGTTTGATGATAAAAAATGGATTAAAACTTGGTATATATAATGCCGAATCAATTATGTTAGGTACTCCTGAAGAATTAACTAAAAATATAGAATTAATATGAAAATAACTATTATAGGCAGTGGAGATATTGCAGAAAATGGTATAATACCAATAGTTGGTGGAATTTCTATACAAGCATCACAATGTGATATAAGAAATTATGATAGTGTATTTAAAATAATATCTGAAAATAAACCAGATTTGGTTATATGTACTGCGGGAGTATCTCATGTATCTAGTATACTAGAATCTAATATAAATGATTGGAAACATGAAATTGATGTAAATTTAATAGGTAGTTACCATGTTGCAAAAGCATCAATTCATAATAATGTAAAAACAATGATTTTTATAGCTTCCGTAGCTGGATTGTATGGTAAACCAAATCATTCAGGTTACAGTGTTTCAAAATCAGGAGTTATAACATTAGTACAATCATTATCTAAAGAAGGTTATCATGCATATGCAATTTCTCCTGGCAGAGTTGACACTAAAATGAGAGAACGTGATTTTCCAAACGAAGACCCAAAAACTAGATTATCATCGAAAGAAATTGGTCGGGTAGTTAAAGAAATTATAGATAATAAACATAAACCAGGTGATAATATTGTTATAAGAAAAAGAGGGTATAGAATACTTAGAAGAATTGATCGAGGCAGCGGATGGTCAGAATATTTAAGAGTGGGTGAACCTCCTGTAATATGATTATAATTTCTCATAGAGGAAATTTAAATGGTAAATTTTTAGAAAAAGAAAATTCTAAAAATTATATTGATGTTGCTATTAATTTAGGATATGATGTTGAGATTGATGTTAGGTATCATGAAAATGAATGGTTTTTAGGACACGACGAACCTTTATATAAAATTGAATATAATTGGTTAATTGATAGAAAAAATAAATTGTGGGTTCATTGTAAAAATATTAATGCAGTCACTGAGTTATTAAATTCCGATATTCATTTTTTTTGGCATGAAAATGATGTTTTAACATTAACTTCTAAAAATTTTATTTGGGCACATCCAAATAAACAACCTATAAAAAATAGTATAGCAGTTTTACCTGAATTAAATAATGAAGATATAACACAATGTATTGGTGTTTGTTCCGATTATGCCAAAAATTATTATTAAATATGTTTATTATACCGTGTAAATATAAAAATAACAGTCCTATAATAGAGTGTGTAAATTCAATTTTAAAATTTCATCCTGACGACTATATAGTAATAGTGGATTCTTATTCCAATGATACATCGTATTTTGATTTAATTCCTAAAATACCAAATGTAAAAATATTAAATGTTAAAAACAATAATTATGAAATCGGTGCATTGTGGAAAACATATGAACAATATCCAAACGAATCAGTGTATGTCTTGATTCAAGATACAGTTATCATTAAACATTCATTGTCAGAATTTTTAGAAAATGACGATAGTTATACATTTTTATATTTTAATGAACCGATTCAGTCTTCATTGAATAGTAAATTTTTTGAAAATACTAGTTATAATTTTCCAAAAGATAATTATGTAATACCGATGTGTTTTGGGTCTAATGTAATATTGAAAAATAAAATTATTAAAAAATTCATTGAAAAAGGATTACATTCTTCTTTTTTACCTACATCTAAATTAGAATCTCAATATTCAGAACGAATGATTGGATTTATTATGCATTCGGAAAATATAGATTTACACAAAAATAATTTAGATGGAAATTGTTTAACGGATTGGTCAAAATTTCACAATGATGGACATAAATATATCAAAAAAATATTCATGAATAGAGATTAATATGAAAACTAAAATAAGCATTTGTATACCGACATATGAAATGAAGGGAAAAGGTGTAGAATATTTAAATCATTCATTTAATATTTTATCTAACCAAAGTTATCAAAATTTTGATGTTGTTGTATCTGATAATAGCAAATCTTCAGCCATCGAAAGTTTATGTTCTCAATGGAAATCTAAATTAGATATTAAACATTTTTATAATCATGAAAAATATGGAAATGTTGGGAATACAAATTCAAGCATAAAGAAAGCAACAGGAGATATAATAAAAATATTATTTCAAGATGATTTTTTGTTTGGAAATGAAAGTTTAGAATCTCAATTAACTCATTTTGTAGGAAATCATAATCATTGGTTAATTACGGCTTGTTGCCATACTAAAGACGGTGTTAATTTTTATAATCCTTTGTATCCTAAATATCATGATAACATTCACTATGGAGAAAATACTATAAGTTCACCAAGTGTATTAATGTTTAAAAATGAAAATGTCATTGAATTTGATGAAAACTTATGTTGGTTAATGGATGTTGACTATTATAAAATGTTATATGATAAATTTGGATTGCCAAGTATATGTAATTATGTTACTGTAGTAAACAGATCACATCCAGATTCAATTACAAATAGTAAAATTGTAGATTTTGATGTTAAAAAAGAAATTGAATATGTTAAAAACAAATATGGATAAATGTAAAATTTACGACGGGTTTTTATTTTTTAATGAATTAGATTTATTAGATTTAAGATTAAATACATTAAATGATGTAGTTGATTATTTTGTTTTAGTAGAATCGTCCATAACTCATCAAGGGGAAAGTAAACCTTTTATTTTTGAAGAAAATAAACAAAAATACCAAAAATTTTTAGAAAAGATAATTCATATAAAAGTAACTAATACTCCTGAAGATTTTTCTAATTTACCAAATCAAAGTGATAATCCAATTTATTCACAAATATATGAACAAATAAAGAATACAAAATTATTTAATAGATTTGATAAAAATCATAACGGATTTGGTAGAGATTTCTTTCAAAAAGAATGTATTAAATTAGGATTTAAAAATTGTAAAGATGATGATATTGTTATATCGTCTGACTTGGATGAAATTCCAAACCCAGAATATTTATCTAGATTAAATGAATATTTTTCAGCAGATGAATTATATACATTTAATCAAACTCATTATTGCTTTTATTTAAATATGTTAAATTATTCACATATAGATAATACATCATGGAATAGAAATATTACCACAAATTGGAAAGGAAGTAGAATGGGAACATATGGTAAAATAAAAAATTATTCTCTCAACGAACTTCGAGCACAAGACAATAATGATTTACTTAATGGTGGATGGCATTTTAGTTATATGGGGGGTATTGATAAAGTTAAGACCAAATTAAAATCATATAGCCATCAAGAAAGAAATACCGATTTTAATTTAAATAATTTTGATAAATTTTTAGAAAAAAATATTAATATAATACAAGAAGGTAGATTAGAATTGACTCAAATTGACGATACTTTTCCAAAATATTTAATAAATAATATTGATAAATTTAAACATTTAATTAAGTTATGATTTCTACAGAAATTCTTTATGGTCAGGGGTTGGGAAATCAATTTTCTTGTTATGTTACAACTAGAGCTTTAGCTCTTGATAAAGGAGTTGATTTTTCTATACACGACCCAAATAATTGTTTAGGTGATAAAAGATACAATTCAAAAGGATTGTATTTTATGGACTTAGATATGGGAAAAAAGTTAGAATATGATAAAATCAAAAACTTTTATAATGAACAAGAATGTCGATATTTTACAGATAAATGTCATCACGATTATCATCATGGTTGTTGGGTAAATATAACAGATTTTACTTTAAAAAATATATCCGATGATAGTCATATACTTGGTATTATGCAAGGGCCTGATTATTTTTACCATCATATTGATAAAATTAAACAGTGGTTGAAATTAAAATCCGAATACGAAAATTTTAATTTTTGCAGTGATAATATTTGTGTACTAAATGTCAGAGGAAAATATGATGATGCGGTATATCTACCTAGAAAATACTGGTTAAACGCAATAAATCATATGTTAAAAATTAATTCTGATATGATTTTTTTAGTTATCACTGAAGATGTAGAATTAACAAAAAAATTATTACCAGAGTTGGAAGATAATGTCTATCATTTTGGTATTGGAGAAGATTATGCAATTATAAAAAATGCTAAATATTTAATTGTATCAAATTCCAGTTTTTCTATTTTCCCATCATTAACAAGTGATACATTAAAATATATTATAGCTCCAAAATATATGCTTAGATATAATATAAGTGATGGATATTGGAGCCTGGGTTATAATATATATCCGACTTATACATATATGGATAGAGAAGGTAAATTATTTAGTTACGAAGAGTGTATTGAAGAATTCAAAGAATATGATAAGAAAAATAATTTTTATAATGAAAAAGTAATTAAAAAAACTGGTAAATGGCCTGATGTTGCTACTATAATATCAAAATGAAAACTCAAATAGTTGTACACTTATTGCCACATGAATTAGATTATTTTGAATGGCAAACAAAACAATTTAAAATAGGAAGTAATTATATTGATAAAAACGATAAAGTTATTATTGATGCAACATTAAACCTTAATTTAGTAAATTGGGAAGAATCAAAATTATCCAAAGAATTTTTCATTGATAAGTTTAATCAAATTAAATTAATATGGGATTGGTGTGAATCTAATTTTATAATAGATGAAGAAAATAAATGTCTTGGATGTGATGACAAAAGAAGAGAAGCAATAAGAAATACTGTTGCAGACAACATTTTATATTTAGATTCCGATTTAATTTTTTCACATGAATTATTATATTATTCAATTGAAATGTCAAAACAAATTGAAGAAGAATATTACATATTATCTCCCCAAATAGTTAAAATGTGGGATAATACTTGGGATTCCATCACAAATGATTTATATGTAAAAAACAAACCAGATTTACAACATTACTATAATAGTAATCCATTTGAAATTTTAACTAAATCATTTGACGAATTTAGTCTTAAAAAAGTGACTAATTTTAAATTTGGTGGTGGGTGGTTTAACTTATTATCGACAAAACTATTAAAGTTAACCGATATACCTGATTCCTTCGGACCATATGGAGTTGATGATCTTTATGTTATGTTATGTTGTAATATATTATCTAATAAAGGATATAAAATACAACAATATATTATCGAAAATAAAATAGTTACGGAAAATTATAAATATCGATTTAACCCTTATAGCAAATATTTAAAAATTATAGATCTTAAAGAAAAATATAGAAATACTGCATCGGAAAATCTACAATTAGAATTAATCAAATTTCAAAATAGAGTATGAATGACATTTTCAAAACAATAGAAGAATATAGAAATGAATTTATTGATGTTTTAAAGAAAAATAAAACTCATTTCGATAGTAAATTAACAGAATATTCCACCCCATCAAATAATTTTAAAATAAAATATTTTAAATGGCAACATCCATATCAAGGAAATCATGAATATGATGAAATCTTTACTGATGGAATTCTTGGTTACCTATCAACAATTATTAAACCACACAATGTTGTAATTGATGTCGGTGCTCAAGTAGGATTGATGTCAGTGTCATATGCACAATTTGCAAATAAAGTTATTTCATTTGAACCAAATCCAGCTGCATTTGAGGTTTTGAATAAAAATTGTGAATTGTACAATAATATTGTTACATATAACTTTGCATGTTCCACTGAAGAATCTTCTCTTCAATTTCATTATTCGGATGAAGGACTTTGTAATGGAGGATTTGCAACAAACTGTGAAAAAGGAATAGGCGTTACAGGACATGTTATTCCAATAGATGTTTATGCAGTAAATCTAAATGACTTTTTAAACAAATATCATAAAGACGATATTAAAAATATTTCTTTGATCAAAACAGATACCGAAGGACATGATAAAGATGTACTTAAAACGATTTATCCTATTATTCAATCGGTTAGACCAATTTTGTTCTCGGAGTTATATCCAGATTTAACCGAAAATGAAGTAAAAGATTTAATAAAAACAATAAAAGATGTATCATATAAAATATATGATATCAATAAAAATAATGCCGGTATGTGGAATGAAAGTTACAGAAAAGAGATTAATTCTATAAATGATGTAAGAGTCGGTCAATTGTGCAACTTGTTATGTATACCAGTATAATATTATGAATAATACTCCGAAAATTTCTTTCTGCATTCCATTAAAAAATAATCTTAGATATTTTAAAAGATGTTTAAATTCAATTAAAAAATATGCAGATGTTCCATATGAAATCGTTGTTTATATTGATTCTGATAATGACGGAACAGAGTCATTTTTAATTGATAACACTATTAAATACGAGAAAAATAAAACAAATATATGTAAAGGAATTGCACATGGATATAATAGATGTGCATTGTTATCATGTTCTGATGTCTTATTATTTTTTCATGCAGATATGATTCTAGGACCGAAATCACTTTCAAATGCAATCAAATATTTAAAAGAAAAAACTGTAGTATCTTTGACCAGAATAGAACCACCACTACATCCACAAGGAAAAGAGAAAATCGTAATGGATTTTGGTTTCTGGCCAGAAAAGAATATTGAAAATGGATTTTTAGAAAATGAGTTTGAAGAGTTTGTTACAAACAATTTAAATACAAATAAAACCACGAACGGTATATTTGCACCCTGGATGATTTATAAGAAAGATATGGTAGATATAGGTCTTCATGATGAATTATTTCACAGCTATCACGAAGATTCTGATATATTTAATAGATTTATACTATCAAAATATGAACTAATCCAATCTTGGAGTTCTATGGTATATCATCTTACTTGTAGAGGCGGACAATTCCAAGACGGATTAAGTGTTACAAAAGATCCTATATTTCATAAAATGAAAAAGGAATGTGCTGATAATTATTTGAGAAAATGGAAAAGTTGGATAAAAAATGACGAATATAATCGACCTATTTTAAAAAATGTTTATAATATCGGATTGGTAATAAACAACTTCAATGCTGAGTTGTTAAACGTATTTGAACCGAGATTTTCAACAATTTATATAGATTGTATGTTTGATTCATATATAGAAAAAAATCAAAGTTCTACATTAATTGATTTAAAGTCAAAAATTAAAAAAATTAATAATGACAAAACAAATGATGTTATCGTTTATTTTGATTTTAATAAATTAACAAATGCAAACTTTGAATTTATTACCGAATTATTACCAGATATTTTAGATAAACAAACCGAAAACGGTACATTTGAATATGATATATTTACATTTCAAATTAATAATTTGAAACAATATCAACAAGATTTGATAGTAAACAAAAACTTTTAAGAAATATAAAATCTTACAGTTTCTATAAGATTTTCATTAAAATCACTCAGTTTAAAATTTGGAAATTCCATTTGAAAGTCTTTAGTATCAATTGCATATCTAAAATCATGACCTTTACGGTCTGTAACATATTCAAACCATTCCCAGTCAACCTTTTGATTTGTAATGTTCTCATAAGCAGCAAAAATTGAGTGTATTAATTGTATATTAGATATTTCATTGTTACCCCCAATCAAGTATTGTTTTCCTACAATACCATCTAACAGAACATTAATTAACGCATTAACATGGTCTTTAACATATATCCAATCTCTAATGTTCTCTCCTGTTCCATACAATGGTATTTTTTCTTTATTTTTTAATTTATTAATACAAACTGGTATAAGCTTTTCTGGGAATTGTCTTTGTCCAAAGTTATTGCTACAATTAGTAATTATTGCCGGAAACTTATAGGTCTTAACATAACTTCTTACCAATAAATCACTAGCAGCTTTACTTGCAGCATAAGGACTGTTTGGCCTATACGGACTATCTACATTAAACTCTGCTTCTTTATAACTTAAACTACCAAATACTTCATCCGTAGATACATGAATAAATTTTTTTATATTGACATCTTTAAAAATTTCTAAAAGATTAAAAGTACCTATAATATTCGTATCAATGAACTTTTTTGGTCCTTTAATAGAATTATCTACATGAGATTCAGCAGCAAAATGAATTATATAATCCAAATTTAACGATTCAAAATATTTTTTATGATCCGGAAAATATGATGTGGCAATATCCATTGATAATTGTTGATATCGTGAATCGTTTTCAAATGGTAGATTTTTGTTAGAAGCATATGTTCCTGAATCAACATTCCATAACTTTGTTATGTCATTTCTTTTAAGAATTTCTTCTATAAAATGACTTCCAATAAAACCCTTTCCTCCTGTAACTAATATATTCATATAATCCAATTATTTAAACAATAATCTATCGCATCATCTACAGATCTCATGGTTATACCCGTAGATAATAATTTACTATTATCCATTACACAATTAGAACGCTTTGCACTTGCAAAATTAGCATAAAGCTCTTTTTCATCAATCAAAGTGAAAATTTTATCTCTGGCAATAGTATTTTTAAGTTTATGTACCAACATATCGGTTGTAATATATCCCGTGTTGGTTATATTATAAATTCCATATGGTACTTTTTTAAGAATAGTTTGTATACACGCACTTACAAATTCGTGTTTATTACTAATAGAATTTTCTGCTTGCAATAACTTTTCATATTTTAACATTTTACTAATATAGTTTCTGGAATTATTATTCTCTTCAAATGGAATTCTTAATCGCCATACATAACTTTTATTCCATTTACTTACAACTTTTTCGCCTATAGCTTTTGTACCACTATAAAAACTTCCGTTATTCTTTTCCCATGTAAAATTTGGTTCATCTTCTTCTGTAAATGGTTTACCATCATCTCTTCTTCCTTGATAAATACATCCACTTGATACATGTCCCAATACAATATCATTTAATGTACACCAATCAGTTAATATTTGAGGCCACAATACATTACCATGTAAAGTATCTTCTTTGTTCTTTTCACAAGCATCAACATTTGGTTTACCAGTATATCCTGCTGCATTAATTACAGTTCCAATGAATGGATATCCTGCGCCATCATACCATTTTTCTAAATCCGCAAATGTAGTTTTACTACTGTTTGGCCAACAAAAGAATGGTAGTTTTAATTCTTCTAGTTGTCGTTTAAATTCACTTCCAATATATCCAGTCGATCCAAATAATATAATCATAATATCTTACTTAAATAATTTTTATACTCACTATTAGGCATTCTATCAACTATTATTGATAGTTGTTGTTTATTAATAAATTTCTTTCTATAACATTCTTCTTCAATACAACCAACTTTTATCCCTTGTCGTTCTTGTATTGTTTGAATATACGCACCACTTTGATATAAAGAATCTGGCATACCAGCATCCAACCAAACGGTACCTCTTGGAAATGGTATAACGGATAGTTTTTGTCTTTCCATATAAAGACGGTTCAAATCAGTTATTTCCAATTCTCCTCTTGCAGACTGTTTTAGGTTCTTAGCGTATTCTATAACTTTATTGTCATAAAAATATAATCCAGGTACTGCAAAATTACTCTTTGGTTCTTTTGGTTTTTCTTCAATCGAAATTACTTTATTATCATTATCAAATTCTACTACGCCATAATCACTTGGATTATTCACTTGATATGCAAATATAATAGCACCGTCCAGTGTTGGTTTGATTTTAGCCATTCCATGAAAAATATTATCTCCTAATATTAAACCAACAACATCGTCTTTAATAAAATCTTCCGCTATAATAAATGCTTCAGCAATACCTCTTGGTTTATATTGAACTTTATAACAAATATCTAAACCTAAATGTTTACCATCACCAAACAATCTTTCATATAAAGGTAAATATTCTGGTGTACTTATAATGCATAATTCTCGTATCCCACAACTAATCATAGTACTAATAGGATAATAAATCATTGGCTTGTCATATACAGGAAGCAACTGTTTATTAACTGTAGTCGTTAGTGGATACAATCTGCTACCAGTTCCTCCTGATAAAATAATTCCTTTCATAACAATATTAATATGTATATATACAAAATATTATGGTTTATACAATTTTTTTATTTGTCTTTATTCTTATTATATGGTTCAACACCGAAGCATTTGTTGAATATAGTCACTTATTAAAAGTCAAATGGTTTAAAGTTAATGATTATTTAAATGCAAAAGATTCTGACTTTACACTAACATATCATTCATATCTATTACAAAAACATAATAGTTTTTTTACCAGATTGATAACATGTCCATTTTGTCTTAACTTTTGGTTGATTTTAATAGGAAAAATCATTTTTGGTTATTCGTTTATAGAAATACCTACTATTTATGTAACATCATTAATTACATATTTTATATTCAATAAGTTATCACCATGAGAATAAGCAATTTAAATGAACTCTATAATTACATTAAAACAAAAGAACCATTAACAACCAATGGTAGTTTGATGCAATTATGCGTTTGTGTAGACCAATTCAAAAACATATGTAGTTGTAAAGCAAAAGAAAAAGGTCAAAAATTATTTGATTGTAATAAACAATACGCTAATACAATTAATAACCTTGACCAAAATACTATAGATTTATTATTGTCAGTAACAGACGATAAAACAATAGAATTCTATGACAATTCTAATTATCTAAGAACTATTTTACTATCGTCTTAAGACATTCTTCTACAATCGAATTTAAATTAGGATTATTAATCAATTCTTCTTGATTCTTATCAAAAGATACTATCTGTTCCCATTCTACTTTATAGTCAGCAAGAAATCTAATCTTGGGATCATTCAATGATTCATGTTGATTAGGAGCGTCAGTATATATTTTTTTACTTTTATCATTTACTCTATAATGTCTTCCATCAGTAGCAAAACCATAAGTATACTTGCTTACATGTACCAACTTACCATTCAACTGTTTCTTTAACCAAAATATTTCATCATCAACATATTCTACATAACGAATGTCACTTATGAAATTTACATCGTTGGTATCTTTCTTCAATTCTTCATGTAATAATCCCGTCCAATACTTACCTTCAGTCTGTTTTCTTTTTACACCACCATACCACACCAACATATCTCTAAAAGCATTCTTATCTTCAGTCTTTTCACTAAACGCATTCAATCCTAACTTTTCTTGAATGAATGGTTCACAATCCTTTTTTAAGAAATAAGCAAGCGCATATGTCTTGGATGTTAAATTATACTTTTCTTTCAATACTTTCTGCGCAATATCACAAAACAAATTCTTACCACTTCTAGCAAATCCAGATACACCTATATAAAGTTTATTCATTTTCCATTAACCCTTCTATTTCTTTTTCTGATTTACCATATTGTTTACACATTTCAATCAGATTATTAATACCACTTTCCGTTTTGAAAAATAGTACACAATAACTATAAGCATCGTCTTTGCTAACTTCAAATTTATTTGCAACTAACTGAATTAGTTCTTTATTAAATTTAACTTTATTGGGTTTAATCCACTTACAAAACCGTCTACCATGTGGTACTAAATCACACAATACCTTATAAAGTTGTTTCTCTGGTAATACATCAAAGTACTTGGATACAAAAGCAATTTCTTCAATGATAATTTGATCCATACCCAATCCCATTAACAATGTATACTTGTTAAATGATTTGATATCAGATGCAGTAAGCGTATCAAAATACTTAGGATTCTTAACTTCCCTAATTTGATTGATATGATCAAATAAAGATTTAGTCTTCGTTAAGTTCGATGTCTCGTTGTTCGATTGATTTGAATCGTTCTTTGATAGAGGGGGTTTTTGTTTTTTGGGTCTTCCCATAATGGTTGTTGATTCTTGCTCTTAAAGCATTAATAACTGATAATACCGTCTTTTGATTTGAAAACAAGGTATTTAAATCCTTTTCCAGTTTTTTCTTGTTTTCATCAAATACAGTAAGACTAACATTTTTATATTCTTCCAACTTATAACTCAAATAAAAAGAATGTAACGCCAACCACATTACTGCGAATGGCGTTACACTCTGAAACTTAAGTGATAATGAAAATAATACTACATTAATTATTATGACAACTATTGATTTAATATTCATTATCTACTTCATCTTGGTAATTTCTTACCTTCCCTCCTTTATTTAAATATGGTTTATTTACATTTGACAATTTTTTATTTTTCTTTAACTTAGAACTCTTCATTCTAAAGTCATTGTCTCTTCTAAATGTTTTACCCATACTCAAACTAAAGATTACTTAACACGGGAAGCAGTAGCAAGAACCTTGCGTAGTGCCTTAACTTGACGACCATTTAGATCAATACGAGTCTTACCATTACGGATAGTCAAACGAGTACCAGCTCGCTTGGTTCCAGCAAATGGATAAGAGATGAATGTTTCAACCTTAGCAGCACTATTGTATACGAAGTTAGTCTGCATCTTGTTATTTTTACGAATAATCATATTTTTATTTATTTTTTTATTTATTTTTTGTTTCGTTAGCTTCATTACTAACTTGAAATTACTTTACACCATCTACACCGTTTCGTCAACAACTTTTTAATTATATTTTAAATTCTTTTTCAAACCGTTCAATCGCATAATCCTTAGCCTTAAATTCAAATTCAAAGTCAACACCATCTACACCTACATATTCTTCAGGAATACTGCGTACATAATCACCATGCGCACGTGGATTTTTATTGGTCAAATCATTGTCGCTAAAATGAAATAATGGACGGTACTTGTCCCATGTACTCATTGCCAACTTAACCGCATCTTTGGCAGACAATTTGCCGGAATTACATCGAAAATGTAGATTGTCATAGGTGATGGGAATACCAGTATGTGAATAAATCAAATCATACAATTCTTCCACCTTCCAACTATTAGGCTTGTCTTCATTTTCAAGTACTAGCCTAGACTTTACATTAATAGGAAAATTATTATAAATATCAATAAACCGTTTAGCAATCTCTTTAGTATCACCTTTATAACAATTCATATGAATATTAATTGGAGATTCATATGATTGTGGAAGACCAAACAAATCCATGATACCAGCATGATTTTTTAGTTCAACAATAGACTTTTCTACAACAGACTTGGTAGCACTTGCAGGTACAACAAATTGATCGGGATGTGTACTACACCGAAGATTGTTCTTTTTAATGATTTCTGCACCTCGTTTGAATTCAGCATAAATGCGGTCTTTGTCAGGAAGAACATCAAACGATAGATTTGCTTCGGGTAAAGTAGCTAATGGAAACAAATCACTACTAATACGATAATTCCAACCTTTACTTGCACAAAAAGCAAAAGTATTTACCGCAACATGTACATTGTTTAGTGTTCGTTGAGAAATAGTAGATAAAGCACTTTTTCGTTCCAATGTCAAGAACCTAGTCTTGGTCATGGTATTTGCCTTGAATCCTTTTTCTTGAAGTTGAAGTGAAATGCAACACAATGATTTTTTCATTGTGAATAACCTACCATAAAATTATAAAAATGTCAAGAACTTAATAAGCTGTATATGGAATTGGACAAGGAGCACAAGTACTATCAAATGGACAAGTATATCCCAAAAATTTCCAAGTCTTATCCGTGGATGAACTATTTTTAATCCAAGTAGCTTTTTGGTTTATACCACTAGTAAGTAATCCACTCTTAGCATCAACTGCAGTCATAAAATAACTAGATATGTTAGTAAATTCAGTATCGTTATTTGTTCTATACAATACATCTTTACCGTCTTTAATCAAAATAGTACCAATATCACCATCAAAAATTCCATTAGGGCTATCATCCACATATGTGGAATCAGTTTGATTCAATGAATTAAAAGCTAATTTATTGATAAACGTTTGAAATCTATTATCTTTGATGAAATTGACTATCATTTGTTATATAAATATATAACTATCGACCAACTTCATTAAAAAACTTTGATTTAGCATCATCATAAGTCATTCCTATCATTTTGTTATAAAATAAGATATCAGACTTGATATTACATTCTCCGTGAAGTTTTTTATATCTTTCTATAGCTTTTGGTTTCCACCAGTCAAAAACACCTTGAACATCCTTCTTGAACAGTTCTTTTAGTTTTAAATCTTTTTCACTGATCTTATTCTGTAAGAACTCTTTAGTGTTTTCATAAAAACAACTATAATATACCCCACGTTCATATCCATGCGTATAATCACTAGCTTTGATTCCTAATGTCTGGAATATCATATTAATAACCCTAGTCTTTGCACCAGTTACAGGTCCACTTACACCTTCTTTTTGAGTCATTGCTTTATTGTACTGGTCACTCTTATTATCTTTAATCCATTGGTGCCATACTTCATATACACTATCATCTGGTTTAATCATCATCTTACCAGTACTTGACCCACACTTATGCCACCATTTAAGACTGTTATACATACTATAACTACCATACAATGATGTAGTAGTCATACCAACCAATTCTTCATCATATAGTTTCTTCCAAATTTCTCTGGTTTTAGAAGTGGTAATCAATGCAGCTACTAACTTACCACCCAAGAAATTATAACCAAATGGTTGTGTACTCATGATACAACTGCCAATTGCACTATGTACCAATCTTTTATCTTTTAATTTATTATCAGCAGTCCAACCAATGTAGTTATCTCTATCAGTAATAACAATAACATCACTGGAAATACTTACCGCACCCAAATACATTGGATTGTCCACATTACCATCTGTAATCAATAATTTAATAAATCTACCAGGTGTTTGCGCATATTCCATCGTATGACAAAACAATCGTAACATCAACCAATCTTGTTCATATGCACTACCTGCGGTAACATGAACGATGGTTGGATTCAAATTCTCCAATTCTTTAACCGTCAATTCTACATTATTGATGTCAGTAGGTGTCCATATCTTAGCTTTTACTACACCAGACTTATTTAGGTAATCTTTATAAGTTTGTACTTCAACCCATTTCTTATAAAATGTCTGCTCTTCAGCAGTCATACTCTTCAAATAATCAATGTTCTTTATAAACTTAGATTTCTCCAAATCAAATTCAAACTCACCAGCATCAAAAAATTCGTTTCCCATATTTATATTTAGTATGACATTTAAAAAACCAGATCCAACTCAAAAAATATACCACTACATTGAGATAGATTCAACAACAATCGCTCTATATGATAGTTTAATGGATCAACCAATATCATACGGCAGTAAAGTAAAAATTCAAGTGGATATAAATAAACTACTTCCCAAAGATATAACTATCTATTATTATACACTAAAACAATTTATAAAATTAAAACCGATCAAACCATATATCGGTAAAAAATAATACCGTATGAATACATAAGTACCCATACGGTATTTTTACGTATTATACAGATTAAGCAACTACCGCATCAGTTTTAGTTGCAGTTTCAACATGTTCAGTAGTTTCAGCTTCCGCCTTAACATCAAGAACATTAACAGTATTATACTTGTCAACAAGTACAACACCAGCAGCACGAGCAGCAGTTACTGCGGCTTCTGTGACAGGACTCATTGCGAAAGCAAGCTTAGGACGGCCCTTACCACCATGTACTGTTCCGATTTGGGTAACAACACCCTCATCAAGAGCATTCTTCAAACGAACTCGTAGTGTAATCGCAATAAAATCACTATTGAGATTAGCCAATTCACTTACACCAAAGTAAGTGTCGTTTGATGGCCAGGTTACAGTTAGGTTTGTCTTATTCTTACGGTCTGTCTTCTTAGTATTACTCATATTTAGTTTTATTTTTTGTTTATGTTTAGCGGTTGATCATCAACCTTATAAATAGATTATATTATATCCGTTCAGAAGTCAATGACTTTTTTCAAGAAACATTTGGTTCATTGTCTTGGCAACTTGCAAAATGTTGCTTGGGTTAATAAAAGACGCATTCTTTCCATACATCTTCTTAAACAAATCAACAGATTTTGGATTATTTAATCCGTCACTCTTGATAAAATAACTCAATACAGAATATCCTTCTTGAGCAATCTTATTTACCTGTTTCTTGGTATGCAAAGCTGCAGGTTCTTGACTATAATTTATAGGATCACCAGTTGCAGTTGTATAATTCATAGCAGGTTCACCATCACTAAAATTAAGAAAATAATAGTCAGTGTCGGCAGAAGTCTTTGGCAAATGCTTCATAATTGCTTCAAATGAAAGACCTTCAGGTGTACATCCATTCGGATACAAATATGGAAACAATGACTTGATTTTACCAATCTTATCTACAGATGAATCATATCCAATTACTACATATGGATTTGATCCGTTATGTCCACGACTTGTACTAAATGTAGTTCTAAATGATACAGTTACCCTTAGATTGTCAATCATAGAAGCAGCTTTACAAATAGCCACTACACTTGTCATAGTCTTTTCCCATTTTTCTCCCCTCATACTTGAACTAGCATCTACAGTAATATGAATATAGGAATTCTTATATTTAGAAACATCCATGATATGAAATACATTTTCATTATCAAATGACAATTCTGATAAGATCCTACGATCAATTTTACCAACAGGCTTACGCATATACTTAGTAGTATTGACTTCACTACGAATCTGTAGTTTACGACCAAGAGCCGCACCCATAATCAATCCAGCATTTACAGCCTTTTGTACATTAGGACTAATGGTTGTTTTAGTGGTATAAGATCCATTATAGTAATTATACTCACTATACTTTAAAGGAAATACATCTGTTTCAATCAGTTCTTTTGTCAACTTAGTAACAAGAATAGTATCTACACTATAGTATCCATCAGACTTAATATAATCAGAACCACTCTTTACTAGAGTCATTCCACTCTGGTCAATTGCGTCAAGAATCTTTTTGTCTTTCTTAGATACCTTCTTTTTCTTAATATTACCACTTAAGAAGTCTTTCTGTTTCTGAACGGCCTTCTTAATATGTTTATTTTTATTATCAGATACAGTTGGATCTTGTCCAATATCATTCTTTGGATCAATTTCTTTATCATTTTTAGTGGGAGATTCTACTTTTTCCCCACCCAAAGCTTCTTGTTCATTTCCACTTTGATTTGAATCGCCTGATTCACCGTTCTTATTCTTTTTATATTCAGTGATATTTTTTAGAATAATCTTTGCAACTTCAATTGCAATTTCCAAACGATCCTTTGGAGTAGTTAACCGTTGAATATTAGATAGATTGATTGTCTTCGCAATATCACGAAGTCCAGGCAATGCATCCAAATCAGTATGATTGTTTGTAAAATTAATGATACGAGTTTCGTAACTTTCAATTGATGGTACACGATAAAGTTGACTCTTCAACATCACATCAATCTTTGAACTGTTAAAGTACTTTTCATACAATGCTTGATAATAACCACGATATCCTGGAGCATTGTTATAAACATAAGAATCAATATAACGATCTTCTACATAATTAAGACAATTCTTAATTAGAGTAGCAGTATCATCTTTGGATACTTGAAGAGGAGCAGACAAATCATAAACTTCACGGGGAACTTTTGTCCAAATACTCTTAACCAAATCAAAATCAGACAATACAACATGACTACCTTCATGTAGAGCAAGTCCTACAGCAGGATCAAAGTCCGATTTATCCAAAATATCAGCAGACAAATAAACTGTCTTACCATCCGTACAATTAGCATCACCGTCATCAGTAAAATAAACAGGAACAGACTTGCCTGTCAAAATATTGACAAAGTTACTTACAGCACGGCGAGCAACCGCCAATTTAATCAAATTGAAGTTTACGGATGAACTATCATCAATATCATCTTGATAATCATCATCCAACCAATAATCACTGTAAGTAGTCATATATTTTGACAGGCAATTTTTGTTTATTTATTAAAACGGAGGTTGATCAGACTTAGCGAGCGGATCAGAAAACAATGTGTTCTTGGTTTCAACCTTGATGTACTTTTGAACCAACTGTTTCACATAAGTCCGTTCACTGTCCATTCCACCTTCCACCGTGAAATTAGGATAAATGGCAGTCTCAGCAATTTCAAGCAAATTAAATCCATCTAAGATCAATTCCGACATTTCTACAGTTGAACGAGTAGGAATAAAATTGCTCAACTTGCTATCTTCACTCTTGACTTGATCACGGGTATGAACAGCAATTTCAACAATTGAATTCAAAATATCCAAATGTCCAGTTTCAGTAATATTGAAACGATCCTTCAAATACTTAAGTTCAACTTCTTTAGCCATTGGACTCATCTCCAACTTGATTGGAAAACGACTCATCAAAGCACGATCCATAACACGGGTAGAAGTATACTCGTTACCAATGTTAGCAGTACCAATAAAACATACACCTTCAGCCACTTGTACAACTTCACTATCCTTCTTTTCATCCAACCGTAGATATCGTTGAAGATCGTCCAAAACAGTCATCAACACATTCCAAGCATCATGGTGAGCACGGCTCACTTCATCCATTAGAATTACTGCGTTTGGAGTCTTGATTGCCTTAACGAATGCAGATTCATTAAAGTAAGTACCAGTGTTCTTATCATAATGGGTGTTACCAATAAGAGCACTACGAGCATCTTGGGTAGCACCAAGATTGAAATAGAAATATGGACGTTCCAATGAATTGGCTACAGTTTGTGCAGCTAGTGTCTTACCACATCCAGTGGGACCAACGATAAGAATGTTCTTGCCACGCATTACACTGCGTACAAGATACTTCCACTTGATTGAATCCATCACTAGTGAAGATGGTTTCAACTTGTCACAGTCCTTGATGAAGGACTTAACTTGATTTGCGTCAACGGTTACAAGGTTCAATGATGATTTATTCTTCATATTACAGAGAACAATCTACCACAGGTTTTGTAAACCGTCAACACCAAAAATAAAAAAACTGTTGGTTTGACCCAACAGTTTCTTGTTTAAACTTGATTTTTTAATTTTAATGTCTGTGCCAGTGACCGTGATAATGTCCATGAACAACTACCACTGGAGCTGGTTGATAATAATAAACAGGTTGTGGAACATAAACAACTTGTGGAGCTGGTACATATTGTACAACAGGAGCAGATTGAACTACAACTGGTTGATTAACATATACAACTTGTGGTTGTGGAGGACATACAATCCTTTCAACTACATGAAGAGCAGCTACACCAGTAAGAACTTTACCAACAGTG
>Ga0222712_10000627_pt1 | contig 45575 bp, 69 predicted proteins | sample C33_657DmetaG_FD_165043 | JGI IMG/M metagenome (GOLD analysis project Ga0222712, IMG submission 165043) | Estuarine water microbial communities from San Francisco Bay, California, United States - C33_657D | ecosystem: Environmental > Aquatic > Marine > Unclassified | place: USA: California... | reverse complement strand
TTCCATACAAGGACTGTGAGTGACAAAGATGTCAGCATCAATGCCAGACGAGTTTGATTTTGCCAATTTTGCAATAGCGTTTGATTCAGCGTGTAAAACTTCTGCTTTTGTTTTAAGTCGATAGCGTCCTGGAACTGAATTACCTTCCCCATCTAGATACTCCCCTTCATATGGCCAACCTTCTTCAATTTCTTCTGGGCCTAGCCAACCGCCTGCGCTACACCATTCCGTATCCTCACAATTATTGTCCCATCCACTAGGCATGCCATTGTAACCATAACTGATTACACAATCGTCTTTTACAATAACTGCGCCAACTTGTAGTCTTTTGGCATGACTTAATTGGGCCGCTCGTTCGGCCCAATCCATATACAACTTAATATACTTTTGTTTCAAATTAGACTTTCTGCACGGAGTACAGATTCAACTTCTGAGGTCAGTACAATTTCTGTACGCACGTTCAACTCAAGGATCTCGTCATTGAGTTTTTGTTTTTGATTTTTAAGATCACGAATCATTGACTTAGCTGTATCAATTTGTTCCTTAGTTAGGACACTGGTAGTTACAGAGTCATCACGACCGTAAATACTACGGCTTGATTCTTCCTTACGGTTGCGAATTTTTTCCAACTTACCAACAATGACTGTCATGTCAGTCATTTGCTCACCGCTAGAGATAGCTTCTAATTGACTAATACGCTTATCAATAAAGGCGGCTTGTGTTAGTTTTGCATCAACACCGCTTGTTGCATTTGCGGCTCCAACAAGCCCACGAATACTAAATTGTGCTGTGAGCAAATCGCTACGACGCTTATCGTTAGCAAAAAGCTCTGTGTTAAGACGCTGAAGTTCAACTGCTGGATCTTGGAACTCATTGAATTCCGCAGTTAGATTCATTTTGATACCTTTCATGGTATCGTTAATTGCTGTTTGAATAGCGTTTGCTTTGCGTAATGAAATGTTCATATGTGTGTCCTTGTTAACTTAATATTTTACTTTTTCTTTCTTAGCTTGTCAAGTATTTCTGGCCCAACTTTGCCTTCTTGTATTTCCATCAGTGCTGTCATAACTGGATGAGTGTGTTCAAATCGTTCACTCTCCTTGTTATTACGTTTAATTTCTTTCGCTCTCAGCGAAGCACCAATGACCATACTGAATCTATTGTCTCCAAATTTTTTAACACAAAGATCTGTGTCAAGATTGGGGCCACGACTTTGAAATTTCTTTTCCATTTTTCACCTATTCAAAAAGTTAACGGTCCTGTAAAAGGTCAAGTAACAGACCGGACAATATGCAAACGGGACAAGCCCTAAGCCAACATGCAAAATACAAAGCACAGAGGCTTGAATATTTCCGAGTTCAAATGACAAAGGTATATGTTAATCGGAGCACCCAAGCACGGACAGTTTTCAAGACTGTTTGCCAGAATAGTCATTATCGATATGATCGATAATAGCGTCCGTCCTCATCTACCTTTTACATCGCCGGTTAGTTTGACTTTCGCCTAACTAACAAAACAATTATAACAATTAATTAAGATTATGTCAATAGTGAATCTGCCAAACCTAATACCAATAATTCAGAGGCGGTTAGGTAAGTGTCAGTTGGACAAAGAAGTTTTCTTTTGATAGTTTTGGCATCTAATTCACAGGCGCTTTCAATTATTTCTAACATTCGATTATTACAATTTTCACCTTCCTGCATAGTGGCTTTTAGATCATGATGCTTACCTTCTGTACAGTCACTATATTGATGACACATGATACCAGTATTTGGTGCAATTATTCTATGACCAATGGTCCCAGAAACAAATATTAAAAATCCAGCACTCATAACATTGCCAATACCAATTGTCCTAATGGTATGTTTACTAACTCGCATTAGGTCAATCAAAGCGAATGCTTGATACAAATCACCGCCTTGCGTATTAACATATAAAGTCAGTGTTTTGGACTCATTACTAAGATTTTCATAGACAAGCCATTGTATTGCTGATCGAATAGTATCCTCATCAATTTCACCCGTTAAAAAATGTACGTGTGAATTGAGTAGTTTGGACTCTACTCTTTCTTCTGCTGTGGTGTAATCTAAAGGTTTGCTCATTTTCCGTTCAAATCAATATTTATTTGAGAGAACTGAGCATTAGAAATTAATGCCAGTGTCCCTGAAAACAATGCCGAATTTCGTGTTCTAAAGAACCCAAAATTGGATTTTTACTTGTAATGACAATACAGAAATCTTTATTCCAAAAACTACATGCTCTAGGGTCGTTAAAGGTTACTTTAGACTTTAATTCTGCAGCCTTATCTTTGCAAGTTTTTAAAACATCTTTTTCGTCAACTGTAATCCAAGTTATTTTAGAAGTGTTGGTTATTTTTTTAGTGGCGTCATATGTTTCTGTAGCAGACAAATAAGGATCATTGCCAGCAACTGAGTAATTGATAAAGCCAAAAAGAACAAAAAATACCAAAATCTTTTTCATATCAAACTCCAGTGTGTGCGTGTTAAAAATGGTGTGGTCGGAAGGGTTCGAACCTCCATAGGCGTTGTCTAAGACGTTGCCCGACCCATAGCATCGCTTCACAGCGAGCCTGGAGCTTTCCCGATTTGCTTACGACCACATTATAATTATATAGCCATACTACTTATCTGTCAAGTTTCAGACTGCCGATTTAATCATTTTACTTTTTTAACGCTTCCATATGAGCAAGCATCATTGCCCATTCTATTTTTGGGTTAGTACCTTCGTTGAACGTATGTAGCCCAAAAAGAGTCTTATTAGAGTCATTAGGGACTTTGAAATAAATGTTAGCATAGGTACAATCAAAATCGTCATCTGCATCGTGACTGTACCATGGGTGTTCACTCATTTCATCAAAGACGTATTCATAGTCCTCACGGTTGCCTCCACCATTTCGAGTATGGACAACAATATATCCATCTTCCAAATAGACGTTACGAAAGCGTCCAAAATCTTCTCGTGACTTACCAAGGAACTCTAGAATTTTATCTGTATCTGGATTCATACCAAAAAGTGTGTTATACAAACTCATTCTATACTCCTGAAAGTTCTCCAATCATCAACATTGGGTTTTTCATTTTCATCATACGTCCAACCCAATGCCTTCATCATTCGATGCTTGACCAGCAAATTAGGCATACGGAATCTTTCAGTATCTTGAAAGCCCATCATAACCCCAACTTCGCATACAGCACCACTACGACAAATACCTGCAAAGCAATGAACAACAACATTCATGTGGTTATCCTTTGCGTGTTGTAGCAAACGAACGAGCTCGTTAGCCTGTTCTTGACTGCAACGCATTTCTTCGTCGTCTACATGGTCGTCCTTTTCTACATCCAAAAATTCAAAATTATGAATCTCTTTGAACTTATGGGCAGGAGTGGGACGCCAGCTGGCTGGATCAACGATACTGATCAGCATACTGTTTTCGCCAGCATCGTGATGAAATCTTTTTGGAATATCATCTGCGGCTACGTTCTCAATCCAAGGCATACGTGCCTCCTTAACATTCTATGTCAATATTTTGACCTTTGTTTAAATCTAAACGAATATTTCGTTCAACTCTTTCTTCAGCTATCCTATTAAAATTTCTTTTTTCTACAAGTTTACGATAGTCTTCGTCTCTTTTCTCTTGGAAACGAACCTGTTCTAAATTGTATCTTTGAATCTGTGCTTGCTGTACGCCAGAAATCTCCATTTAAATTCTCCGTTTTTTCCAAGTATAATCTACTCCACTAGGAAGTTTACCATCCTTAATTTCGTCAGCACCAAATATGCCAACCAATTCCATACCTCCGCCTTTGATGCTGACAAAACAGTTTAGTTCTTTACTAAACTTCATCGCTTCATCAAGTGTGACGAACTCTTTTGTTACTTCTTTTGTTTCTACCTTATACATCTAATCCTTTACCAATTTGATTCATATTCTTCCATATAACTTTCTGACATGTCTATAATGTTATGAAAATCACTAGCCCCACGGCGTATATAATCTTTACCACCGTCAGTAAAAATTTCCCCACACTTGCAACGAACAAAGTCGTGCCTGTGTTTGCTTTCAATAATGTCTTCACATAGGCGACATTGACATTTGTTTACTACAACGACTTCACGAGTTCTAGTTACCACAAAATTCTCCTATATGTTTACACGCACCTCGGAAAGTAAATCCAGGGCACGTACAAGTTTTTGCTTCTTTATCCACAAAGTAAATATTACCTTTGGATCCGTTAACTTCAATCAAATCACTTTTTGTAGTTGTACCAAAAAGTTTCTTGTCTGCTTTGACAAACTTTCTTCCACGCTTATCAAAGTTTTTAATACCGTTTTTAAAAAAGAACGGAGTTTTCTCCCCTTGCTTAATATAAGCAACTAAAGTAGTTCCGTCCAAAAGGTATGTATGATTTAGGACCTTGTTACTGCCCCAATCAGTTATTTCTTTTAACGCTTCCATCAACTAACCCTTCCTGCGTAATCTGCACGTACATACCAATCTGGTGCTTCTTTTAGATTGTTATGCTTTAGATTGTAATCAATAGCACGTTGACGAGCCTCCGCTTCGTTATCGTAGTACTCAGTGTCCCAATGCTTTTGGCCCCAACCACGCTCATATTCTGTAAAAACAACTTTGAACAGGTTGCTAGTGGGTGCTTGTACTCTTGCCATTTTTGACTCCTTTCTACTTACTGTACTTACAGTATAACGTCAGAGTTCGGTTTTGTCAATGCTGGAAGTGTTGTATTTTTACAACAATTAGATAACAGAGTATTCGTAATTAACCGTATCCAAATTTTCACGGAAAATGATAGCACCGTTTTTCAAATGGAACTTTCGAGCCATTTCGGTTTTTGGACTAAGTGTTACAAATCTTGTAATAGTAGGGAAAGTTTTTTTAATTTGATTGACCGTTTCTCTTAATAACTCTACACCTGCTCCTGGAGCGTAACTCCATATTGTGTAAAAAATAGCGGTCGTTGGCACGTCTGGTTCGTTAATCAATTCGTTAACAGAACTAGGAACAAAATCATGAAGACTAACACACACTATCGCTTTTGGTTTTTCATCTTCAACTAAGCTACTAACAAATTTATTTTTGCCAATTCTAAAATCCACAGGTAGTTCAGGGCGAACTGGGTCGTCCTTAATATATTGTAATAGTGGATTAGAAATATCTTGGATTAATAGTAGCATATAATCTTACTTATACAAATTGCAAGAAAAATACGCAGATAAAGAAAAACCTCAGTGTAAGTACTATGTCTTAGTGACTGAGGCCGTAATAGTTGGAGCGGGTAGCGAGAATCGAACTCGCAAATAATCCTTGGCAAGGATTCAGGTTACCTTTACATCATACCCGCAATAAATTTTGTGCTAAAACCATACAACTAATCCAAACCCAAATAGTATTAAATCCTACAAGAGTTGGAAGTAGTTTTTTATTACTAGCCCATATCAAACTTAAACTAGTAATAAGAGTTAAGAAATATAACCACCAAATTTGTATTCCAAAAATAAGTCCAGGAATAATGATAACAGCCTTTGCCGCCCAACTGGCAAATTCCACTATATTATAGTCTGTCCAATATTCTTTAGTAAACCACATTCCGTAACATTCTTTTATTTCTTTCCAATTAGAATGAGTATATACTACTACGATGAATAAAAGAAATGCTAGATTAGCATACAGAATTTGGTCTAGTGTCATTTTTCCTTTCTAAAAAGATTAGAAATATATTCATCAAAAAATATTATTTCGCATCCTGTCTTAACATTGTTTCTAAGATATTTAACGATTCCTTCGTCAGACTCTACGTAAGTTTGAATATTTGGGTTATCGTTTAAAATTTTTTCTTTGTAGGCTCCTGGAGTTTCATCTAAACATTCATGAAACAATCTATTAGGGAGTTCAATTAAATGCCTATTGCACCAAGTCCAAGTAGTACTCCTGTGACTTGCAGGTCTTGCGGTGATAATAGCATATGGACCTGATGGGTTAAACAATGGTTTCATATACATTGTTAAGCCATAAAAATCATCTAAACTTTTAATAAATGGGATTTGATCACAATCTGGCACTAAAACACCATCTAAATCAAATGCAATTTTAATCACGGAATCTGACACCACGTTCCTCAATATTGATAGGTTTAAAAAAACAAGCCATGTCGTCTGCCCAAAAATCTAACAATTTTCCATATAGACAATTTTTGTCTGGACAAAATAAATCTAGCATAACACAACCCAGCATATATTCATGCTCGTAGTTTATTTTTTCCATAAATTGATGAATTTGACGTTGTGTACCACCACTGACAAAATTTTCATCAATGAACATTATACGTTTAGAATTTGGATTGGCTATTTGGAAATGTTCAAATTTTGGATTGTAGTAACCTAAATCCAAATTAAGTTTCTGTGCAATAAATGTTGCAAACGGCATACCACTCCTAGCAACACCAATGATTTCATCTGGCTTCCAGTCTGCGACTTTGTCCATTAGATCATCACAGTATTGCATCATTTCATCATACCCAATTGCACGAGCAGGGAGTGGATACATGTCTTTGTTCATTTCTTTTTCTTTTCTTGTTCTTTTGCAGAACGAATAGTTTCTAAATGTTTTACCAATTCTTCGTACTCTTCGTCATTAAGAGGATTGATTGGTGCTTGATTGCTATGATGATTACCAAACAAACTAAAACTCTCTCTAGTAAAAATAGTAACAGGTTTCCAATATTTTGATGCTATGTTATTGATTACAATAACTCCTATAGCAATTACAACAAAACCCAAAATTGTTAAAATACTTCCCGCCAAAAAAATTGCGGCTTGATCCATGTCCATTATGATAACCTTTCTATGTGTGTTAAGTGGTGCATCGTGAGAGGGTTGAACTCCCGACCTTGGCCTTGTAAGGGCCCTGCTCTACCACTGAGCTAACGATGCGCTTAATATTTTTATTATACTATTATTTTGTTTGAGATGCAAGAACTCTATAACCTTTTCCAGTAGGATGGACTCCATCGGCACTCATATGATCTTTTGGTCTAGATAAAATCACATCACCATATTCTTTTGCAATTCGAACAATGGCGTCGTGTGGAATAGGTTTTCTTTCTTGTCCAGGATCAATCCAAAATACACGATCACCTTTAATGGATTCACGCATTTTACGAAGCTCTGCTTCTGTCTTAACACCTTTATGGTCATTGGCTCCTAAACTAATAATAATAGTTTTAGCAGAATGACTTGATGCTTTACTCAAATAATCTTTGTTCCATTGCCAACTGTTCCAGCCACCTTTAGAATAACTTACGCATTCTGGTCGGGCCATTGATGTTCCTACTGCTATACTATCGCCAATAATTAAACATTCTAACATAGTTGCCTCTTCTAATATGGTTGCGGGACCCGGAATCGAACCAGGATCTGAAGCTTATGAGACTTCTGAATTACCGTTACTCTATCCCGCGATAATTTATTCAGTACGTTGGATAATATGATATCCAAATTGTGTTTGTACTGGCTTCTTACCAGTTTCATTTACTGCCAGAGCAAAGGTTGCTTCTTCAAAGGGCTTAACCATCTGACCAGGACCAAATATCCCTAAATCTCCGCCTCTATGTGCGCTACCGCATTTGCTATGTGCTTTTGCTAATTGTGCAAAACTTTCGCCTGCATCTAACTGATTAATAATTTTATTGGCTAATTCTAAATTTTCTACTAAAATGTGTCGTGCTCTAACTTGCATTTAATTTTCCTTTTAATTGGCTCCCCGAGGTGGGTTCGAACCACCGACCTGCGGATTAACAGTCCGTCGCTCTACCGACTGAGCTATCAGGGAATAGACTACTTTATGAAAACTCTTTGTTGGAATCGAACCAAACTGTGTAACTCCGTATCTTCCTGGCGCTTTCGGTAGTTAGTCGACTTAGTACCTAACTTGCGTTCTCCAGTGTAGTCACACTTCAAAGAGTTTACATAAAGTGTCTAGCTACTAGTCCTCACTAGCCCCAGACTGAGCTGTTACTCTGTCCATCACATTTACTTTTGGCAAGGTGTGAGACCCACCTACGGTTTCTCAAGGCTCCCATATAGCGGGACTTCGAGGTAATGACCGTATACACCCAGGCGTTTTGGTAAAGCCTATACACCCCCTTTAATAACGGAGAAGGGACTCCGAGGTTTCTGGAGCGGGTAGGGAGAGTCGAACTCCGCGATCTTCAGCTTGGAAGGCTGCTGGACGCCCCTTGTCCTGTCTACCCGCATTAATCATTCAGACTTATTGTCTTGTGATTCAAAATACTCTTTTAGTTTAACTTGAAAATCTTCTTCTGTCAAGCTGTGCCATCCACAACATTGACCAGTTGGACTACGGCCACATCCACATGTATTTTCTTGAACTTGTTCTGACATATTTTCCTCTTATATTTGGTGGAGGTGACAGGAATCGAACCCGCGACCTTTAGCTTGCAAAGCTACTGCTCTCCCAGTTGAGCTACACCCCCACATCGTCTCACACGCGATTAACTTGGCACCACATGCGGTATATATGGAACTGCTCTAGGACCACCATACAGTTGTTCAAAAAGTTTACGAGCCTCCTGCACATTGTCTGCATAGACTCTTTTCTTTTCTTCACCGTTTGGCGTTCTTACAGTTGTTTCATACATTGGCATGTAATATCCTTAATTCAAAATGCTCTGCGAACCCCGGAGGTAATTATACCGCATCAAGTAGCGATCTTTACATCGCATACCATCACACACGGCCTCCACCCTCTCCACGACAGGTTCCGTTCTCGCACTGCCAGCGGCCTTTCGGTTTAAAGACTACCACCCGTGGCTATCACACCACTTCTCATCCTGCGGGTCACAGTATTGGCTGATTAGGCCAAACGTTCTTGGTCGGAGTACAAGGATTCGAACCTTGGACCCCCTGGTCCCAAACCAGGTGCGCTACCAGACTGCGCCACACTCCGAAAATCTTAACTAATCTTTTTCTTTCGTGTTTTTTTAACTGTTTGTTCAGTTACTTGAACACTAGCAATAGCATCTTTTACATCACGAAGTAGTGCTTCGTCGTCCCAATCAAGTTTTGTTTTACCATCACTATAATGTGTTACTGTTAAGTGACTTCCTTTGACAACATTGACAATTACAGGATCAGTGTCTTGCAGAGTAACTTCTGCAACCAACTTTGCAATTTCCTTAATTGTCTCTTCTTCTGATTTCTTTTTACGTGCCATTACTATTACCTTATTATTGGTGCCGGATGTCGGATTTGAACTGACGACCTACCGCTTACAAGGCGGTTGCTCTACCCCTGAGCTAATCCGGCATTAACCTATTACCGTCCTTGCCCTCTATATCTCTTATGACCTTTTCTACTCTTATTAACAGTAGATGTCTTACTACCATTTTGGCAAGTACTTTTATGAACTCTTTTGTGTGTTGAATTTTGACTTTTTGCCATAATATCCTCATTTAAAAAACTTGGCGGAGCGTATTAGATTCGAACTAATGATACAGGTTTTTGCCCGTATGCCTTCTTAGCAGGAAGGTGCCTTCGACCAACTCGGCCAACGCTCCAAAACCATTAATTAGTAGCACAGTTTACTATCCTCTTGCTACCTGATGTGTTAAACCCTATGGATTAACGTTACTAGTATCACAGGCTTCCCGCTTTGGACAAGGTTAGGCTTGTACGTAGCCCTACGAGCTATGCTACTAATTAATGGTGCCCCAAGAGAGACTCGAACTCTCACGCCTAAGCACTGGCTTCTAAGACCAGCGTGTCTACCAATTCCACCATCGGGGCAAAAACTTTTAAAGAACATTTGCTAACATCATTTATTTTAGCAAGAGTATTTAACGATGTCAAGCACCTTGTTAAAACAATTTGGTGGAGATCCAGGGATTCGAACCCCGTATGCCGGAGGCGACAGATTTACAGTCTGCTGAAGTCACCAATGCTTCTCGATCTCCAAATTTGGTACTCGGTAGGGGAATCGAACCCCTCTTCCCGCCGTGAAAGGGCGGTGTCCTAGACCGATAGACGAACCGAGCAAAAATAAATTTGTTAAAGTAGTGCCACCATCGTTATTGACACCATTCACCTAAGTTAATTAAGCCGGCTAGGACTCGGTACGTCACTTGGGATACTAGTCCAGTTAGCAACCAATCTGCGCCGATCTTCCGATCAGCCGGGAGTTGAACCCGTCCCCTTTTACTATTTCGGTAGTTCGAACTTACCTAGATAGCGTGACATTCTCTTGCTGACACTCTAACAAAACTTGGCGACCCGTACCGGATTCGAACCGGTGTCCTCCGCCGTGACAGGGCGGCGCAATAGGCCAGACTATGCTAACGAGCCAATCTATTCTGAAACACACTCATCGAACTCCCTAGGCGGTTACTCTAGGTCCTGACGCTCTTCAAACTGTAGACCAATACAGCAGGAATGTGTTTTAGGATAGTGTTAAGACTGAGATTACATCTTAACCAGTAACACCTCGAGTATTATACTGCACCTTGCGAGCACAGCTTCTCTCGACATCCACATAAACCCTTTCGGTATCTATGTCTGTTACCAGTATCGCCGTTTTTAAAGTCAGGCAGTAGACTTGTCATCATGTGCTATTCTGCGGATTCCATTCCGTTGACCTTGCGAGCCATTCACAGTCGCTAAACCGTTACGAACCCCCCTCCACAAATTAGTGTCACCTTGCGAGCTTCACTAAACTTGATTACCTTGCGGCTCAAGTATTAGATACTTTTCACACATGACCGTGGCAGTCTTTGCATTTTAATCGATAGTTGGGATCGAACCAACAGTCCATTGCTTAAGAGGCAATTGCGTTACCATTACGCTATATCAACCTACTACGATGAGCTGCCACTGTTGCTTCACAATCTTTTGGACTGCAAAATACAACTCACCATGTACCTTTTGTCTTGCGGACTACTCAGTGATGTTTCACGATCTGTGTTGACCCCGCCGTTGCCGACAGCCCCCACTAACCATTAACATTGCATACGAGCCCTTAGTTGCAACACCTCGGACAAATACACTACCCTTTCTCATACTAACTAACTGGACTGGTTTAGTTGTGAAGTCAGCACCACCTGTTACTTTCCATCTACTAATGTTCCCCTTTCGGGCATTTAAGCAAACGTTCTTTCCACAACATCCAGCGTCATTGTTACATCCACCGGTCTGATCAGTGAACGCTACCTCGCGGTAGTGAGCAGGCTTGTTTACATGAACCATTTCTGGCGGACTTATGTAGGCATACATCCTTTGGCTGTGTCACCACAGTTATTCTTCGTAGACGGCAAGCCGCCTACAGGACAATAAACTGCCCTTGAATTTTTACTATATCAAAACAAACTAAAGGAACTCTGCTTACCTCACAGGACCGTCTCCTGCTACTTCCGCTTCGTCATTACATTGCAGTATCCTCTACCGTGTCATACTTGGGTTTCCCCTCAACTTTCGTGTACATTACAAAGAGCCAGTCCGTCAACTGGTTACACTCTTTGTAAGTACCTAGTAGTACTGCCAACCTGTAATCTGTTTTGATATAGTAAAAACTATATCGTTAAATTTTTAATGAACATTTTTGTTGTCGTCTTTAACAACTTATGCATCTATTATAGCTTCTAAGTTATTGACTGTCAACGATTTTTCTAAGATATTTGTTGTATTTTAACAACAAATTTATATTGAAATTCTAGAAGGTTTTATAGATTGTATAACAAATGCAAATGCTTCATCTGTCGTTTTGTCATAAATTTTCTCAAAGTCTGCTTTATATAGATATCGAAAGTCAGACATTGGTGTTTTACCAATTTGATTTGTGTACTCTTTTTGGCTTAAAAAATTTAGTTGCACATGTTGTAACACTCTAGTATGACTAGGATCTCCCCAAGCCCATACACTATTCCATGCTGGACATGTAGCAAATAGATATCCATTTGGTTTTAGTATTCGCCAAAATTCTGTAAACTGAGCAAAGAAAAATTTGTAATCGCCTTGTTGCCCTGTGTGTTCTAAAACTTCATAGGCATGAATTTCATCAAATGTATTATCTTCAAACGGCAATGGAAATTTGCACAGGTCCCAAACAACATCTGGATTATGGTGATCATTAATATCTAATGTTGTTAGATTTGACCATGTATGGTCGTTGTCTAACGCGATTCGTTTATCTCTTTGAGAACCGCAACCAATTAACAATTCTTTTTTCATACTGTATTTAAAAATACAAGTGGCAGTGAGTGTGAGATTCGAACTCACGGATCCTTTCGGGTCGTCACCTTTCCAAGGTGGTGCAATAAGCCACTCTGCCAACTCACTATTAACGGGAACGATATCGAACTACTATCCATGAACAAGTGTCTTCTAAAGTATGCTCTTCACCTTTTAAAAATATCCTAGACCTACTAGAAGTTTTTGGAGTACATCCATCAAACAATCCATGTTTATATGCTAGTAGTGAGTATAAAAAGAATTCAGATTGTGGAACTTTATTAAGTTTATGAAACCATTTTAATAATGGTCTAAGTTTTTCTACTGATTTTATCACTTCTAAATTAATAACAAATGGTGTAGTTGGTTCAAGTAATAAATCTGGAATATCACAATCTATCTTTTTAGCATAATGAGGAATCGTCTCTTTATAACTTCCTAATTTAGAAAACTCTATGGTAGTACCGCTTCCTATTGTATCTCGCCAATCATTAATATCAGTTGGTTTAATAAAAATATTTTCTGAATCAGTTATCAAATAGTCGTCTGTTAACTTTTCTGAAATCAACAACTTATGTACCTGTTGAATTTTATAACCCATGGGATGATATGGAACATGAAATAATCTAGTTAAAAAATTAAAATCCCATTGTTTCCATTTTGGTACTACTAATTTTAAATTGTGATTAGTATAAAAAGGAGTGAGAGCATTGTTCCACAAATCTTTATCAACATATTCATCATTTAAAATAACCCAATGTGTGCAAGGCTTTACAAACTTCTGAATGCTTTCAGCCTGCTTTATCATTGCATCAATATCACGAATACAAGTAACAGTAACTAAATCCATACTGTACTTATTATTTGGTACCCCTCCCCGGACTCGAACCGGGACTAACTAACACTCCTTTTGAGAGAGCTGCCTTTACCAATTTGGCCAGAGGGGCATAAAATTTTTGGCACCGCTTACAGGAATCGAACCCATATTCGCACTTTAGAAGAGTGCTGTATTTTCCATTATACGAAAGCGGTATGGTGCTCTAGACAAGAATTGAACTTGTGATTCTATCTTACCAAGATAGTGTTATACCACTTAACTACAAGAGCTTGGCACCGGTACCAGGGCTCGAACCTAGAACGACTGAGTCAAAGTCAGTTGTGTTACCATTACACCATACCGGATCAAAATTGGTCTGCGTAGTAGGATTTGAACCTACAGCCTCCTGGCTCCAAACCAGGCCGTCTACCAGATTGACATTACACGCAGATAAAACTGGCAGTGAGTGTGGGATTCGAACCCACGGACCCTTTCGAATCATCAGTTTAGCAAACTAACGGCATAAGCCTCTCGCCCAACTCACTATAATTTTTTGGGGTGAAGTGGGGAATCGAACCCTCTCTAACTGTTTCACAGACAGCTGTGCAACCACTACACTAACAACACCATTGATTGGCACCCCGTGATGGAATCGAACCACCATCCCGACGTTCGTAGCATCGTATCCTATCCATTGAACGAACGGGGCATAAATTTGTGTTAGTTGTTAACGCACAACCAACAAAGCGGGGTCTGTAAAACTGCTGACAATTTGTCCTACTGTACGCCGTCAGCAAAGGCGACATCCCATTTGGCCTCGCTAATAGGAATCGAACCTACATTTATTCTTTAGGAGAGAATCGTTCTATCCATTGAACTATAGCGAGTTTGGTCGGCCCTGAGAGATTCGAACTCCCGACTTTCAGTTTCGAAGACTGACACTCTAATCCGCTGAGTTAAGGACCGTTATATGGTGCCGCCTCGTGGGATCGAACCACGTTCCTGTGCTCTTCAGGCACTCGCTATGACCACATCAGCTAAAGCGGCAAAAATTTGTAAATACTATTTTAAGGAGTATGCCATGCGTACAATGACCATGGCGTTCCTATTCTGCTTATTAAGCTCTATAGCTAACGCCCAGCCATTCGAGAGCCGCAAACCAGTTCTCTGTGATGATGCACAAACACTTATTAAGAGTCTTACAGAAAATTATGATGAGAAACCTGTTTGGACTGCAAGAAATCCTGTAGACGAAACTAGGTTTGGTCTCTTTGTTAATTCTAAAACAAAAAGCTGGACATTACTTCAAATGACTCCTAAAATAGCCTGTATTATTGGAGTTGGTGAAGACTCAAAATTAATATTAGGCAACGAAGTTTAAATGGAGCACCGAGTAGGATTTGAACCTACGGTTTTACTGTTTTGCAGACAGTTGCATTGGGCCGCTCTGCCATCGGTGCATGTACTAGCTACGGGACGCCGGCTCCACTTGGTCGTTTAAGAGTAGGCAGGACATCTGCCACTCTCCCCTTTAATTGGCTCCGCATCTGAGGATCGAACTCAGCTAACCACTGATTAACAGTCAGGTCCCTGCACCTTGCTTGGATTCTGCGGAATAGAAATGGTACCCACGAAAGGAATCGAACCTTAGATCTACCGGTTATCAGCCGGTTGCTTGGCCATTAAGCTACATGGGTATAATTGGCGGAAGCGGTGAGATTCGAACTCACGGTGCCTTTCGACACTTCAGTTTTCAAGACTGACGCATTAAACCGGACTCTGCCACACTTCCAAAATTAACGTTTGATTTTCATTCCTACATAAGTGCCAACAAATGCACCTATTAGAGCAGGAATTAAAAGTAAGTGATTTTCTGTGAAATTAATAATTGCTATACTTGCACCAAAATAACAAAACATTGACCAAAAACTAGCCATAAATGGTTTGTTATCTTGTACACATTTTAGATATCGTGTGTATATTAAGTCTAAAAAGAATACTGCTAAAAATGTTAAAATATAATCTACCATGATACTACTTATCTAACTTGGCGTACCCCCAGGGACTCGAACCCCGACCGACAGTTTTGGAGACTGTAATGCTGCCATTACACTAGGGATACATTAACTTGGTGCCCCGTGACAGAATCGAACTGCCATCCTCGGATTACAAAACCGATGTTCTACCATTTAACTAACAGGGCAAATTTTGGTGGTAATGGAGGGAGTCGAACTCTCACTGGGCACCGTATGAAGGTGTTGCACTACCATTATGCTACATTACCATATAGAAACACACTCCAGAGTAGTCGTACAACGTACTCCCAGCACCGGTAGCCGCGAGTGTGTTTTTATATGGTAGGGGCACAGAGAATCGAACTCTGATTAATAGGTTAAAAGCCTACTACTTTACCATTAAGTTATACCCCCATATGGTCCACTCAGTCGGATTCGAACCGACACCTCATTGATTAAGAGTCAAGTGCGCTACCGTTAACGCTACGAGTGGTTGATCGTATGTAAATTGTTTTACGTGCCAACCAGGACCATACGGGATCTAGGTTGACACTAACGTTTAGCACGTTTCATGTCATTCTCCTATTTTAAATTTCTATCAATAAACCAAATTAAAACTACAAGCAAAATTAATACTGCGACCGCCCCATTTCAATTCTCCTTAACCTCTAAAGGTGCAACTAGCAGACACTCGGTAATTGTCAATTTTGATAGATTTAACAATTTGTTCCTTGGCCTTTAAACAATGTTCATGTTCAGCAAACTTGGCATGAATACTGCCGCCGCTAGTATTTGCTCCTGGAATAGTACTCCACATTGTGATAATTAACAGCCACATGATACTCTCCTTTAATTTGGTATCGCGTACGGGAATCGAACCCGTCTAGTCACCTTGAAAGGGTGATGACCTAACCCAGAAGTCCAACGCGATATAAATGGTGGAGCCCGATGGAATCGAACCACTTGCCGCCACCCCACTTAATAATGGCTACCGGGTTACAGCCGGCAATGGGGAACAAGCTCCAAATTTATAACACACTCTTTGGAATGTGTCGTATAAAGTAAACTGTATCGCTATGCAACCACATCCACGTCGAAGGTGGCAGGAACCAATTTACTTTATACGCTACCATTTTTTTATCCACACAAGGATAAGCCATCCGGTAGGCCGCCCATTCGCCCATGTTTTAAGTGCAGGCTAGGATCTCGTTTCCTATAACACTTCGCGTTCTAAGAGGCATTGAGCCTGCTTTCCCGCTCTTTAAATTGATCAAGCAAAACTCCATTACGTTCAAACTTCTGCCAAATTAGTTTCCTAGTTTGTTCAGGAGTCAAAACATAACCTTCGTCATGCTCAACTTCATAAAAATCATTATCTTCCGTTTCCGGCATATATCCTTTCTCCAATTACAAAACAAAAAACCCTGGACTTTTTAGTTTCCAGGGTTCCTATTTTGCTAGAGCTAGTTACATGTTATGCGTAACCATCTCCTTCTTGGAACCCTGTACCACAATCTGTTGAGCGATTAATACTTCTCTCAGACTGTAGCCAATAGGTAGGCATAAAGCCGGCCACTGGGGCAAGTCCTTTCTGAGTTGTATGTTTCGTAAAGTTCAACATTTTGTTTCCTAAAAATCCTTTGATTAAAAAAACACATTAGCGGAATTGCTAATATGTTTCTATTGTAACTTCTATTTAGTCTTTTGTCAAGAACTTATTTTGCTTCTGACAAAATATTTATGTCTTGCAAAAAACTAAACTTTTAACAACTTAGTCTGTAGTGTAACACCATATGATCTAGTTGTCAACATCTTTTTGTTGTATTTTTACAACACCATCAACCAACCAATCAGCAGTCCAATATCAAAGCAGACTACGAGTAGACCTGCTAAAGTCAACGTATAATACAGATCATTCTCTATGATACGAAAAAGTAACTGCATATGGATATTTACCAAACAATATAACCTCGGCTATATCCATCTGGACGATTGATCCCATCTTCGAAGGCTTGTTGCCATTCAGTATTGCGATTATATCCCCTAGTCCAAAATTTGTCAACTTCTAAATCGCCGCGCTCTATCCAACTCACTGCTAATTGCATACATTTGTGGAATGTTTTTGCCCTTGGACTGGGCATTATAATCGTAACCGCCTTCCAAAGTAAGCTGCCAAAATTTGTAACCACCGCTGGTTTCTTCTCACAAGCCATAATCCAAAGCGCACCTGGAGCAAGCAAATTCTTTTCCATAACTGTGTTACGCTCTGTTATGTCTATGATCACGTCATATTGTTCATACTGTGGACTATCAACTAGGACACCGTTGTATTTTTGCCACATCTCTTGATTGCTCTTACCTACCACTTCTATACTAGCAAATTCTACGTGTGTTAATAAAAGTGTATGATACGCAACCCAACCTAAAAATCCTGATCCAATAATCAAACAGCGTGATTCTGGGCCGCTACGGTCACAGACCGCACGTAAATCTTGCTCTACGAGATTGATTCCGCAAGCAACGGGTTCAATAATGTACTTGGGATCTGCATCGGGAACTCTCACCCACTCGTTAGATTTTACATTATAGTTATCTGCATAAGCAGGCTCACCTCGAGTAGCAATATAATCACCAACTTTTACTCCCAATACGTTGGATCCAACTTGAGTAACTTGCCCAAGTCCCTCATGCCCTTGCATGTGTAATGGAAGTGGGCCAAATTCTCCACGCATCATAGCAATGTCGCTACGACAAACCCCGGTCATAATAGCTTTAACTTCAATTTCGTCTGATGTTATATCAGGCTTTTCCCAAATTTGTTCTTTGAAAGCACCATTACTGTCTGTGTAAAGTAGTCTAGTTTTCAAAATTGTTCTATCCTCTCATGAATATATAAATCTTTTTGTGCTTGGTCTAGCCAAAACTCGTTATCACCAACTTTTTGTATGCACTCAATAATCATATTTTTATACGCTTCTTCTGGACAAAGTCCTAGTTCAAATCGAACAATGCTACCGTCATCCATTTCAAATTCTACTGCACGATCATCATCTTTCATGTCAGCCCAGTTAGCTTCCATTTTCCAAACACGACCGTTTTTCATATACTTAATCTTACAAAGATCATCAACGTCATAGGTGCCATCTCTTTTAACTGCGCCATATTCAGTATCTTCAATCTTGTCAAGAGTGTGTAGTTGCCTTGCTTCCTGCCCAGTCATTTGACTGGTCTTCCAATGGTCATTAAGAGCAATATACAAACTTAACAGGTGTGGCATTAAGTCTCTACTGACTCCGCCAAATGCAAGTCTCTTTGTAGTAAACCAAGTTCCAGGAAAAGGGATTCTATTTTTATTAATCCATTTAATTTTTACAGTCCTAGCACGTTCTACATGGCTACGCATTTCCTCAATGTTATCACGCCACATATTATTTTTTACCATCATAAATCGAGTTCTTGGAAATGTACTTACCAAGGTAGCCCAATTAAGACTTGTAGCCACTCCTGGCTTTTCTATAAAAATTATTTTGGCATGCCTTGCCAATTTCATAGCCATTTCAAAATGTGTAAAGTTTGGAGTGCAAATATGAGCAGTGCCAAATGGAGCATGAGCTAAAATTGCAGACTCAATACTTGGAAGATCTGCACGTTTAGATATATCACTATCTACAGTAATAACTTCATTGCCTAATTCTGTTAAAACTTTTTTGTACAGTTGTCCAATTCCCATACCTACAACGAGGCTTTTCATTTTTGATTTTCCTTTGTCATTTTCCAAACAAGCATAAAATGTTCATATGCTTTTTTAACTGCTGGATTGGTTAGCATTTTTTCTGCTTCGTTTTTCATAGCATTGACACCCGCTTCAGCGGCTTCACGATAAGAAGCATACTCAAGTGGATAACTTTCTTGACCAAACTCTTTTGCCAATTTTTTCCATGCTTTGATTTGTCCTTGTGTGAGAGGACGTTCTTTTTCTGGAATACGCATTTTGCTGGCTTCCATAATTGTTTTACTAATTTCATCTTCAGCATAGTACCCTGCGGCTATCATAGGAGCAAGTGCAGGATCTATATTATATCTATGTAGTGTACTACCTTTTTTCTTTACTGTCAAGGTAGCACCAACAGGATAGTAGTCGTGTCGTTCGTTGTCGTATTCGCCAATTTCAACGTATCGGCGACCAACTTTTTTATATATTAGCGTTGCCATTCTATGTTTTCAATACCAGCCGCATCTTCTTTCATAATACGGCCATTGTTGTTAGGATATTTCTTTTTGTAAAGATCACAGAGTTCTTCCAAAGTTTTTGCTTGCCCAATAAACTCATCATTGTCTTTACGATAACAATATAGCATGTCACCGTGTTTTTCCAATTTGAGTAATATTTCATCTTCAGATGCTTTAAGTTCAGCGATCTTATCTTTGGCTATATTTAGAACTAGGGCCACTATTATTTGTTTTATCAATAATCTTAGTAGGTACCAAACTAAGATACCTGTCCAAAATCCTGTCCAAAATTCACTCATGTCCACTCCAAAAATAATTGTTCGTACATTATATTTAGACTATGTTGCTAAGTCAAGAAAGGTTTTTACCAAACTGATTTTACCAAAAGTTGTTGACATTACAATGACAATACCGTATAATGTGAACATGCCACAACAACGGCATCATTCATTTAAAGGAGAATAGGCATGAATAAGGCAGAACACGTTATCAATCTTTTTAAACAACATTGTATTAAGAGTACAGGAGTACCAAATACTTGGATTGGTAAGTCAAACACTTATCAATTTGAAATTGGTCGCCCTACAGCAAACGGAACCATCAACGGTGTTATCCGTAAATTAGCTGGCATTGATGTCAGCGGTAAACAAATTTGGGCAGTGGCTGGATCAATTAAAGTTGACATCGATGGTGAATTCCATAGAGGTACAGGCATCCCACGTTCGCTCATGAAAGAAATGACTGAGCAAGCAACTTTCTTGTACGATCAAGAAAAGTCCACTTCCACTGCTACAAACAAAGTAACAGTTTAACATGGTCATCTTGGATCATTGGCAAGCTCGATTAGAAGCTGTAGATCGAGCTATCCTACGAAGTCAAAGTGCGTGGGCCATAGATTATTGGACAACAGTGCGTCAACAACTCCTACGCAAAATGCGTGTGGATTTGAACAAAAGATATCTATGACCTTTAACATTAAAAAGTCTCGAGGTTTCAAGATGTTGAGACCAAGTGATAAAGACTTTACTTTCAGTCCAAATGGTGTTACAATAGTACCTAGGGCCAGTTTTGAAATTAGTTCAAACTGCCCTAGGGAATATCGAGAAATTATTCTACAGGCTTACCAAAATGGTTGGATAAGCCCTGTAGCCAACATGCGTGATACAGAATATTTGGTGGAGATTCTTAGATGAGTATGCATCTTGAAGGTCCGTGGCTCTCTACTACGGGCAAGAAGAAAGGCAAACGAAAGTTTCGAAATGCTGACGAGGCTAGGAAGGCACGTGAGCTTGACGAGTCTTGGAAAGAACTACAAAAGAAATGGAAAATTGAAGCTGAAGAAAAGAAGCGTAAAAGAGCTCTGAGTTCAGGGACATATACTCCAAAAACAGAACCTTACCGAAGAGACACGGGCCCAAAGATTCCCAGTTTGGATCCAAAAAATATGGCGCCTTGTCTCAAAAGTCCTAATAAGGTTTACACTGGGTCACTAATTAAAGGCATCGCAACCATGCACAAAAGTAACGCAGTACCAGTTTTTAATAATCAAGATGCGATAGATATTAGTAAAATGAGACGAGGTTAAATTGTTAGAGTGTCCTTTATGTAAGCATACGCATATTGTAGAGATAGATCATATTGATAAAAATATTTTACGCAAGGTCTATCTAAAACAATATAATACAGATGTAGGCCGTTTGGTCACTGATAACCTTACACTTTATCATTGTCAAAATTGTGATTTAAAGTTTTATAATCCTGCACCTACTGGTGATCAGGACTTCTATTCTGATTTACAAAAATTTGAGTGGTACTACAAAGACGATAAATTAGAATACGATTATGTTATCCCTTATGTAAAAGGAAATGTTTTAGAAGTTGGTTGTGGTAAGGGTGCGTTTAGTGCCAAAATCAAAACCAAAAAATATAAGGGTTTAGAATTTAGTGAAACCGCTAGGGATACTGGACGTTCTTTAGGAAGGGATATTGTTACCGAAAGTATCGAAAGTCACGCAGATAATAATGCGGAAAAATATGATACTGTGGTCAGTTTTCAAGTCGTAGAGCATACCACTAACCCTCGCAGTTTTATTGAATCATGTGTGCGAGCATTGAAGCCCGGTGGTACTTTGGTACTAACGGTTCCAAGTGAAGATTCGTTTTTACAACATATTCAGGACTTCACTTTAAATATGCCACCACACCATGTAACAAAGTGGACAGATAAGTGCTTGATTAATTTGGAAAAAGAATTTAATATTAAGTGCGTACATTTGTACCATGAACCACTAAATTCGTTCCATATTCCATGGTTTTTTAACAGTATGATGGTATATCAATTAAATAAAACACTGGGAATTAGTCATAGCGAGCTTATGAGCCCCAGGCACTGGTTAAGCCATGGAATAGCAACTATATTGTTTAAGTTGTTTGGCAAGAATTTACCAAGTGCATATCATGGACACGGCCATACCGTAATTGCCGTGTATAAAAAATCCGCGAACGGTCACCCCAAATGAATGCGATACCATTATCGCACAACCATGTAAGGAGATATAATTATGGAAAAGTTTCTTAAACCTAGCATCATGCTGGTACTGTTTGTGTTGGCTGTCTTAGCAATACAATCAGTAACTGAGCGCAAACTAGGAGCATTAAGAGATATGCAGATAGTGTCATCTAAGGACGTGGTCACGATACGTGACAGGGAGCGTCAATTAGATTGCCTAGCTAAAAACATTTACCACGAAGCCGCATCAGAGCCGTTTGAGGGCAAAGTGGCTGTAGCACAGGTAACGATGAATCGTGCAGAGAGTGGAAGATTCCCTGCCGATGTTTGTGCAGTCGTTTACCAAAAAAATATCTTTTATGAGAAGGTAGTTTGTCAATTTAGTTGGTACTGTGAAAATGGAGGTAAGCCTCCAATTCGTTCACAAACACTTTATCGTGAAAGTTATGAAGTAGCCAAAAAGGTTCTCTTGGAAGGCTTCCGTTTAGACATTATGAAAACAGCAATGTATTATCATGCTGATTACGTGAATCCAAAATGGGGGAAACCAAAAATTGGTAAAATTGGAAGGCACATTTTTTATGCAGAAAACAACTAAAGGAAACGAAATGGACAATATGGCAAGAATCCAACAATTTTACGATTATGTAAAAAACGGTTTGGTTGAAAAGTTAAGTCATGTTTCAACAGAAGCATTACATTGGTTAGCAGGTATTGTATTTCATGCCGCAACGCTACCAACGTTTTTGGCTGTTATGATGGGACTTTCAGACAAATTGCCAAGCGTGGACATCATTTTGTTGGTCTGGGGTGGACTGACTTTGTTGTTCTTCCGTGCGGTCATTGCCAAAGACATGCTTAATGTAGCAACGATTGGATTTGGCTTTGTTTTACAAGCGGTGATGATGTCTTTGATATTTTTCAAATAATCAAAACTAATTTCACCAAAATACAAGGGATAGTGTTGACAAAACCTATCCCTTGTGCTATTATTACTATACACAGTCACATAGAAAGGTGTTTTATGAAAATCGTAGCAGTAGTAATTTTGGCAACCGTACTTACGGCTTGTGGAACAGTTGGCGGCGCAGTAAGTGGCGCAGGTCAAGATTTGTCCAAAGCAGGTGAGTGGATTCGAAATCGTTAATAGGCAAATGAGAGGCTTAATATGAAAAAGGCACTAGTATTACTTCCACTAGTAGTTTCTCTTAGTGCATGTGGCACGTTTAGTTCTAAGAGTGATTACGAAAAAATGAATGATCGAGCACGTGAAGCTCGAATTGATAATGCTGAAAAGGTTGTTAAAAATGAACCTAAATGGCATAAGAATCCTCCTAAGTATGATGGTAGTGCGTACTACGCAGTAGGCACCTACGCAGGCTTTGATCGTCATCAAGCTGAAGACGTTGCCACAACATTGGCACTTGGCAAGATGTGTGTAACTGTGGCAGGCGAAGTTAGCCGCCTAAGTAAAGTTTCACAAACAACTACTCAAACTTTAGCAGATACAGCGATTCAATCTCGTTGTAGAAATGTTCAAGTAACTGGTTATGTTGTACAAGATAGAGATGGTTACGTTGATAACAATGGAGCATTTCGCTCTTATGTTCTAGTAGCATTGCCTGTTGGCGAAGCGAACGCCCTTGCACAACAACTCATTAATCAGTCAGATGTTGCATCTAGTCGCAAACGTTTAGAAGAGATGCATCGAGAGATGTCAAAACAGTAAGGAGGATGTAAATGTTTGAAGCAATGGAAATTCGCAAAGCAGAAAATGGTATTATTGTGACTATTAAAACAGAGGACGAGGATAAGGATTATGTTTTTCCTAATATTCCAAAAACTCTTAAATTTGTCAAAGAATTTTTAGACTCTAAACCACAATCATGAAACGACTACTTTGGTTGTTGATTGCAGTACCAATCTGGGCTAATGCACAGGTTGACAGAAATACAACTGTGGAGGAATCTACAGTTTATGGTGTAGATTCTAACGGCAATAAAACTATCAATCAACAAAGAGTAATTCGTCAACAAGAAGGTGTTAGAGACATTTACTCAGAGTGTCGTGCGTATGAGTGGAAGACACAACTTTCTAAAAATAATGCGTTTAGGTGCAACTGGTCATACAACACAGCCATGACACAGGCATTGACTTATGCACTAGACGGTTTTAAAATAGAATGGTACGACGAGCAGACAAATAATAAAGGATCTATCATTGTAGCTCATAGCATGCCATTTTCAGATTTTGGATGGTGTCGCTTGGTGATTGTTGGAGATTCTGCCCCAGGTGGAACACAATATGGCGCACCATTTTATATGTGCTATAGCCAAACCGAAAAGCGATGGAGGAAATGGACTGGCAGATAGACCGATAAATATTCTAATTAAGGATCTAAAAAGGAAATGTACTTAGCGATTATAAGTTTAATAACAGGGCTGGCTATTAGTGCGGTGGCTATCTACTACAGCGTAGTAGGTCTCACCGCTATCTTTGCGGCGGCTGCAATTCCCATCATGGTTATGGGCGTAGCATTAGAAGTAGCAAAATTAGTAGCCACTGTTTGGTTAAAACAAAATTGGAAAATTGCACCATCACTGATCAAAGTTTATCTAGTGTCCGCAGTTGGTATTTTAATGTTTATAACCAGCATGGGTATATTTGGTTTTCTATCTAAAGCACACATGGACCAAACATTGGTCAGTGGAGATGTTCAAAATAAGATCGCTATATACGATGAAAAAATTAAAATTGCAAGGGAAAATATAGATGCTAACCGCAAGGCGCTTAAACAAATGGATGAGGCGGTGGACCAAGTTATGGCACGTAGCTCAGACGAGAAAGGTGCTGATAAAGCCGTTGCTATACGTAGGTCCCAACAAAAGGAACGTGGTAGACTACTTTCTGAAATTGAAGCCGAACAGAAGAAAATTGTACAACTTAATGAAGATCGTGCACCAATCGCAGCCGAAGTTCGAAAAGTTGAAGCGGAAGTTGGCCCAATAAAATATATTGCGGCATTCGTTTATGGCGACAACCCTGATGCCAATTTATTAGAACGAGCAGTAACTTGGGTAATTGTTATTATTGTTTTTGTATTTGACCCACTGGCAGTTGTCTTATTGCTTGCCGCACAATATAGTTTTGCTAGAGCAGGAGTTGGTCCACAAGACGAAGATGTTGAGGAATCAGACGTTAAATTAACATTGGCTCAACGTTTTGCTAATAAGATATTAGGCATTAGACAATATTTTGCAGACAGCGCAGATACAATTAAAAATGGATTTAACTCTAAGTTAGACAGACATATGGTTGATGATACCATTTTAGCTCCTGTGGTGGCGGCAGTTACTGAACCAGAAAAGAAAGAAGAAGGTGTACAAAACATAGTTGAGGAAAATACAGTCACGGCAGATAATACAATGCCATTGGATGAAATGAAAGATAAGTTAAAACTATTTGTCAATAAAGTGTATCCAATGCAATTTACTTCTGGTCCAGCATCAATATCTGGATTTACTGTACCAAAAATTGATTCCGCAATTATAGATACTAAACTTCCAATTCAGAAAGGTAATTTTAAAAATTTAGAATTACCAGTTGAAGAAATCAAAGAAGATATGCGTGATGAATACGATTTCTCTAACGGTGTGCGCGGACCTGTTATTGAGGAAGAAGTTGAATTACCATTCAACGTTAGCGTTGATGATTGGAATAAATTAATTGCTGAAGCTGAAAAGGCAGTTGAAACTGAGTTTAATTATCCAGACAAACCTGTTCGAGGACAGAGATTTAATATTACGATTGACGGTCAAGAACGTAAAACAATTTATAACGGGGAAACATGGATTAATGCTGACGAGTCAAGTCAAGATGCTGTGAAAGCCCTTGATGAAGAATACTCTAAATATAAACTACTACCTGAACTTAGAAATCATAGCGGCTATGTACAAAATGAAGAGCAAGGTGAAAGTACTCTTTGGAAAAAAGTACACGAAGGATTGAGTCAGGAAGATTATCAAACCAAAGCACAAGAAAATTTAAAAAAGGAAAATGATGACGGGAAAGATAACACTAATAAGCCCGCCTGATGTTTATGTTAATCGAGGCTTCAGTATCATACTTGTGAATACTACAGAAGAAGAGCAAGAAAAAATTAGCAATTGGTTTGGTGAAAATAATCTTAGAAAAGAAATTTCTATATATTTTTACAATAATGAACAAAATATTCAGTGGTTGCTCACTGCATTTAACATGTCACATTATAGGTATGTTAACGTTGATAATAGTAGAGATCAATCTAATGTATTAATGAGTTATATGTTGAGCGGTGATAACTGTTATTACAGCAATAGTGATAAAAATGCACAAGAAATTTTTGGACTATTAAATACATCAAAATTGGAAAACGTAACAGAGTTTTTAGAAAAGGTGATACCAATTGACAACAATGAAGCATCAGAGCTGTGATTTTTGTGGTAAGAGCAAAGACGATGTTGAAAAACTAGTCGTTGGTCAAAATGGTGCTATTTGTAATGAATGTGTCACACTCTGCGATAAAATATTAAAAGAGCAACATGGATTAGATGGTCATCATAATATTGAACATTTTAATCCAGTAAAAATAAAAGAGTACCTGGATGAATTTATTGTTGCTCAGGAAGAGGCAAAAATTGCATTAAGTGTTGGAGTAAGCCAACATTACAAAAGAATCAATAATCTCACAAGTTATATTGATTTAGATAAAAGTAATATCATGGTAGTAGGTCCTAGCGGATGCGGTAAGACCCTCATGGTGAAGAAAATTGCAGAATACATTGATGTTCCTTTTGCCCATTGTGATGCTACTAGTTTAACTGAAGCTGGATATGTAGGCGAAGACGTAGAGTCTTTGATACAGCAACTATTAATTAAATCTGAAGGTGATGTTGAAGCCGCTAGTCGTGGAATCATTTATATTGATGAAATTGATAAAATCAGTAAACGTGGTGATATAAACTCTGCTACTAAAGATGTTGGCGGAGAAGGGGTACAACAAGCATTACTCAAAATGATAGAAGGCAGTAAGATCAATGTGACTTTTGGTAAGAAAAAAGAAGAAATAGAAATTGACACTAAAAATATACTTTTTATTGTAGGCGGTGCGTTTGTTGGTATTGACAAAATAATATCTAACAGAATTAATAACGTAGGCATAGGATTCAACTCAGTATTAAAGAAATCAAGTGAAGAATATCTTTATGCTAAAATTGATCAAAAAGATTTGGTTAAATATGGTTTGATCCCCGAATTTGTAGGAAGATTTAGTATACTAACCAGTGTAGAAGAACTGGGAAAAACTGAATTAATTAGAATCTTAACTGTGCCAAGAAATAATCTAATAAATCAATATAAGTATTTGTTTGATATAGATGGGTTAGATATTGAGTTCCAAAATGATGCTTTAGAGGCCATAGCCGATAAAAGCATAGAATCTAAAACCAATGCTCGAGGTCTTAGAAACACGTTAGAAAAATTATTGATACCTTATCAATTTGAAGCTCAAGAATTATCTCAAAAAGGTTTGAAGAAATTGATAATTACTAGAGATACAGTTGAAAAAGGTGAATTACCATTATTTGTATTTGATCAGAGAAAAAAGGCAGATGTCAAAAAATTATAATCCAAAAAGTTTAATAAAGGGAAATACAGTTATCGTTGATGGAGACATCAACAAAGCTCTACGCAAGTTTAAGAAAAAGATAGAAGAAAGTGGTATCTTAGAAGCGGTTAAAGATAAAATGTATTACGAAAAACCAACCACTGAACGTAAGCGTAAAAAAGGTGCTGCCAAAGCTCGTTGGCGCAAGAAACTTAGAAACGAGCAACTACCTCCAAAATTATATTGACATAATACCATTGTGTTGCTATAATAGTTATTATGGCAAAACATTTAATGGTAGATCTAGAAACAATGGCGACGGGACCTGATTCCGTCATTCTTACGATTGGCGCTGTGAAATTTGATCCGTTTGGTCCAAATGTTGATCGTAGCACACAGAACATATTTTATCGTCGTGTGGACACAGAAACCTGCGAATCATTAGGTATGGTAATAGATCCTAATACCTTAGATTGGTGGAGCAAACAATCTCCAGAAATCATAGACGAAGCTTTCAGTCCAGAAGATAGACACCCTGTAAAAGATGTATTAGATGAATTCCACAAGTTTGCTTGGGGTTGTGATTCCTTTTGGAGTCATGGTAGTATATTTGACATTGTAATATTAGAGTGTTATTATCGTGCTCTTAAAAAGCCACTACCTTGGAACTTTTGGCAGATACGAGACACTAGAACTATTTTTGATTTAGGTTACGATCCTGAAATGCCACAGAACTCAAAACATAATGCTTTGGAAGATGCATACCGTCAAGCAGTTGGTGTACAAAATATGTATAAAAAGGTAGCTAGACAAAAATGAGAATTGAAGACGAAATTAAATTAGATTTTAAAGATGTACTAATTCGTCCCAAGCGTAGTACATTGTCCAGTCGAAAAGAAGTTGATCTCAAACGCACTTACAAATTTAAGCACAGTGGGTGTGAGTGGACTGGCGTACCTATTATGGCATCAAATATGGATGGTGTAGGCACACTTGAAATGGCAAATGCACTATATCAACATCGCATGTTTACCTGTTTGGTTAAGAACATTGACACTATGTATCTGCATACCACTGTAGAAGATATTGGTGGCAATTATTTTGCTGTTAGTACTGGTACCAGTGAAAATGATTTCACAAGGTTGGGTAAGATTTTAGCAGAACATCCTTCTATACATTTCATTTGTATTGATGTTGCCAATGGTTATAGTGAACATTTTGGTGACTTTGTTAGTAAGGTAAGAAAATCTTGGCCTGAATATACAATTATTGCTGGCAATGTTGTTACAGCAGACATGACACAAGAACTTATTTTGCGAGGAGCAGACATTGTCAAAGTTGGAATCGGACCAGGATCGGTATGTACGACTAGGATACAAACTGGGGTTGGCTACCCGCAACTTTCTGCGATCATTGAATGCGCTGATGCGGCACATGGCCTCGGTGCCCATATTATTGCTGATGGCGGCTGTACTTGCCCAGGCGATGTGGCTAAGGCATTTGGAGCAGGCGCAGACTTTGTCATGCTTGGAGGAATGTTGGCAGGTCACAACGAAGGTGGCGGAACCGTAGAAGATGGCAAAGTTACTTTTTATGGAATGAGCAGTGATACAGCAATGAATAAGCATAGCGGTGGCGTTGCTGAATATAGAAGTTCAGAAGGGAGAACCGTCACTGTCTCTCATCGTGGTCCTGTTAAAAATACTGTGCTTGATATTTTGGGTGGTTTACGTAGTACTTGTACATACGTGGGGGCACCTAGTTTGAAGCAGTTGTCAAAGTGTACAACGTTCATTCGTGTAAATCGCCAAATTAACGATATTTTTGTAAAATAATATGGGCTCACTAACTGACTACTTTAATCAAATAGCATACAAACCTGTTTACCAAATTGGTGATCGAGTGTTTGGACATTGGAATGACATTCCTTTCATTGGCACTGTTGGCAACGACACAAACAAAATTGGAAGTGAAGAACCTAGAGTAAGTGTGTTAGTTGATTTGCCCATTTTACTTGACGGAAAAATACATTCTGTTATAATTGTAAAACACAAGGACATCAAACGTCTTGTTCAATTTTAATGCGCTTGAAGCTCAATGGATAGGCGGGGACTTCTAAACTCCTGATAGCAGGTTCAATTCCTGTCAGGCGCACCATTTTAAAGGACACACAATGCTCACATTGAAAGAATTTTTTGAAGTTACTAATTATCGAATTAGTGAAGGTAGTGACTACGGGTGGGAGTGTTATGGCCCTAATGCGTATAGACTAGATGCTTGGAACGGTGATCAAAATGGTCATAGTCACAGCATTGTCTTTGATACTAAAACACAGGAAGTTTATGAAGTTACATCATACGATTATCGTAACAACCGTGCTTATCGTTTGATGAATCCAGACTTCACTAAAAAGCATAAGAAAGAAGCCAAACTTCGTCAAGTTGACTATAAAGAAGCTTTTGACAATGTAGACTATGTTGATCTTGAAGTTGATGATGATTGGATTCAAAAAGCTCTTTCAATTGAATCAGGAGAAACTGATTACGATACTCGTGTACAAGTTCCACTAACGCTTGACCGTGATCAAATGTTTGAAATGATGCAGATGGCACATGAACGTGATATGACTTTGAATCAATTTGTTGAAATGGTACTTCGTCAAGAAATTGAAAGGTTAGAACATGCCTTATAATTTTGACCTTGCTGTCAGTGCAACTATAACTTCTAAAGTGGCTGAAGAAATGATTACTAGAATTGTTGAAGAACAAACTGGTAAAAAAGTTGCCAGTGTTGAAACAAAACTTAGAAAAGTTAGTAAAGGAATTGGGCCTAGCGAAAATGTTGAAACTGTTTTTGACGGATTTCATGTTTTGTTTAAAACCGAACCTGGCACTAAAACATCAACAAATCAAGACAACGGTTTTAAATTGACAACTTATGAATAAAGTGATGAACGAAAAGATTGAAGATTTTGCCAAACAATGTTGGAGCCATTATATCGACGGAACACTGATTGACGGACATCTACACTTTGACTATAAAAAATTCGCCGAGTTGATTGTTAGAGAATGTGCTGATGAATTGCGTAGAGAATGGTATGAACTAAATGCTGAAACCATTGATGATTCGTTTGCAGACCCCCGAGCAACCGGAATTCACATTGGCCAAAAGACAGGCGCAATCCGATGTATCAGTCGTATCAAACAACATTTCGGAGTTGAATAGTCAACACTAAATAAATTTGTGGATGGTCCACAACTAACACTCTTTAATAACTAGGTACTTAGAGTGTGTACCGTAAAAAGGAAGAACCATGATGTATAATCAAAAACTAGTAGCCTCTATCAAATCAAAAGGCAAGGTCCTACGTGAATTCAAGGACACAGTCTATATTCCATTTGCTAGCGAATATAGTATTCTACTAAAAAATCTCAATACAACTCGTGCTGTCGTAAATGTGTTTATCGACGGAGAGAATGTCGTTCCTGGCGGATTGGTCATAGACCCGGGTCGGACTGTCGACTTAGAGCGTTGGATTAAAAACGGCAATCTCTCCGAAGGTAACAAGTTTAAGTTCATTGAACGCACAGCCGCAATTGAAGATGGTCCACGTGGAATCAAACTAGAAGACGGGCTTGTTCGTATTGAATATCAGTTTGAAATTCCACGCCCTGTTATTAACATTCCAACTTGGACAACTACTACAACTACTTGGAACACAGGACCATATTATGGCGCCACTGGTAGCACAGGAACATTTAATGTAAATGGTGTATTGCGTAGCGTTGACACTAGTAAGGGAGAAACTGTTCGTGCTATGGCTAGTGCGGCAACAACTGCTACACTTAACTCTATGAACGTTAAGGCTAGTGGTGCTGACTTCCATGAAGGAATGACCACTATGGACAGTTATGTTAGTGATGTTGGAATTACGGTTCCCGGTAGCAAGTCTACACAGAGTTTCCAAACTACCACAGTGGGAGCATTAGATTCTACTGTACACAATATTGTGTTGAAACTTGTTGGCGATTTAGGCAACAACAAACCTGTTACTAAACCTGTAACAGTGGCGCATAAACCAAAGTGTGTAACGTGCGGCAAGCAAAATAAAGCCCATGCCAAATTTTGCGTAGAGTGCGGAACAGCATTAGAAATATTTGCCTAACAAAAAGCCCCTTCCGGGGCTTTTTTATCACTTGAACAAATACTTCTTATGTAAATGTAGTCTTGCCTTGTTGTATTGAACAGCGGTAATTACTAATGCGGCTACCCATGGTAGTATTGCGGCTACCCATGGAACTAATCCTGCCCACCAACTAGCCATTAACGGCTCTTTCATTAACATTAAAATTGCTACAGCAAACAAGACAAATGACCCTGCGAATACTGTATCAGGCCAACGCTGTAGTATCTTGCTGACCATAGTAGCACCAAACAATATGATTGGTACACTGATCAACAAGCCAGCAATGACTAGTACAAAACTTCCATTAGCGGCTGCGGCTATACCTAATGCGTTGTCGATGCCCATAACAGCATCAGCAACTACAATAGTACCAATAGCACCCCAGAACGTATCTTTAGCTTCGATATTATGTTTGTCGTGATCAAATACCAATTTCCAACCGATCCATATTAGTGCGGCAGCTCCTATGGCACGTAGTCCAGGAATCATCAACAAGTAAGTTAGTGCGGCAACTGAAATAAAACGAATAGCGATAGCACCAAAAGTGCCCCAGAAGATCGCCTTCTTGCGTAAGTGTTCTGGTAATTTATTAGCCGCCATTCCAATAACAAGAGCGTTGTCACCAGCTAATACTATGTCTATCAAAATGATAGCTAAGAATGCCCAAAGGGCTTGGAGCGTGAAGAGTTCCATAATTTTTCCTTTAAAAAGTTATGGTCTCGTCTCTTAGTCCAATACCGGGATTTCTCCGTGTTGACGATAATTGGAACCTTTTCAGGTTGACTACTCCCCGTGAATTATTTATAGTAAATACTATAGACATTTTACAAAGGAGAAAACAATGTCATAGATTGAATATGCTTGTAAGGATGTAGTGTTCCATTTTAATAAAAAACACTTAGAAGATCAGACCATTCCCATGTGGGTCTTAAAATTTCATGGCGAAACTCTTTATGTCAATCATGTAGACTGTAGTATTCCTTGGAGCACTAAGGAAACGCCTGACAACAGTCATACCAAAGGCAGCATCAAAGTCAAAGAAGTTTTACTACAAATAGACGATGATAATTGTGCCACACTATCCAAACTAACATTTGTAGATAAAATAAGACTACGAAATCAAAAGTTAGGAATCACAAGAATTATTGTCAAAGAAGGCAATGACTACTGGAAATTTAAAGAAGCATTAAAACAATATAAAATCAAGCATGGCCCAATCAAAGGTATAGGCGGTGCATGTAGTAGCACATTTTTTATTGCTGACATTTTGGAAAAAAGTCAATTTACTATGTTAGGATTGGCAATGAGTGTGTGTCCTAGTTTCCGTATTCTCAAACCCAATGAAGGGTACTACAAGTATTACGATGATCCAAAATATAAGGATGTACCTTTTATAGATGAGGATGAAATGCTTTGGGATGACGACGATGAATAAAATTTCTTGACACAACAGTATCAAGGATATATAATTATCGTTAACGATTTTGTAAATTAAAGTCGCTATCTACTGTGATGTTAATCGTAGTAATACGTAAACTTCAGGCACACAGTTTAACACATAAGGAAAATTAAAATGAAGAAATTAGTATTATTGGCTGCATTGTTGGCCACAACTTCTGTTTTTGCACAAGGCTTTGGGTCAGTTGAATACAGCAGTCGTGAAGGCGTAGATGGTAATCCAAATAGTGATGCTGTAAAGATCACTTTAGGTAACAAGATTAACGACAATTTGTCTGTTGATTTAAGCAGCCGTTTTGCAAAACAAGATGGAACTACATCTAATAATTCCACTCGTTTAGAAGCTGGAGTTACTGGTACAGTACCACTTTCTGCAGGTTTTAGCATTTATACACGCGGTGCTGTAGGTGAAAGGTATACCAGCACAGATAACAATAGTTACTATTCTATTGAACCAGGTGTCAAGTACGCAGTCACACCAAAACTAACAACAAAAGTTGGATATCGTTATCGTGATGCTTTTACTAGTGGAAATGATGATCTAACTCGCACATGGAGACTGGGCGCCGAATATGCTCTAAATAAAAAATATTCAGTTGGCTTAGGTTATGATCGTGCTCGTGGTGATAGCAACTTCAACGCAATAAATGTAATTGCAGGAATGAAGTTCTAATAAATAGTTCACATTTATAATATTAGTATATTATGTAAGAGCATAGCTCTATTATTATATGAAAAGCAGTGGGGGCAACTTTATATCCGCCCCCACTTTTTAAAAAGATTAATTCTAAGATATAAATAAAAGTCTGCTGATGCACCTCATGGGCAAAGGCAAACGGGCAAAGCCCATTTAAATCTTACTTCATAAGGAGATAAAATATGTCAAAAATCATTGGTATCGACCTCGGTACAACAAACTCATGTGTAGCCGTTATTGAAAACGGTAATTCAAAAGTAATCGAAAATAGTGAGGGCGCACGTACTACACCTAGTATTGTTGCTTACACTAACGGTGAAATCTTAGTTGGTGCGACAGCCAAGCGCCAAGCAGTAACAAATCCCAAAAATACAATTTATGCTTCAAAGCGTTTGATTGGACGTAAGTTCAAAGAACAGGCTGTGCAAAAAGATATTGATCTTATGCCCTATGCTATTATTGAAGCTGACAACGGTGATGCTTGGGTCAAAGTAAACGACGATAAACTAGCACCTCCGCAAATATCTGCAGAAGTTCTTCGCAAGATGAAGAAAACCGCAGAAGACTATTTGGGAGAAGAAGTAACAAAAGCTGTTATCACAGTACCAGCTTACTTTAACGATAGCCAACGTCAAGCAACTAAGGACGCAGGTAAGATTGCGGGCTTAGAAGTATTGCGTATTATCAACGAACCAACAGCGGCCGCATTGGCATACGGTGTTGACAAGCAAGACAAGAAGGATCGCAAGATTGCGGTTTATGACTTGGGTGGTGGTACATTTGATATCAGTATTATCGAAATTGCCAACGTTGAAGGCGACAAGCAAATTGAAGTTCTAAGCACGAACGGTGACACATTCCTTGGTGGTGAAGACTTTGACCAACGCATTATGGATTACCTTGTTGACGAGTTCAAGAAGGAAAGTGGTGTGGATTTAACTAAAGACGTTTTGGCTCTACAACGACTAAAAGATTCTGCTGAAAAGGCCAAGATTGAACTTTCAAGCTCTTCTCAAACAGAAGTTAATCTTCCTTACATTACAGCAGACGCAAGCGGTCCTAAACATTTGGTAGTTAAAATTACCAAAGCAAAATTAGAAAGCCTAGTTGACGAACTTATTCAACGTAGTTTGGCCCCATGTCGAACTGCTATGCAAGATGCAGGCGTTACAGCCGCAGACATTGATGAAGTCATTCTTGTTGGTGGTCAAACACGTATGCCTAAGGTACAAGAAGAAGTTGAAAAACTATTTGGTAAGGCGCCGCGCAAAGACGTTAATCCTGATGAAGCTGTTGCCGTAGGTGCGGCAATTCAAGGTGCAGTATTAGGTGGTGATCGTAATGACGTTCTATTGTTGGACGTTACTCCTTTATCACTAGGTATTGAAACACTTGGTGGTGTTATGGCTAAGTTGATTGAGAAAAATACCACTATCCCAACCAAGAAATCACAAACGTTCTCAACAGCACAGGATAATCAACCAGCTGTTACAATCAAATTGTATCAAGGTGAGCGTGAACTTGTTCAGCATAACAAACTACTAGGTGAATTTAACCTAGAAGGTATTGCTCCAGCACCGCGTGGTATTCCACAAGTTGAAGTCACAGTGGACATTGATGCAAATGGTATTATGCACATTAGCGCCAAAGATAAATCTACTGGCAAGGAAAATAAGATCACTATTAAATCTAATAGCGGTTTGAGTGAAGCTGAAATCCAAGCAATGATTAAAGATGCAGAGGCAAATGCTGAAGCAGATAAGAAGGCACGTATCTTGATTGAAACACGTAACGTTGCAGAAGCACAAATGAATCAAGTTGAAAAAGATTTGAAAGAATACGGAGATGCTTTAAGTGATGAAGAAAAAACTAAAATTGGTGAATCATTTGAAGCAGTTCGTAAGGCCAGCGAAGGTGAAGACCCAGAAGAGATTACCAAAACAATTGGTGATTTAACTACTGCAAGTCAGATCTTAGTTGAAAAGAAAAATCAAGCTGAAGCAGCCAAAACAAAAGTAACTGAAGAAGGTGAAACTGTTATGGATGCTGAGTTTAAAGAAACTCCCAAGGCTTGATATTTGTCATGTGGGCACCTAAAAGGGCCCACAACTGATTCTTACTTTAAAAGGAGACTATCATGAATCGTATTGACGCAGACACTTTAAATAGAGCCTTAATTGGCTTTGACACTATGTTCAATAATTTTGAACGTAGATTTGCTAATTCAATTAGTAGCAATTATCCACCACATAATGTTGTTAAATTAGATGACAACAATTATGAAATCCAAATCGCAGTTACTGGCTTTAACAAAGAAGAAGTCACAGTGGAAGTAGATCAAAATGTTTTGATCATCACCGCTGGACGCACTCAGGAAGAAGAGCGCATGTACCTTCACAGAAGTTTGGCTCAAAGGAATTTTGTCAAGCATTTTCCACTTGCCGAACACATTGAAGTCCGTGGTGCGGAACAAAAAAATGGTGTTTTAACTGTTAAGCTAGAACGGGTGGTTCCGGAAGCATTGAAACCTCGCCGAATTGAAATAAATTACGGCGAATAATGATAAAGGGGCCACTTGTGCCCCTTTATTTTTTCATGTATAATAAGTAAACATAACTTTAATCATAAGGTAAATCAATGTCGGAAACAGAAACTCAACAACGAAATCTAGTTACTACAACTATTATTGAGCCAAGGAAATATAAAGTAATCATATTAAATGATGATCACACTCCTATGGAATTTGTTATTGATGTTTTAATGAATATTTTCAATCATAATCAAGAAAGTAGCGAACAATTAACTATAATTATTCATCATGAAGGATCTGCTGTTGCAGGAATTTACCCTTATGAAATTGCAGAACAAAAAAGTGTAGAAACTACACACCTAGCTAGACAAGCGGGTTATCCACTTAATGTAAAAATTGAATCGGAATAATGAGCTTGCAAGATTTTTTCAACAACCAAACTGATACAGTAACACTACATGATAACTTTGGATTGAATTGGTCATCTAAGGGTATCGGGTTTGGACAGTTTTATTTCTATAATAAAGACGGAAAAATATTTTGCTCTAACGAGTTTATGAGCAAAGACTTTATTAAGAAAGTGCTGTGTCAGATGATTGATGAATGTGAACTAGAGGACCAGAGAGAACAATGAGTTTAAGAGATATTACAAAAGACCTTCACCACGAAGCGGAAACTACGACTTTTGCCAAAATGCTATTAAGTGGCAAAATTGGAAAAGAAGATTATAGAAATTATTTGTACAATCTACTAGCAATTTACGACCCAATTGAATGGTATTGCAAGCGTCAAGGATTCCTTGACACAATGCCTGACCTTCCACGTCTAAAAGGAATCCTCGCAGACTTTTTAGAATTAGATGATGGCACATATTGCTACCTAACGCCCGCTACACTAGAGTATCAAGCCTACTTACATAAGATGGCCAATGATCCAGAACGTCGGCATTTAATCAAAGCACATCTTTACTGTCGACACATGGGAGACTTGTTCGGTGGTCAAATTATTAAGAAACAAGTAGCACATATTAGTAGTGGTAAGTTTTATGAATTTGAAAATGCAGATTCGATGAAATCTACTATACGTGAAATCCTCACCGATGATCTTGGTGATGAAGCTCGTGTAGCATTTGAATACGCTATTAAGATGATGAAGGACCTTTATGGCGGACAGTAATGTTTGGGACACACTAATTGATATACAACATTTACTCGAAGATTCATTCAACCGTACGGGCACAGAAATACAAGAGCCTGGAATGGATCGTTTTAATCAACCAGGTTGGGTTAATCGTGTCTGGTCCAGTGGCGCTTATCGTCGTGCTCATATTGATGTAGTAGACGCTAGAGACACCAAGGGACTTTGGATGATGCATTGTTGCATCTTCCCACATACGCATAATCCTGCTCCAATCTTTGGGTTTGATGTTATAGCTGGTAAAAATAAAATGACTGGTTGTTTTCACGACTTCAGTCCTGCAGGAGACAGTAATCATAACTTAATTGAATGGTTCGCTGGCGAAGTAACAAAACTACAATGGAATAAAACACGTAAACTTCCAGACTGGGCAGAGCGTATTTTTACCGAATGTATGGTTGCCGCAGGCAATGTTAGTGAACCAGCAGAACTAGATCAAATTACCAATCTAGTTAAAACTACAACATCTGTATACTTACAGCACGTTGGGGACACTAACAATACAGCAAGAGATACAACTGAAGCGCAGAACTACTATTGCGAAAATCAGAAACAAAACCCCCATACTCCCAAGGTTATGGCTAGTTTAGGGCTAAATGAAGACGATGTAAGGGTTTTTATACAAGAATGCCTGTTCCCAGAAATCCGCTAAATATTACATTATGCGCTTTCATGAATTTACACCCATTTTAACAGAATTTGTTGATACTAAAGATAGTAATCAGATTTCATCTTTGGATGATCTTAAAGAACTTGTGATTGATAATCCAGAGGTTGCCGCAGATATAGATCAAATTTTAAAATCTATAATGGCAAGATTGCCAAAACCTGCCCCACAAAACACACAAGTTACAACAGATAAACCTGCTCAACCACAGGTGCAACGCCCAGAGGTGCAAAAACCTAATACAGAAATTCCTGGAGCACCTGTTCAAGAACAAATGATTGGTCAAGAAGTGCAAACTTCTAAAACAGTGTCACCTGTAAACAGAGTTTCAATTGAGCAAGTTCTTCTTACCATTGACGACTTTGGCGATGATTTGGCAGGTTACTCAGAAGAACAACAACAAAAACTCATAGAACTTGTTAATCTTAGGATTACTCAAAAAGTAGCACCAAAAATTGAACAAGCTAAAAAAGAAGGCGGAGAAGAAAAAGAAAAAGAAATTTCTGCAAAAACTAGTGAGTTAAAGAAATTAGCCATTAAAATAGCTAATGACAAAGGAATGAACGAAGCATGGGGGAAAATTCTTTATGGTTTTGTTAATGAATTTGAAAACAACTTTGCTGAGAAATTCTTAACTCATGTATCAAACGGAACTGCATTAAACCAATCTTGGGAAACAATAGCTTCAGTTCCAATGAATAAAACAAATTTAAAAAATTTAGTCAATTCAGAGTTAGCTGAGCTCTTTAATCCAGAAAATTCTAAACCTTTTGACTCATTGAAATCTTTGCCATTAGCGACGTCAACTGGTCCAGGACAAGGTTCAGGACCAGGAGAAACCATACTTGCATTGTTAGTTCCTGGTGCAAACAAAGCTGGTAAAGGTGATTTAAAAATTGGCGATGACATGTGGGAAATTAAAGGTGGGTCATACAGTGTAGCTAAAAATTCTTTGAAAACAAGCAATGCTTGGTTGGATTGCAGTAATATTAAAGCCACTGGATTAAGAATAATATTTCAAGATGTCATTCATGATTATCTAAAAAAGTCTTGGTCAAAATTAGTTAGTGCAGGTGATAGAAAAATGACATTGTCTGAACTATCAAGACTTGCTGATTTTAGACCATCTAGTATATGGGCTATGGCATATCTGTTTAAGCAACTTAAACCTGAACAAAGATATACCGTTTTAGATAAAATGTATGATGCCGTTTTTCCAACACTAAAAAAGAAGTACCCTAAAGTATTTGATTCATCTATAAGATTATCAGCCGAAGCTATCTTACAACAAGATACTGAAAATACGTTATCTAACCTACATGCTAAACTAGCAATGTTAGAATATCAAGCAGGTCCTTATAAAGCCAAAGGAATAGTAGTTTTCAATAAAACTACCAATGACATAATGGTATTACAAGGTATTAAAGGAATTAATTCTGGAATGGCTACTGGAGCACTTTCTACACAAACTCTTACCATACAAGGAAAAGGCGATGCTAAAGCACATCCAGGTATATTCTTAAGTAGTGATCGTTCAAGCATAGAACAGCAACTTGGTATTCAAAGAACAAGAGATTATAAACCAAAAGTTAGACAATTTAGAGAAAATCAATAATCTAAATTTAATACGCATTTAATCTGTCGCTATCTCTCCGTAAATAGTATTAATACGGATAACCCGGAGAGCGAGCGAAAATGAAACAAATCCCATTAATAGCAGTACTTTTACCTATTGTTGCCTTTGCGGCGCCTTTAGGTGATTTTCAATTTAAGAGTCCTTCCTTTAATGGAGCAGGATATAGTTCACATGTCTTAACAATTGAAAATCAAGAACGAACACGTCAAAAAGAACGTGAAGATAAACTTCAAGCGGCTATAGACAAAGCTGCCGCAGAAGCAAAAAATACTAATTTACAAAAGTTTATTAGTAACTTAGAAAGTAGGATATACGCACAAATTTCACAAAACGTAGCAACTGCTATGTTTGCCAATAATAGCTGTACAGTTGGTGCAACACCAAGTCAATGCAGTGGATCAATTAATTTCCAAGACAATTTGATTAGTTGGAATAGGATTGCAGATATTAATAACTGTTATGGTTCTGCAACAGGAGATTGCATTTTATTAACTATAACACCAAAAGGAAATAACACAAGTTGTGGTGGAACAACTGGTTCAACTTGCATATATGTTCCTTTAGAATCCTTCCAGATCCCAGGAGGATAAAATGAAAAAGACATTAATATCCCTCGCAATCGCAAGTTTACTTTCTGGTTGTGCAGTAATGCAAACCACTGGTATTCTTGACAAGGATCCAGAAGTTACTACTCAAATGAAAAATGTCAAAAAAGAATTTGACACTATTCTTGGCCCAAGTGCTGGTAGACCATTAAGTGTAGCAGTTTATAGTTTTACTGATAAAACAGGACAGCGTAGACCACAACAGAATATTGCAAGTTTAAGTACAGCCGTCACTCAAGGTGCAGAAAATTTTCTAATACAGGCTCTACAGAATGTAGGTCGAGGAGAATGGTTTGACGTTGTTGAACGTGTGGGCATTGATAATTTAACTAAAGAAAGATTAATAATCCGTCAAATGAGAGAAGCATACGAAGGTAAAGATGCTAAACCTCTAATGCCAATGCAATTTGCAGGCATTATACTTGAAGGCGGAATAATTGGTTACGACCAAAGCACAACCAGTGGTGGTGTTGGTCAACGTATTTTTGGCATTGGTAAACAGACACAATGGAGCACAGACACTGTAACCGTAAGTTTAAGAGCAGTAAGCGTAAACACTGGTAAAGTATTAGCCGCTGTCACTGTACAAAAGACTATTCTAAGTGCGGCAGACAGCGTAACAGCATTGAAATTTTTTGATGCTGGAACAAAAGCGTTCGAGGCAGAAGTTGGCCTAACAATAAATGAACCAGGAACCTACGCTACAAAAGCAACCATTGAAATGGCAGTGGTAGAATTGATTAAAGAAGGTCAACGTAAAGGAATTTGGGAATTTAAACAACCATCTCCTCCAGTAGCCATTGTTCCGGCGCCTGTTAGAGAAGAACCAAAACCAATCGTTATATCTTCAGAAATCAAACAAAATGGGGAGAATAAGGATGAGTTGGTTCAACCGAAAGCCGCGCCTGCCGCAACAGCAGCCAAAACAGAGACCACACCACAACAGTCCAGCAACACAGAGACTATTGATGGAAACAAAGGAGAAAGTACAGCAGCCAAGACAGACTCCAAAACAGAAGTAAAAGTGGAAGAAGTTAAAGTTGAAAAAACTGTAGCTTCAAAAGGTAAGACCAATGTAAGAGAAAATGAGCAAGCAGGGTCAACTATTATAGCCGTGTTAGAACCAGATCAGAAAGTTAAAGTTCTAAAAGAAAATAGTATACTCTACTATATTGAATTGCCAAGTGGCAAGAAAGGCTGGGTAGGGAAAGAAACGGTAAAATAATTTTGGTACTTTGTACCTAGGAGCGAAAAATGTATAAAAAAGATATTAGACTTATGGCCTTTGTAGCAAGCGCCATGTTTTGGGGTTCAGGAGTGTGGGCCGCAGACAACAGCATTTATATCGAGCAGTCTGGCGACAACAGCACGATCACAATGACACAAGACGGTTCAGGAAACAAAGTAAAAGGAATCTTATTGAATGGATCAGCTGGTGGTACAACAGATCCTGCAAAATTAACAGGTAATGCACAAACAATTAATATTGGGCAAGTAGGCTCAAATAATATACTAGCATTAGGAATTAACTCAACACAAGGCGGTAGTGTAACAGGATATTCAAATATTGGAGTTAATTTAAATTATCAAGTAACTGGAAGTAATAATACTGGTTATATCAATGTCAACAATAACGGCGTTGGAACTTCAAGCGGTAACGTTATTGGTATTACACAAGATGGCGGTGCAACAGCAACGCTAAACATGACAGGAACATCGAATCAATTAACAGTTAACACTGCGGGTGGTAGTGGTAATATTTTTACTGGCACAATTAACGCAGATGAAACAGTAGCAACCGTAAATCAAACCGGTGGCGGTGGTAATGAGACTACATTAAACATGACTGGCAACAAAGGTAGTGTATCATTAAATTCAGTTGGGGCAAGTAATATTACCAGCGTTATTCAAAGCGCCTATGGCAGTACAGGAGCGCAAGTAATAATTGATATCACTGGCTCTGGAAATACAACAACTGTTACTCAAACTGACGGATTTGATCACTATGCTAATATTAAATTGAATTCAGGTAGTAACAATAATACAATAACTTTAGCACAATCTGGTGGTAGCGGTACAGGACATAGTGCTACCTTGGAATTAACAGGTAGCACAAACACAATAGGTATCACACAACAAGGTTCTGTATCTAATTTAATTAATATGAAAGTTAGTGGTAATAGTAATTCATATACTATATTACAAAAGAACTAAGAGGGTTACATGAAAATATGGATGGCACTACTATGCGTTCCGTTGCTGAGTATATCGTGGAATGCCGACGCCGCGATAGGCAAGGTAACGGAATTAGTAAATGCTCCTCCAACTATTCAGAGACAGAATTCGACACTAACGGGGTCCAAAGGGATTGGGGTGGAGATGAACGATGCTATCAAGACTCTACAGGGAAAATTAGGAATAACATTTGAAGATGATACTAAGGTTCAGATCAATGAAAATTCTAAATTAATCATAGACGATTTTGTTTATGATCCAAAAAGCAAGTCAGGTAAACTTGGTGCTAAAGTTGCTCTAGGAACAGTTCGCTATGCCAGTGGTCAGATAGCTAAAAACAGCCCACAGCAAGTAAACTTATCAACCCCAAGTGCTACAATCGCAGTTCGTGGTACTGATTTTACAGCAACAGTTGAAGAATTGGGTGAGAGTACTATTATACTTTTACCTAGTTGCCCTAATGACCGCCCAACTAGAACAGTAAAAGATATTGAAACAAGTTGTAAAACAGGTACAATTGAAGTTAGTACTGATGTTGGCACAGTAATTTTAAATCAGCCATTTCAGGTTACTAAAGTTTTAAGCAAGTCACACCCTCCTACTCCGCCTAAGATTTTAAATTTAAATGAAATGGCAATTAGTAATCTACTAATTATTAGTCCTCCTGCTGAAGTTAAACGTGCAGTACAAGAACAACAAAAAATATTCAATCCACTAGAGTTTGATTTCTTAAAGGAAAAAGGTTTAGAAAATTGGCTTGACATGCAAGCCAATACATTTTATGAAGACAAGTTTGCAAAGAATTTTTTAGATAATGGATTTTTAGCCAGTTTATTTGATATAATTGGTAACGCTTTAGATGAAAAGTTTTTAGAGCCAGTTGACCCTGTGCTACCTGATTATAGAAAATCTACTGGAATAGTTGCTTATAAAGATGAAATGACCGTTGGATTATGTAGAGATAATGGTGCTGATGTACAATGTGTAACAACACCGCTAACACAGAATAGCACCATTTATCAAACTCAAGGTAGTTTAGAATTTAAGAATCGTGTTAACCAAGGCGGTAATACTATTATTACCTTAATACAGAAATGAAACGTTTTTTAGTATTATTCTCACTTCTTTGGACTATCTGTTTAAGTGCAGGAGCTCAAGCGACAAGTTTTACAGACTTAAAATTTAGTCAGAATCAGATTGCAGATAGCCAATGGAATGTATCTGCATGTATGTATACTGCTACTTGTCAAATATACAGTACCAATCCAGGAACCATGTATCAAATACCTTGGTGGAATGGACAGTGGAACTGGCAAAGCGGACAATATGTACAATTTGCCACAACAAATGATGCGGCTAATCCATACGAGGGTAAAGTTTATAATAGCAACGGATCATTGGCTGGCACTATTGGAACAGGACATATTATTAATATGGGTGTTGATAGTAGTGGCAAAGCATTATTTTTCTTTGTAGGTAATGATAACAATACCGGCCAATTGTTTAGTGCCAACTATGGCATGACCGGAAGTAGCGGTTATACATGGACTGGTATACTAAATCCAACAACTGCTCAAGTCAATACTTTTGCAACATCCTACGGTTCTACTACGCCATTGGCAGCGGGTCAAACCTATACAACAGTCTCTTCTCCAACAGTTACAGGAACATCAACAACCTATACCTATCGATCAGTAGTAACCAGTCCAGGAGTTACATCAGTATATAAAACACCAGTTACTACAACAACCTACAGCGACGGCACCAGTACTAGCAGTAACGGTACAGAAGTACTACACCAAACTAAAGTGGCTAGTACAGTAACTACAAACACTATATCAGGGACAACACTTACAACTATTAACACTCCGATTAATACAGTTACACCTGCTGACGGTAGTGCTACTTTTATTGAATCCAACGGTTCAGCAATATCTACAACACAAACTATACAAAGAGGGCTTAATTTCCAAGTATGGAGGTATGACCCTAAGAACTATAACTGCGGATGGTTAGGCTGTGTATGGAATTTCACCTATCGTACTCCATCAACTAATATAGCTAACTATGGTAATACTGTAAACAGTGGTGTCACTACTAACGGCATGTTTATTGCAACTAATTCTGATTTACCTAATAATGACAATAGTTGGGTTGGTTCTAACGACGGTACCGTAATTAGATATACAGGAACTATAACAGCACCTATAACCACGTCAAGGCCAGCAGGAACTGTTTACAGATTGTATTTTTATAATAATACCGATGACGGATTTGTTCTACGAATAAACGGAACCACTGTCATCAATCAAAACGAAACTGTTCAATATCAAGCCTTGTTTGGGTATACTAACAGTGGATGGATAGACGTAGTAGCAGGTCAAACCTACAATATTGAAGCATGGTATTGGAATACGGAAGGTGGATTTGGTAACACTTTTTATTGGAACTATGGAGATGGAATAAGAACTGTTTCCAATAGTGCATTTACTACAGGAACTATTCCTACTTATACTGTTGATACTTCAGGAGTTTCTTATTCTAATTCCTCTGTGGTTAACATCACTGGTTCTACTGTTAATCTAGGACCAGTTGTTGAGGGTGGAACTATCACAATGACTAACGGCACCGGTCAAGAAGTTATTAACAGCGGTGCAGGCAGTGTTATGATAACACCACAACAGCAGGGAAGAATTGATAATTGGAACAACGGTTCTGGACAAAACTCTAACAATTACTTGTACATTGATCAAATTAGTGGTAATTCTAACACTGTAAATGTTACGCAGACAACTACTTCTACAGGCAAAAATAGAATTGAAGCCACAATTTCTGGATCTGGAGGTAATAATATCGACTTAACGCAAACAGGA